>Ga0193742_1000477_pt1 | contig 26653 bp, 27 predicted proteins | sample L2c1metaG_FD_165511 | JGI IMG/M metagenome (GOLD analysis project Ga0193742, IMG submission 165511) | Soil microbial communities from a riparian zone of the East river system, Colorado, United States - L2c1 | ecosystem: Environmental > Terrestrial > Soil > Riparian zone | place: USA: East River... | reverse complement strand
GGTAGCCGGGTGCCGGAAGTGCGCCGACACAAGGCTGACGGAACGCACCCACGCGAGTGCATGGTGATTTCCCTGCGACCAGTGTGGCGAAAGTGCCGCCAGTCGAGCACAATGAGCACGGGAAAACACAGTTGGATATCTGACCGCGGTGCGCATGACCGGCTCCGGTTCTCAAGGGCGTAGGGGAAGACCGTCCTCGAGCAGCGGAGGTCAGCAGTGAGCACACGTGGCGTGGTCTACGTCCACTCGTCGCCGTCCGCGGTGTGTCCGCACGTCGAGTGGGCGATTTCTGGCACCCTTGGAGTCCGTGCCACCCTGCGGTGGACCGCTCAGCCGGCGGCTCCCGGGCAGCTGCGTGCCGAGTGCTCCTGGACGGGTGATCCCGGTACCGGCGGCCAGCTCGTCGCGGCACTGAAGGCGTGGCCGATGCTGCGGTTCGAGATCACCGAGGAGCCGAGCGCGGGGGTCGACGGCGAGCGGTTCTGCTTCGCGCCGACGCTCGGTCTGTGGCGGGCGCGGACGAGCGCCAACGGGGACATCGTGGTCGGCGAGGACCAACTGCGCTCGCTGGCCGTGTCGAGCCGGGCGGGTGAGGCGTTCGCGCACCGGGTCGACGAGTTGCTCGGCGCGTCGTGGGACGCGGCGCTCGAGCCGTTCAGACGGGCCGGCGACGGAGCCCCGGTGACCTGGCTGCACCGCGTCGGTTAGCGACTATGGCAGGCTTTCCGCGTGGTCGACATACGCCCGAGGCAACGCTGGCTGGTGCCGGTACTGCTGCTCGCCATGGTGGCGACGCTCGTCGGCGCGGTGCTGGTCCGCAATCTCTACACGGAGCCCGAACCGCAGACGCCGCCCGCCGTGCTGCCGACCAAGACGTCGGTGCCGCCAAGCCAGCAGCCCGGCCCGGCGACCGTGGTGGGCACCCAGGACGCGCTGAGTCACCCGCTGTATGAGACGGTGCGGGTGCTGCTGCAGGCGTTCTTCGAATCGATCAACGCGAAGGACTACGACCTGTGGCGCACCACGGTGACGTCGCAGCGGGTGCAGGACACCACGAAGCAGGACTGGCTGGACGACTTCCGGTCCACCCAGGACGGTTCGCCGGTGGTGTACCGGATCGAACTCGGGGAGAAGGGCGCCGCGCGCGTGCTGCTGACCTTCACCAGCACGCAGGACATCGAGAGCGCCCCGCCGGAGCTGCCGGTGGGGTGCATCAACTGGAGCGTGGTCTACCCGCTGGAGTTCGAGGACGGCCAGTGGCGGATCGGCACCGGCGCCACCTCCGCGACACCGCAGCTGGACGAGTGCCCGCCCCGTTAGGTCGGGCCGGTCGTGCGAGTCGACCGGATGGCGGTCACGTCAGCGCGGTGTGCAGGGCGCGGAGCAGCCGGTTGAGCTCGGCCTGATCGGCGGGGTCGAGGGCGTTGAGGAAGTCGCCTTCGATGTCGGTTGCCGACTTCGACAGGTCGTCGGCTGCTGATCGCCCCGTTTCGGTGAGGCTGATGACCCGTCGTCGCCGGTCCGCGGGGTCGACGTGGCGATCGATCAGTCGCTGGTCCACCAGGCCGTCGAGGATGGGCACCACGTTTCTTGGGTCGACGGCGATGAGGTGGCTGAGGGCCTGCTGTCCCAGTTCGCCACGTTCGCGCAGCGCCAGCAGAACCGCGTGTTGGCTGGGCGTCAGGTTGTGCCGACGCAGCATGCCGATCCAGCTTCGCTCGGCCAGTGAGCCGAGCCGGGCGAGCAGGTAACCGGTCCCGGTCTCGAAGGAGAGCTGGGCGTCGTGCTGGCCGTTCATGCGATCACCATACGCCATGATATACATGACACATGATGAACATGAATCATGAACAAAAGACCTTTCTGGTGACCGGAGCTACCAGCGGCGTCGGCCACGCCATCACCGCGCAGTTGGCCGCTCGCGGTGCGCGTGTGCTGCTGGGCGCTCGGTCGGTCGATAGCGGTCGGGCCGCCGCGTCGGCGATCAGGTCCCGGACACCGGAGGCCGATCTGGAGGTCGTGACCGCCGACCTGTCGGACATGAGCCAGGTGCGATCGCTGGCCGAGCAGGTGCGACAACGCGCCACCCGCCTCGACGGCCTCATCCTCAACGCGGCCGAGGTCCGGACCCGCCGCGAACTCACTCCCGACGGGTTCGAAACCAACTTCGCCACGAACTACCTCTCGGGATTCCTGCTCACGCACCTGCTGCTACCGCAGCTCACCGGATCCGCGCCGGCGCGGATCGTCGCCCTGTCCTCGTCGAACCACGCTCAGCTCAAGCAACTCGACCTCGACGCGTTGCCTACCGGCACTGACTTCAACCACCTGCGGACGTACTCGACGACCAAACTGCTCACCGTGCTCTTCGTTGCCGAGTTCGCGCGACGCGTGCACGGCACCGGTGTGACGGCGAACGCCGCGGACCCGGGATTCGTGCGCACCAATCTCGGCCGGCACACGACAGGTCTGTTCGGCCTCTTCCTCACGGTCATGCGGCCACTTCAGTCGCCGCCCGCGAAAGCCGCCACGACGCCGGTGTTCCTCGCCACCGCACCCGAGGTCGCGACGACCACCGGCGGCTACTTCGCCAACAGCAGCCCCGCGACGCCGAGTCCGCTCGCCCAGGACCCGGCCATCGCGCGGAAGCTGTGGGACCTCAGCGCCGACCTGCTGACGCAGCGGAACCTGGCGTCGAGCGACGAGCTGACGTGACTGCGTCGATGGGTGTCAGGCGGCGGTGAACACCAGGGCGACGTTGTGGCCGCCGAAGCCGAACGAGTCGTTGACGGCCGCGGTCAGCTCCACCTTGCGCGGTTCGCCGGCGACGACGTCCAGCTCCACCTTGGGGTCCAGGTTCTCCAGGTTGCGGGTGGCCGGGATGATCCCGTGGTAGATCGACAGGATCGTCATGATGCTCTCGACGGCGCCGGCACCGCCGACGAGGTGACCGAGCGCGCCCTTCGGCGCGGTCAGCACCACGTGGTCGCCGAGCGCCTTGCGGATCGCGACCGCTTCGCCGATGTCGCCGACGACGGTGGAGGTCGCGTGGGCGTTCACGTGGCCGATGTCGGTCGGCGACAGGCCGGCGGTGCGGACCGCGTGGTTGATCGCGTTGATCTGGCCGATGCCGTCCGGGTGGTTGCCGGTGATGTGGTACGCGTCGGAGGTCATGCCCATGCCGGCGAGCCGGCCGTAGATCCGCGCGCCGCGGGCGATGGCGTGGTCGGCCCGTTCGAGCACGACCGCGCCGGCGCCCTCGCCGAGCACGAACCCGTCCCGGTCAACGTCGAACGGCCGCGACGCGCGGTCCGGTTCGTCGTTGCGGGTGCTGAGGGTGCGTGACTGGACGAAGCCGGCGACCGTGATCGGTGCGATGGCGGCCTCGGCTCCGCCGGCGAGGACCACGTCCGCCCGACCGTTCTGGATCATCTGCCAGGCGGTGGCCAGCCCCTCCGCGCCGGAGGCACACGCGGAGGCCGGGGAGTGCACCCCGGCCCGCGCCATCAGTTCGATGCCGATGTGTGCCGCCGGCCCGTTGGGCATGAGCATCGGCACGGTCAGTGGCGAGACCTTGCGGATACCGTGCTGCTCAAGCAGGTCGTCCTGGTTGAGCAGGGTCGTCGGCCCACCCATGCCGGTGCCGAGCGAGACGCCGAGGCGATCGGGGTCGACCGACTGGCTTTCCTCGGTCGGCATCTCGAACCCGGCGTCGGCCCAGGCCTGCCGAGCCGCGATGATCCCGATCGCCTCGCACCGGTCCAGCCGGCGCAGCTGCACCCTCGGCAACACCTCGGACGGCTCGACGGCCAGCGGCGCGGTGATTCGCGATGGCAGGTCGTAGGTGTCCACCCACTCAGCTTTGTTGGTCCGAATACCGGACAGTCCGGCAAGCAGACCGTCCCAAGTGGACGTCACATCGCCGCCAAGCGGTGTCGTCGCACCGAGTCCCGTGATGACCACGTCGACCGTGCTCAATTGCCTCTCCGTGCTCGTTGGCGCCAGCTCGCTGGCGGGTGTCAGACGTTCTTGGAGACGTAGCTCACCGCGTCGCCGACGGTCTTGAGGTTCGCGAGCTCCGCGTCGGGGATCTTCACCTCGAACCGGTCCTCGGCCTGCACGGCGATCTCCACCATGGACAGCGAGTCGATGTCCAGGTCGTCCACGAAGGACTTGTCGGCAGTGACCTCGTCGGCCTCCACACCGGCGACCTCTTCAACGATCTCCGCCAGCCCGGACAGGATCTCTTCCTCGGTGGGCTTCTCGGCCATTGGCGCTATCTCCTTCTCTTCGCCGGCTGGGTGCATCCCGCCGGAAGTTCTCATGGACAGATGACGACCTGTCCCGCGTAGGACAGGCCGGCGCCGAACCCGACGAGCAGGGCGACGTCGCCGGAGCGCACCCGCCCGTCGGCCCGCATGTGGTCCAGCGCCATCGGGATGGACGCGGAGGAGGTGTTGCCGGAGTAGCGGATGTCGTCGGCGACGATCATGTCCTCCCGCGCTCCCTTTGCCCGCAGCCGCTTGGCGATCGACTCGACGATCCGCAGGTTCGCCTGGTGCGGCACCAGGACGTCCACATCGGACGGTTGGAGCCCGGCGGCCTCGAGCGCGTCGAACGCGATCGGCGCGATCTGCGTGGTGGCCCAGCGGAACACCGACTGGCCCTCCTGGTAGATGTGCCCCGTCTCGGTCATGCCGATCATGTCGACGAGGTCGCCGGCGCTGCCCCAGACGACCGGGCCGATGGCGGGGGTGTCGGCCGGACCGACCACGGCGGCGCCGGCGCCGTCGGCGAAGATGATCGCCGTCGAGCGGTCGAGAGGGTCGACGAGGTCGGTGAGCTTCTCCGCGCCGATCACCAGGGTGTGCCGCGAGGAGCCGGCGCGTACCAGGTCGGCGGCGACGCCGAGGGCGTAGCAGAAGCCGGCGCAGGCGGCGTTGAGGTCGAAGGCGGCGGCGCGCTTCGCGCCGAGCCGGTCGGCGACCTGCGCGGCGGCGTTGGGGATGGGCGCGATGCTCGTGCAGTTCGCCACGATCACGGTGTCCACATCGGACGGTTCGATGCCGGCGTCGGCGATCGCCTTCGCACCGGCGGCGACGGCCATGTCCTCGACGGTCTCGTCCTTGGCGGCGAACCGGCGTTCGATGATGCCGACGCGGTCGCGGATCCACTCGTCGTTGGTGTCCATTACCTTCGACAGGTCGTCGTTGGTGACGACCTGCTCGGGTTGGGTGCTGCCGATGCCGAGGATCTTCGCGCCGGCCGTGCTTGTCGCGATGCGCAGTGTCGTCACGGGGTGGTCTCCAGGATTGCGGCCACCTTCGCCAGATCGTCCGGCGTCTTCAGGCCAACGGGCTTGATCTTGAGCTCCCGCCGCGCGAGCCCGGTGAGGGCGCCGGCCGGCGGTAGCTCGGTGGCGGCGTCGACGCCGCGACGGGCCATGGTCACCATGCAGGAGTCCCATCGCACGGGCAGGGTGACCTGCTTGACGAGCCGGTCGAGCATGTCCGCTCCGCTGGTGACCACGGCGCCGTCGGCGTTGGAGAGGAGCACCCGGTCGGGGTCGCCGACGGTGATGCTCGCGGCCCGCGCGCGCAGCGCGTCGCGCGCCGGGGCCATGTAGTGGGTGTGGAACGCGCCGGCCACGCTGAGCCTGATCACCTTCATGACGAAGTCTGGCCTGTCGGTGGTGATCTTCTCGATGGCTTCGATCGGGCCGGCGGCGACGATCTGGCCGGCGCCGTTGCGGTTGGCCGGCACGAGGTCGACGTCGGCCAGCCAGGCGGCGACGTCGTCGGGGTCGCCGCCCATGACGGCGGCCATGCCGGTGGGCGCGAGGTCGCAGGCGGCGGCCATCTCGCGGCCGCGGACGGCGGCCAGCGCCACGGCGTCGTCGGCGCTGAGCACGCCGGCGATGGCGGCGGCGGCGAGCTCACCGACGGAGTGGCCGGCGATCACGACGTCGGCTGGCAGGTCGACGCGGCGCGCCAGTTCCTCGTATGCGAGCAGTGTGAGGGCGACGACCAGCGGTTGGGTGATCGCGGTGTCCTTGATCTGGTCGGCGTCGGCCGTGGTGCCCAGTTCGGTCAGGTCCAGCCCGGTGGCCGCTGACCAACCGGCGATCCGGTCGCGCGCGCCGTCCAGCTCGAGCCATGGGGTGAGCATGCCTGGAGTCTGGGAGCCCTGACCGGGCGCGAGTAGCGCGAGCACGTGTCAAGAGAACACGGTTTGACCGCTGAGCGTGGATGCTGGCACCCACGAAGTTCTCGGCGCGTCCCTTGTAGGGATCCTACAAAGGTTACTGCTGGATGAACGGGAAGCTCGACTTCGAGTTGTGCGGAGTGGTCTGTTTCACCACAGCCCACGGGATCGGGAGAGCCGGCCGACGGCCAGTGCGATGCGCAGGACGAGAGCGTCGCGGGGCACGTTGGCGTTGCGTCCGGTCAGGTCGCTGGCCTTGCGCAGCCGGTAGCGGACGGTGTTGGGGTGGACGAAGAGGGTGCGTGCGCAGTTCTCCAGCACGCCGCCGGTTTCGAGGTAGGTCTCGATGGTGTCGAGCAGCGCGCCGCCGGCGTTCTCGAGTGGGCGGGCGATCTCGTCGATGAGCTGCCATTCGGCGTCCGGGTCGCCGGCGAGTGCGCGTTCTGGCAGCAGGTCGGTGGACCGGACGGGGCGCGGTGCGGCTGGCCAGGCGACGACTGCGCGCAGCCCGGAGAGGGCCTCCGCGGAGCTGCGGTGGGCGTCGGCGATGGTGTCGACGGTGGGCCCGGCGACGACAGGCCCGTCACCGAAGGACGCGGACATCTTGGTGAGCACGGTGTCGGCGTCCTTGGCGCTGTCAGTTGGCCCGGCGAGGATGACGACGAGCCGGGAGCCCTGCAGGCCGAGGAGTACAGGCCGGCCGGCGCGGGCGGCGCGGCTGCGGACTTCGTAGAGCACGGTGGGTGGGTCGTCGGAGGGTGAGTTGCCGACGAGCACGGTGGCGGCCGCGTCGAGGTCCCAGCCGAGCGCGGCGGCCCGGCTGATCAGTGATTCCTCCGCGTCGCCGCGCACGATGCCGTCGACGACGGAGGCTTCGAGTCGCGCGTCCCAGGCGCCGCGGGTCTCGGCGGCGGAGGCGTAGGACATGGCGGAGGTGAAGGCGACTTCGCGGCCGTAGCGCAGCACGGCTTCGGTGAGGACGCGCCGTTCCTCGGCGTCGGCGGCGAAGTCGGGTACTTCGCGCTCGATGACCTGTACCGCGACGCGGACGAGTTCGACGGTCTGGCGCAGGCTGATCCAGCGGGACAGGTCGCGGGGCGCGGAGCGGAAGGCGTCGGTGGTGAGCTTGAGGGCCTCGTTGGGGTTGCGCAGCCAGGCGGTGAACCCGGCGGCCCCGGTCTGCGCGATGAGCTGCACGCTGGCCCGCTGGTCGGCCGGCATGCGCCCGAACCAGGCGAACTCCTCGTCCATGGAGGCGAGCGCCAGCGAAGCGAGCTTCCCGGAGGCCCGCTCCAACGCCGTGAGGGTCTCCGCCGACACCGACACCGACCAGGCCGCCTTTCCGTGGCTCGCGTAGCTAGCTGCCCACCCACCACCCCCCACCCTCCCTGGGGAGTGGGGTCGCTGGGCGCATTCTACCTGCGGAAACGTTGGCGGCGGTGGTCGAGTAGTCGGTTGTGGACAACTTCTTTCGCGAATGTCACCGCTCGCTCGACTTGCCTACGTTCGACGGCCACGGACGCCCGTTTCGCGGTGTGGGTCGACGGGTTGGGGATGGTTCTCGATCGTGGGTTCCGTCGAGTGAGCCAGCCTGTTGGCTTCCACGCCCGTGGACGGCGTCATCTCGTTCGGCGACGAGCACGGCTGCTGACCTTGGTCGGCTTCACCGAGTCCGACTACACGGCGCCCGGCTATTTCGCCAGAGAGGCAGAAGCCAAACCCCGCCCGGCCGCGGACCTCATCCGCCAGGCCACTCACAAGCCGGAAACGCGCAACTCGCCGGTCGTGAACGCGCAACTCGCGGGACGGGAACGCGCAACTCGCGGGACGGGGGGCTCGGCCCCCGGCAGATACTGGGAAACACCGGAAAGTCGCGCAAGCGACGAACAGGGTGGCTAGGGCCGCCCGGCGCGGCGGTGCGCTCGCCGCCGGGCGGCCCCTCTCCCCGGTCCCCACCGGTGGTTCCACTATGGACGGTCTGGGGAGCGGGCGCCAGCGCTGTCCCCCTATCGTGCGACAGGTTCGTTAGAGCAGGTCAGCGGCGGTCACTGATCGTCAGGCGACGCCGGGGTCGGAGGTCGGCGGTTCGGCGGCGGCGACGTCGTCGATGCGGTACTGGCGGGCCGCTGTGACCACAGTGGACTGGGCGACCTCGCCGCGAGCCGCCAGCGCCGCGAGGACCCCGACCGTGATGGACTCGGCGTCGACGAGGAAGTGGCGGCGGGCGGCGGGGCGGGTGTCGGAGAAGCCGAACCCGTCGGTGCCAAGGGTGACCATGGCGGTGGGCACCCAGGGGCGGATCAGGTCGGGCACGGCGCGCATCCAGTCGGACACGGCGACTATGGGGCTTTCGGGGCCTTCGCTGGCGCGCAGCGCCGCCGTGACGTACGGGACGCGGGGTTCGGCCTCGGGGTGCAGGAAGTTGTGCCGGTCGGCGTCGACGGCCTCGCGGCGCAGCTCGGCCCAGGATGTCGCCGACCACACTTCGGCGCGGACGTTCCACTCCCGCGCGAGCATGTCCCTTGCCTTGAGCGCCGCTGGCATGGTGACGCCGGAGACGAGGATCCTGGCGGTCGGCCCGGTGCCCTCCGGCGCGGTCTGATAGCGGTACAGGCCGCGCAGGAGTCCTTCGACGTCAAGGTTTTCCGGCTCGGGGGCCTGGACGTAGGGCTCGTTGTAGATGGTCAGGTAGTAGTAGATGTCCTCGGCTTGTTCGCCGTACATGCGCCGCAGGCCGTCGCGGACGATGTGCGCGATCTCGAACGACCACGCGGGGTCGTAGGCGATCACCGCGGGGTTGGTGGCGGCGAGCAGCAGCGAGTGGCCGTCGGCGTGCTGCAGGCCTTCGCCGGTGAGCGTGGTGCGGCCGGCGGTGGCGCCGAGGATGAACCCGCGCGCCATCTGGTCGCCGGCGGCCCAGAGGCTGTCGCCGGTGCGCTGGAAGCCGAACATCGAGTAGAAGATGTAGATCGGGATCATCGGCTCGCCGTGGGTGGCGTAGGCGGTCCCGGCGGCGGTGAACGAGGCGGTGGAGCCGGCCTCGTTGATGCCCTCGTGCAGGATCTGGCCCGTCTGGCTCTCCTTGTAGGACAGCATCAGCTCGGCGTCCACGGACGTGTAGAGCTGCCCGTTCGGGTTGTAGATCTTCTGCGTGGGGAACATGGAGTCCATGCCGAACGTGCGCGCCTCGTCCGGGATGATCGGGACGAGCCGATGGCCGATCTCCTTGTCCTTCGCGAGGTCGCGGACGAGCCGGACGAACGCCATGGTGGTGGCGACCTCCTGCTTGCCGGAGCCCTTGCGGATGACGTCGTAGACCTTGTCTCCTGGCAGCACCAGCGCCTTGGCCTTGCTGCGGCGTTCCGGCAGGAAGCCGCCGAGCGCGCGGCGCCGCTCCAGCAGGTACTGGGTTTCCGACGCGTCGGGGCCGGGGTGGTAGTACGGCGGCAGGTAGGGGTCCTTCTCCAGCTCGGCGTCGGAGATGGGCACGTGCGTGGAGTCCCGGAATCCCTTGAGGTCGTCCAGAGTCATCTTCTTCATCTGGTGGGTGGCGTTGCGGCCGGCGAAGTGCGAGCCGAGGCCGTAGCCCTTGATCGTCTTGGCGAGAATGACCGTCGGCTGGCCGTGGTGGTCGGTGGCGGCCTTGTAGGCGGCGTAGACCTTGCGGTAGTCGTGGCCGCCGCGCTTGAGGTTCCAGATTTCCTGGTCGGTCATCGGCGTGACGAGTTCCTTGGTGCGCGGGTCGCGCCCGAAGAAGTGCTCGCGGACGAAGGCTCCGTCGTTGGCCTTGTAAGTCTGGTAGTCGCCGTCGGGTGTGGAGTTCATCAGGTTGATCAGCGCGCCGTCGCGGTCGGCGTGCAGCAGCGCGTCCCACTCGCGGCCCCAGATCACCTTGATCACGTTCCAGCCGGCGCCGCGGAAGAACGCCTCGAGCTCCTGGATGATCTTGCCGTTGCCGCGGACCGGGCCGTCGAGCCGCTGCAGGTTGCAGTTGATCACGAAGGTGAGGTTGTCGAGGCCCTCGTTGGCCGCGACGTGGATCAGCCCGCGCGACTCCGGCTCGTCCATCTCACCGTCGCCGAGGAACGCCCACACGTGCTGGTCGGAGGTGTCCTTGATGCCGCGGTCGCGCAGGTAACGATTGAACCGGGCCTGGAAGATCGCGTTCATCGGGCCGATGCCCATGGACACGGTGGGGAACTCCCAGAAGTCCGGCATGAGCCGCGGGTGCGGGTAGGACGGCAGCCCCTGGCCGGGGCCGCCGTGCGAGTACTCCTGGCGGAAGCCGTCGAGCTGGTCGGCGGACAGGCGTCCTTCGAGGAACGCGCGCGCGTACATGCCGGGGGAGGCATGGCCCTGGAAGAAGACCTGGTCCCCGCCGCCAGAGTGGTCCTTGCCGCGGAAGAACCAGTTGAAGCCGACCTCGTAGAGGGTGGCCGAGGAGGCGTAGGTGGAGATGTGCCCGCCGACGCCGACGCCCGGCCGCTGCGCGCGGTGCACGGTCATCGCGGCGTTCCACCGGTTCCAGCCGCGGTAGCGCCGCTCGACCTCCTCGTCGCCGGGGAACCACGGCTCCTGCTCGGTCGGGATGCTGTTGACGTAGTCGGTGCTGGTGAGCGCCGGGACGCCGACTCTGCTCTCGCGGGCCCGCTCGAGCAGCCGGAGCATCAGGTAGCGGGCGCGCTGCTGCCCGCCGGCGGCGAGCATCGCGTCGAACGAGTCGAGCCACTCCGCGGTTTCCTCGGGATCGATGTCCGGGAGGTGCGCGGCGAGACCGTCGCGGATGACCCGCACCCGTTCCGGCTGGTTCGTGCGGGCGTCTCCGTGCTGCGTAGCCAAGGGATCTCCAGTGCCAGCGCTCATGTACGACAACTGCGCCTCCTACTCTGCCACCACAGCTGCGACGCCGTTACGCCTCGTCATTACCGGTGAGTACCGTTCGGAGAACGCGACGGAGTGTCGTCACTGGACCGATCTCCCGGCGTGGGTGGTTGCGCAGGTGGCCACGGTCAGTGTTCGCTGTCCCAATACGTTCACTGTGCGGTGGCCTCATGGCCACCGTGACGGCGCTGAGGAGGAGAGAAAGCCGTGGTCGCCGCGGGAGACGCTGGCAGGGCCGGCGTCGCCGAGAGGCTCGGGATCGAGCCTGGCATGGTCGTCCAGGAACTGGGGTGGGACGACGACGTCGACGACGGCGTACGCGCCGCCATCGAGGGAGTGATCGGTAGCGAGGTTCTCGACGAGAACGCCGACGAGGTCGTCGACGTCGTCCTGCTGTGGTGGCGGGAGGACGACGGGGACCTGGTCGACGAGCTGATGGACGCCATGGGTCCGCTCGCGGACAACGGCGTCATTTGGGTGCTCACCCCGAAGACTGGTCGGGACGGGCACGTCGAGCCGAGTGACATCGCCGAGGCCGCGCCAACCGCCGGTCTGTCCCAGACGTCGAACATCGGAGTGGGGGAGGACTGGTCGGCGACCCGCCTGGTGTCGCCGAAGTCGGCCAAGTCCAAACGCTGAGACACGCCGCCGGCCGCTCGACCGGGACCCCATAGGCTGGCCTGACAAAGATCAGGCTGACTAGGAGGATGCCGGGCATGGCGGTCGAGGTCGGTTCGAAGGCTCCGGACTTCACCCTGAAGGACTACGACAACCAGCAGGTGACGTTGTCGTCGTTCCAGGGTGACAAGAACGTGCTGGTGGTGTTCTACCCGTTCGCGTTCAGCGGGATCTGCCAGGGCGAGCTGTGTCAGCTCCGCGACGAGTTCGCGGAGTACTCCGACGCGGACGTGCAGGTGCTCGGCGTCTCGGTGGACACGCCGTTCAGCCTCAAGGCGTGGGCGCAGCAGCAGGGCTACCAGTTCCCGCTGCTGTCGGATTTCTGGCCGCACGGCTCGGTGGCCACCAGCTACGGCGTCTTCAACGAGAAGGCCGGGCTGGCCAACCGCGGCACGTTCCTCGTCGACAAGACCGGCGTGGTGCGGTTCGCCGAGGTCAACCAGCCTGGCGAGGCGCGGGACCAGCGGGGGTGGAAGAAGGCGGTCGCGGACCTGTCCGCCTGACCCGTCCGGCCCCGGCGCCCGCTCAGGAGCGCGCCGGGGTCTCTTCTTCTTCCGGCAGCGACCGCAGCAGCGGCTCCGTCCTGGCGAGCAGCCCCTGGACCTCCTGCAGCTGCTCGGCGAGTTCGTCCCGGCAGCTGGTGAGCTGGTCGACCTGGCGCTGCGCGGTGGCGACCATCGCATCGGCCCGGTCGGTCGCCTCGCGGACCAGCTGCTCGGCCCGCCCTCTGGCGGCCAGTTCCTGCTCGGCGGCGGCGCGCCCGGCCTCGGCCCGCGCCTGCTCCCGTTCGCGCGCGGCCTGCGTGGTCATCGTGTCCAGCCGGGCCTGCGTGGTGGTCATCAGCTCGCGGTGCTCGGCTTCCATCCGCTGCCGGCGTTGGTCGAGCTCGCCGGTCAGCTCGTCGGCGGCGCCCCGCGCCGTGGAGGTCATCTCCTCGGCTTCTTCCCTGGCCAGCCGCACCATGTTCCGCAGCCGGTCGTTCAGCCCCTCCAGCTCGATCGGGCTGCGGCAGATCCGGTTGAGCTGCCCACGCAGCGACGCGACCTCCCGGTGCGCCATGTCCAGACGCGCACCGAGGTCCTCCGCCCTGGCGTTGGCAGCGGCGCGGTCGGCCGCGAGCTGCCGCAGGTCGCCCTCGGCGTGCTGCACGTAGCCGTGCACCTGTTCACGGTCGTAGCCACGAAGCACCAGATCGAAACCGGCTCTCAGCGGTACCAGACTCATCCGGGTGTCCGCGCTCGTCACCAGCTACCACGTCTCCTCTCGTAACGGTCTCCTCCCTTGTTTGTACGAGCCTGACGTGCCTGGCGTTACCCGATATGACCGGAAACGCGCAGTTCACCGGTGTGATCTGCATTGCCCCACCGCTCAGCGTCCGCCGCGCGATAGGGTTGTCCGGCGGCGCGCCGACGCCGCGCGGGGCGCATAGCTCAGTGGAAGAGCGCTTGCCTTACAAGCAAGGGGTCGCAGGTTCGAACCCTGCTGCGCCCACCGTTGTGAGATGCCCCCTGTCGGGGTGTTTCCCAGGTGGACGGCTGTTCCTGGCGAGCCCTGTTGATCTGTCTGGTCTGTCCACTGTGGTCTGAATCAAGATCAACAGGGTCAACAAGGAGAAACCGGGAGTGGATCATGGGCGGTAACGGGCGCGCGCTCCTCCCGTGTGTGAGCGGGGGCGTGGTTGGGCATGAGGCAGCGGCCGTCACCTTGGTGGTGGCGGCCGCTGGTGGGGTGGGGGTTATGCGGGTGTCCGGGCTACAGGGGGAACCTCAGCGAAGGATCGCGGTGGGTGAGGTCGTCGACGGCCGTCACCCACCGCGTTGTGTCCGTCAGGAGCCCGAGACGGTATCGGAACCACAATCGCGGAGCCGGTCGGCGCCGTCGCCATTCTTGCGGCATGCCTTGATCATCACAGCCGCGTCTTCTCGGATGATATAGGCTTTGTTCGACACGCAGTTACCGTCGCCGAGTGCTTCAATCTTGGGGAACTTGTTCCAGGAGCCATCAGCCTGTCTCACCTCGATCCACCCGACCGCACGCATACCGTCGGCATCTCTGTCACATACGGTGTAGATATTTTCACCGTCGTCGAAGTGCGTGCTCGCACCTCGAGTCCCCGCGTCCGTGCTGTAGGCGGTGGCACTCGCCGCCATCGCCGGCGATGCGCCCGTGAACATGAGGCCGCATGCCGCCCCTGCCACTACGAGCTTGGTGACCAATCGCATGAGCGTTTCCCTTCCAGTTTCTTTTGGGTCGTTGTCGTGGGTTCAGCATGGCGACGGCCAGGTCCGCGTCAGGCGATCTCGACCAATCTCGATCAGCCAGTGGGTGTCAACTCGTGGTGCTCATCGCCAATGCGACCAGCGCGGCGGACCTCGAACGGTCACCGCGTCCCACGATGCCGATGGCCTCGAGGCATGCCGCGTTAGCACGGTCCAGCAGAAATGGTTACACGAGCTCGATTTCCGGCAATGTAGGCGCCGACGGCACCAGGCCGGGACAGCCGGTGAGCACCGGTGAACCGGCTGGAGAGAGCGCTGGAACACTGAGCCCGGCACGGATCGCGACCGCTTGGGCGAGCAACTCGCGCGCTTCCCAATGTCGGCCGAGCGTGCCGTAGATGACGCCGAGGTTGTGCGATGTACGCGCTCGCGCACTCCGGTTGAGCGTGGGGGTGGCCAGAAGATGCAGGATTTCCGCGTCGGCGAGATGACGAGTCTGCTGGAGGTAGCCGCGTAGGGCCCGCGAAAGCTGGCGTACGTGATCGGGCCAGCCATGGGCCGCGGCGTACGCCGCGCTGGCGATGAGATTGGCGCGTTCGCGGTCCAACCATGCGGCCGCGGCCGCGCGGTCGGACAGGTCCGGATACGTGTTGTCCCGCGTGCTCGGCCGAGTTCCGTTGCGTGACAGATAGAGCGCTGTCGCTGTCACGGCCTGCCTGACGTAGTGGTCGAGCAACCGGCGGACCGCCGCTCGCCTGGCCCGCGCCGGGTCCTCGTCCCTGGCACGATCGGACGCGAACACCCGCATCGGGTCGGACAGTTCGTAGCGGTCATCAGCGCGGTGGCGGAGCAGACTGTTCGCGGTCAGCTCTGCCAACCGTGACCGTGTGTCGGCGAGTTCGGTGCCGGCGAGTGCCGCTGCCGCGTACTGATCGAAGGCTCCACCCGAGTGGAGCGCGACAAGCCTGAGGAGGCGCCGCTGTTCGCTGTCGAGACTGTCGTAGGACAGGGCTATGGCACTCGACACCTCCTCATCGAGGCGCAGGTCTGCTCGGCGCCGCGACAACCGTTCGAGGTGGTCGGCGACCGTCCATTCCGGTTTGTGTCGGATCTGCTCGACCACGACGGACAGTGCCAATGGGAGGTGCCCGACCACATTGGCGATGCCGGATACCGCTCGGGAATCCACCGCGGCACGGTCACCGCCGATCTCACCCTGGAGCATCGCGAACGACTCGGCCGGGCGAAGCATGTCGAGCGCGAGATGGCTAGTAGCCGTGATGCCGTCGAGGGAGCGTCTGCTGGTCACCAGCGTCACGGACCCGGGGATGTCCAGAAGTAGGGGGCGGACCTGTTCGGTGGATGCGGCGTTGTCGAGCAGGAGCAACACGCGCCGGTCGGCGAGCCGGTCCTTGACCGCCGCCGCCCTTCGGTCGAGAGCCATCGCGGCGACCCGGCTGCCGAGCACTCCGAGCAACCGTAGGAAACCGTCCAGCACCACGGCCGGCTCGGCCGGCGCATGGCGCGCGTCGCACCCTCGCAGGTCCACGGTGAGACACAGGTCGGGCACGCGCCCGGCCGCCATCAGGTGATGAGCCAGGTGAATGGCGAAAGCGGTCTTGCCTACTCCAGCCATGCCGTCGATGGCCACGACCACGGACGCGCCGACCGGCTGGCCAGCGATGGCGGCCACCAGCGTGGATGTCTCCTCCGCGCGGCCAGCGAAGCCGGCGAGATCATCCGGCATGGTGTATTTCACCGAGACGTTGACGGTGTCGGACGCAAGACCTTCGATCACCTGGCACGCCCTCCGCCACGGCGCCGCCAGCAGGGCATCGCCGAGCAGGGCGGCGGCGATGTCCACGACCAGCTCGGCATCCAGACGCGTCCGCCCGGGGCGCAGGCAACGGTAGATCGTGTTGTACACGGGCAGTTCCGCTACACCGCGGGACTTTCTGTCCCGCACCACTCGCCGGTGCGCCTCCCGATAGGAAACACCCGCCCACGCGCGCAGCGCCCGTAGCCGCTCGCTGAGGTCGTCGTACGACGCAGCTCCGTCCGGGCCTGGCGGCCCGCCTAGCAATGTTGCGCTACTTCTCATGCCGTCCCCCGGAGTCTTCACCCGCCGACATCGTCGAACCACGTCGGGAGCCGATGACAGTTCACCGGGTGCCTGGTCGATGCCGAACAGGTGTCAATTCTGAAGAGCAGAGTTCAATACCATTCGCGGCGGCGAAAGCGGAATATTCCGCACCGTTATTCGACCGCGCACGTCCCTACGCCTAACGGCAGCGCTCGACGGCGATCGAATCGACATTGGCGGCTGCTGAAAGTTGAGTGGACTGAATTCGACCGAAGCGCTGGACTGGTGTGCTCCGGCACTTCACCCGACCCCTGATTCGACGGTGCTCGAATCTGCGCTCACGGCGATCCTCTTTCGACGACCGCTGCGCGGGCTAGGCCTTGGGGCCTCGCGCCTTGGCCACCACGGCGTCGAGGTCGTCGGCGGTGACCAGGCGGTACTCGGCGACGCGCTTGCCGACGGCGTAGCGGGGGTTCTGGATCCGGCCGGCCCGGTGCTCGGTGTAGGGATCCTCCAGCTCACCGAAGGCGATCCGCGACACGGCGCGGATGGCGTCGTCGACCCGCTGCGAGCGGGACAGGTTCCACGCGTCGCCGCGCCACTCCACGACGCGTTCGTAGATGCGGCGGTTGGTCGGCGGGAACGGCGAGTCGTCCTGGCCGGCCAGCCACGGCTCGGCCAGCGCGAGCGCGACGAACCACTCCTTGCTGTTGGGCACCAGCTTGTTGTCCCGGATGTGCGGCTTGGGCTCGGTCAGGCCACGAGGGCCGTCCACCGGTGGGGTCGGCGCCATCCCGCTGACCAGGAAGGTGATCTCCAGGTCGGCGAACAGGCCACTGACCCGCTTGCCGGCCAACACGAGCAGCTCGTTCTTCCCCTCGTCGAGCATCGCGGCCATGTCGCGCACCAGTGTCACCCGGCGGGCACCGCCAGGGGCGTGCAGCAGGCTGGACAGCCGGCCCTCGTTGGTGCCGAGCCAGCGTAGCCGCGCCGCTTCGGTGCCGATGACGATCTCGGCGAGCGTCGCGGAGACGTGCGGGGCGCAGTCGGGCAACCGGATGGCGACCAGTCCGGACGGTCGGGGACCGTCGTCTGGGCCGTGCGGTGCGCGGCCGAACAGGAGGCGCTCGCCCGTCTCGACGGACACGGGGTGGATGTCCTTGCCGCGCATCACGACCCGCACCACGATGTGTGTCCCTCCCCTTGACCGTCCAGTACGGAGAGCCTAAGAGGCGCACCCCAGGTCCGTCCGGTCGCGGTCACCCGCGGCGGCGAGGTCGCCGCAGATCTTCTCGACCGCGGTGTCCGGATCGAGTGGCCACACCACGATGTCGGTGTCGGGGCCGGTGCTGATCAGTTGGGTGCCGTCGGGGGAGAACGCGAGACCAGTCGTGCCGCCCTCGTGACCGGTGAGGGTGGCGACGTGGTGGGGGAGGTCGTACAGCCGGATCGTCGAGTCGCCGGACATGCCGATGGCCAGGTGTCGCCCGTCCGCGGACAGTGCCATCGTCGACACGGCCGCCGGCAGGTTGGCGAACTCGCGGCGGACCTCGCCGGTCGCGAGGTCGCGGACCTGGACCTGGTTGCGCTTGGCGATGAGCAGCGAGCGGCCGTCCGGCGCGACGAGCAGCGCGCCGGGAGCGTCCACTCGCAGCGACCGCAGTGCCGTGAGGTCATCCGTACGCCAGCGGCGGACCTCGGACGCCGTCTCCGTCGGCCGGACCGGGGCGGGGGTGGTGGTCACCGTGGCGAGCACGCTCGCGCCGTCCGGCGTGAACACCGGTCCGGATACGACGCCCGCGCCGACGTCGACGGCGGCCACGGTCGCCAGCGTCTTCGTGTCCACTATGGACAAAATGGTGGTGCTCGTGCCGTCGGCGGCGACACCGCTGGCGCGCACCGCGAACCGCGTGCCGTCCGGGGCGGCGGCCAACCCACCGTCGCCGATGTCGGTGAGCCCGATCCCGGTGGCGCGCGGGTCACCTCCCGGCGGGGTGACCACGACGGTGCCGTCGAGCGCACCGATGACCCTGGTGCCGTCCGGCGTGTAGGCCACGGCGAACAATGCCGATCCGGCCGCTTCCCGCCGCAGCGCGCCGGTCGTCGGGTTCCAGAGATAGTCGCCGTCGTCGGTCGCCGCGGCCACCTGACCGCCGTCGGCGGAGACCGCGACGCCGGCGGGCTGGCCGATCGGGGCGAACGTGCGGAACGGGTTGCGGCGCCACAACACCGCCCGGCCGTCCGCCTTGACGGCCACCGTGTCGCCGGACGGCGCCGCGGCGACAGCGACGAGCCGTCCGTCGGCCGCACCGCTCTCCGGCGGACCCGGCAGGGTGGCGTCCAACTCGCCGACCGGGACGGTCCACCGGCCGATCCCAGCCTCGTCGTGGTTGATCGCGAGCAGGTGCCCACCGTCGGCCGTCGCGGCCAGGTCGCCGAACGTCGGTTCGACCGGGATCGGGCTGCCCACCGGGGCGCCGGTCACCGGATCGGCGAGTCGGATGGCGCGGTCCGCCGCGCTGGCGGAGGCGAGTAGCCCGCCGGTGAACACGACCTGGGGCGTCGCCTTCCGGTCCGGGTCGTCGCCGGTGCCGTTGTCGCGGTGCGCGGGTTCGGTGTGGACCGGCGCCGCCGTCGCCGGGTTCCACAGTTCGACGACGCCGTTGGTGCGGCCCACCGCCAGCCGGTCCCCGCTGGGGCTGAACGCACCGTCCTGCGGGGGGTTGAGCCCGCGGGGGTAGGGCTGGGTCAGCCACGCGGTGAGCACGCCGGTGTGCGGGTCCCAGGCGCCGACCGCCCTGGCGGGCTGGTCGAGGCCGTTCGGGTAGCCGAGTGCGGCCAGTGTGCCGTCCGGGTGCCAGGCGAGGAAACCCTTGGCGGGCAACGTGGTCAGCTCACGGCCGCTGGGCAGTTCCCACACCCGCACGTTGTCGTTCTTGCCGCGACCCATGCTGGCGAGCATGGTGCCGTCGGGGGAGAACGCGACCTCGACCGCTGACTGGTGTCCTTCGAACTTGGCCGGGAGTCCCTTTCCGGTGCGGCTGTCGACCACCCGCAGTCGCCCGGCGGTGCCGCCCGCGGCGATCATGCCGCCGTCCGGGCTGATCGCCACGGAATGGGCGGTGTTGAGGCCGGTCTTGCGGATCAGCGGGTAGTCGAAGGTGGCGCTGGACAGCAGCGCGCCTCTGGCCTGCCGGGTCTGGTCGCGTTGCCAGGCTTCCAATGCGTTGCCCCTTGCCCCGATCGGGTCGAACTCGGCGTCGGCGAGCGAGCCGGCGGCGAGTTGCTGGGACTCCGCCGCACGCGCCGATCGAGCTGCCTCGCCCCACTTGACGGCGGCGACGGAGCCGGCCACCAGGGCGGCGACGAGGAAGATCGTGAGACCGGTGACCAGCGTGCGCAGCCGTCGGGTGCTGCGTTTCCTGGCCTTTTTACTGGCGCGCAGGAAATCCCGCTCCGCCGGGGCGAGATCGGTGCGGCCGGCCGACCAGTCGAGGGCGGCGGCGAGGCGGGCGCCGCGGTAGAGCTCGCCGGGTTCGCGGGAACCGGCGAGCCAGTTGGCGGCGGCCTGGCCGAGGTGCTGGCGCACCAGTAGGTCCTGGCGGTCCTGGTCGATCCAGTCCCGCAGCCGCGGCCACGCGGTGATCAGCGCGTCGTGGGCCAGCTGGACGCCACCGGCCTCGGCGGTGACCAGACGGGCGGCCACCAGGCTGGTGAGGATGTCCTCGTCGATGTCGGCGCGGTTCGCTCGGCGGCGGGCGACCCCGCCGTCGGCGAGCACCGTGACCATCCGCAGCAGTGCCTTGCGCAGCCGTTCTTGGTCCTCTTTGGACAGTCCGTTGTAGACGTTGTCGGCGGTGCGGGCAACCGCGCGGTCCACGCCGCCGGTGTCCTGGTAGCCGCGGAGGGTGAGCACCCCGCCGGTACGGTGTTGCCAGGTCTCCCGCAACGCGTGCGCTAGCCGGGGCAAGGCGCCGGGGTCGTACCCGCCGGTGGTCGCCCCGACGTCGGTGATCAACCGGTCGACCAGCCCGTTCTCGACCCGCAGCCCCGCGGTCCTGGCCGGCTCGGTGATCACCCTGGCCAGTTCCGCCGGGCTCAGCGGGCCGAGCGGGTACGGGTTGGACAGCGCCGGTCGCAACACCGGCAGCCCCAGGCACCGATCGAGGAAGTCGGCCCGCACGGCCAGCACCACCAGCGCCGGCCACGCGTTGGCCAGCAGCGTGGCGAACGCCTCCCGCTGGTCCGGCTCGCCGACCGTGAAGACCTCCTCGAACTGGTCGACCACCAGGACCGGGCGGCCCCGCCGGCGCGCGACCTGCCCGCACAGCCGGCCGAACTCGGCCGGTCGGGCACGGAGCCAGGTGGCGAGCCCCGCCGGGTCGGCGTCGGCGAGCGGCGCGAGCCGGGCCGCGAGCGTGTCGACCGGCCGCGCACCCGGCGTGGTCGCCACCTGCGGCCACGGCCTGCCGGTGTCCGCCGAGGCGAGCGCGGGCAGTACGCCGGCGTGCAGCAGCGAGGACTTCCCGGTCCCGGACGCGCCGACGACCAGCAGTGGTCCGGTGGCCGGCGACTGGCGCGACAGCCGCACCAGCACGTCGGTGACCGCCTGCTCCCGGCCGATGAACCGGCCGGCGTCCGCGCTGGAGAAGCTGCGCAGCCCCGGATACGGGCACTCGTCGGCCGCGGTGTCGCCCGCCGGGCGGCGGCCGGCGACCGCCACGATGGCGTTCATGATGTGCCGCTGGCCGGGGTCGCCGGACAGTTCGGGCGCGGTTGCCGGCTCGGTCGTCGCCGGTTGGCGCAGCGCGGTCGCGGCGGCGGCCAGCAACTCCCCGGCGGTGGGGTAGCGCCGCGCCGGATCCTTGTCCATGCCGGTGGCGACCACCAGGTCCATGGCGTGCGGGATGCGCCAGTCGAACAGCGACGGCGCGGGAGGCGGGTCGTTCAGCTGGGCGGCGAGCTTGCCGGCGGCGTCGTCGGCGGGGAACGGGGTGCGGCCGGTGAGGCATTCGAACAGCACGCACGCCAGTGAGTACACGTCCGCGCGGTGGTCGGCGCCGGCGTGTGTCAGCCGTTCCGGCGCCATGTAGTCGAGGGTGCCGATCTCCCCGCCGGTGGCGGTCAGCCTGGTCGCGTCCGGCGCCAGCGAGCGGGCGATCCCGAAGTCCGCGAGGACGGCCGCGTCCGCGTCGTCCAGCAGGATGTTCGACGGCTTGACGTCCCGGTGCGCCACCCCGGCCGCGTGCGCGGCGTCCAGCGCGCCGGAAACCTGCGTCAGCAACCGCACCGCCCTGGCCGGCTCCAACGGGCCGTCGGCCAACTCCCTACGCAGGTCGGTGCCCTCGACGAGCCGCATCGCCAGGTACAGCCGGCCGTCGATCTCGCCGTAGTCGTGGATCGTGGTGACGTGCGGGCCGGCGAGGCGCGCGGCGAGCCTCGATTCCCGGCGGAACCGCGCCTTCGCCTCGTCGCCGGGGTCGACGGCGGAGAGCCGCTTCAGCGCGACGACCCGGTCGTGCTCGGTGTCGTGGGCGCGGTGCACCTCGCCCATGCCGCCGCGGCCGAGCAGCTCGGCCACCCGGTACGGCCCGAACATCACCGGGTCGTCCTGTCCCATCCCAAGTCCCCCATCGATCCGGCGCCGGGCGGAAGGTTCCGCTACCCGCCGTCGCCGGCGCCGGACACCATGAGATCACGAGAGCCAAATGAGGGGAGCGGACATGGCGGGGTACCTGGTGGGCCCGGCCGCGCTGAGCGGCACGGCGGGCGCGTTCGAGCAGGCCGCTGGCGGGGTTACCGGCGTGGTGGCCGGGCCGGCCGTGGCTCCGGACGCCGGCATCGCTACCGGCGTCATGACGGCGGCGCTGGCCATCCTGACCGGAGCCGGTGGCCTGGTGGGCGAGGCGCTGCGGTCCAACGCCGGCCGGGTGAGCGACAGCGAGGGCGGCTACGCCGGGCTCGACGACGCCGCGAGCGCGCTGTTCGGGGGAGCGCGGTGAGTGGCGCGATCAGCACGGTTATCGAGGGGGACGCCGGCACCATTCAGTCCACTGTGGACTGGCTGCGGGACACGGTCGGACCCGCGGTGGGTGACGCCTCGTCCACCATGGCGAGCGCGATCACCGGCACCGTCACCGAGTGGGTCGGCGCGGCCGGGGACGCGTTCCGCTCGGAGGTCACGGTGCACCGGGGACTGGCCGACCAGCTGTCCGACGGCGTGGACACTGCCTCGGACGCGTTCGACCACTTCGCCGAGGCACTCCGTGCGGCACAACGGAAGCTGACCGAGATCCGGGAGACCGCCGCCGCCGAGGCGCTTGACCTCACGGTGGACCACATCCTGCCGCCGCGGCTGGTGGCCATCCCCGGCAAGTTGACCGAAGGGGCCACGGCTGCGCAGCGCGCCGCTCACCAGGCCGCGGTGGACCTGTTCGCCGAATACCAGCGCAAGGTCAAGGCGTTCCGTGCGGCGGCCGAGGACGTGGCGAAGGTCGTCAAGGACCACGCCGCCGCCGCCCGCGAGCTGGTCTCCAACCTCGCGCTGCTGGACGACCTGCGGGACTGGGCGAAGCTCGACGAGGTGGCCCGACTCGCCGACACCAAGGCCTACAAGCTCCTGCGGTTGGGCCTCAAGCGCTTCGCGCTGGCGGACGTGTTGCTGACCGCCGGCGAGAACGCCTGGGACATCTGGCACGGCGAGGCGCCGGGCGAGGTGCAGGTCGGCGCCGCGGCCGAGACGGTGGCGTTCTACCTGGAGCTATTGTCCAACAACCCGCGGGGGGCCGCGTTCTTCGAAGCCATCGGCCTCGGCGACTACGACTGGGACAACCTCGACGACGACGCGGTCGACCTCTATCTGAAGCTTCCGCCAGGGCTGCGGGAACACATCGACCTGCCGGGCCTGATAGCCGCCGGCGAATACGCGCGGGCGGAGGACATCATCCGGGACGACGTGGAAAGCATGCAGGACACCGTCGCCGACGGCGTGGAGGTCCTCGGCAACGTCAGCGACGCGGGCATCGACGTCGTGACGGACAAGGGCACGGACCTCGCGGAGGAGGGCAAGGACTTGGCCGACAAGGGCAAGGACCTGGTCGAGGAGTTCGCCCCAGAGATTCTGGTCCCGTCATGGCCGTGAGGAGACACTTGTGGGATCGATAGAGGAGTACGCCACGGCATCGGACACGCCGGAGCCGTGGCGGGTGATCGCCCGCCGGGTCGCGGCCGGCGAGTACTCGTGGCAGGACGTGCGGGACGGCCGCCTGTGCCTGGACGACGACTTCCTCGCCGCCGTCGACGCGACCGCCGACCGGGCCGCGGCGTCCGTCCGGCGGCCCGACGGCACGGCCGAGGACGGGTACACCAGCGTGTTGGAGCCGGCGGTCCAGCACGGCGGAACGTTCCACTGTGACCGCGCGGCGTGGTGAAGCACCGTCGGACACAGCAGGCAGAGAGGGGAGAAACCATGGTCACGCGGGAAGGACCAGGTGCGCTCGCGCCGGTCGCCGCCAGGGTCGCGGACACCAGGGACCGCGCCGCGGCCGGCGCGGTGCGGATCGACCTCGCCGGCGCGCGGCGGCTGCTCGCGCGCATCGACAGGATCCGGGCCAAGGCGGCGCGGCTGGCCGAGGACGGCGTGCAGCTGGACCGGCCGCTGCGGCTGGGGGACAGCTGGGTCAGCCACCTGCTGGCCGAGCGGTTGCGCGGCGTCGCGGTCGAGGACGGCGGACTGACCCCGGCGCTACGCACGTTCGGCCGGGCGATCGACGACCTGGAGACGACCGTGCGGCTGGCCGTGGACCGGTACCGCAAGGTCGACGACGAGTCCCTGGCCGCGCTGAACGGCGCGATCGGCGACCTCGACGCGCGGCGGGAGCGGACATGATGACCGGCGAGACGGGCGGCCGCTATCCCGACCACCTGGGTGCCGCGTTCGACTGGATGTCCGTGTCGCACCAGGACATGCACCACATGGTCCACAACGGACTGAACCTCGAGGTTGGCGCCGAGGCGGCAACGGACTGGGCCCGGCTTGGGGAGGTGCTGACCGACCTCGGTGCCGAACTCCGGTGAGGTGTGGGAGGGCGACGCGGCGGACGGCGTTCGCGACAACGTCGACGCGCTGGCGTCCTGGGCTCGGGAGACCGGGGACGCCGCCACCGAGGTGTCCGGCTGCGTCACCGAGGCCGTGGACGGCGCCGCGAGCGTGCGGGCCGCGATGCCGCCGCCCGTCGATGGCCAGCAGGTCGACGGCGCCGGGCTGATGCCCCATTGCGGCACTCTTGGTCCGCAGACCGTGGCCCAGGCGTTCATCGGTGGTGGGTTCCAGTTCGCGCCCGTCCTCGTCACCGACCTCCACACCGAGACCTTCGCCGAGGCACGCGGCCGGCACGAGCAGGCGGCGCGGGTGATGGACCAGTTCCAGACGCAGTCGCGGCGGGTCTATCGGTCGGTGCCGGAGTTCGACGACCAGCGTGGCTCCGGTGGGCCCCGCGGCGGCCCGGGCCTGAAGATCGACGACCCCCGGCCAGCCGGGGCAGGCCGAACACGGCGGTCGACGCCGGAACCGACCGCCGCGGACACGACCACGAGCGCGGCAGCCGGCGGTGTCGGTGCCGGGACGGCCGGCGGCTCCCCAGCCGCCGGCTACGGGGCCTCCCCGGCCGTTCCCCATCCCCCGGCGGAGTCGCCGGCGCTGGTCGGCGCCGCCTCCGGCAGGCGAGCGTCGGCCGGTGGCCCGGTCACCGGCCGGGCCGCGGCACCAGCGGGGCCCGCCGGTCTTGGCGCGATGCCGTTCGGCGGCACGACCGCGGGACAGGACGGCGACCGGCGCCACAAGCCGTGCGTCTACCCGGCGGACGACTTCTGGACGGCCATCGGCGACGGCCTGTCGGTGAGCGTTCCGGTGATCGGGACGGACCCCCGCGATGCGTGACCCGCGTACCGGGTGGATCCACCTGACCACCGCGGAATTCGGTCTCATCTGGTCGGCCATGGACCTCGGCGCGACACCGCTCGCGCTGGACCTGCCGTATCCCGCAGCGACCCCGGCCAAGCGCGCCGCGGCCACCGAGGCACTAGTGGGCCGCGGTCTGGGCACGGTCGATGAGCCGGCCGGCGACGTCGCGGACCTGCTGCGGCTCGTCGCCTCCGCGCCGACGCAGGTCGACCTGTGCGGGTACGACGCGGCCGGCGCGTGGCACGGGCTCGGCGCGTGCATGGCCGGCCGCGCGGCGGTCGTGGTGCGGGAGGAGGACGCGGTCCGGCTCCGCTCGGCCCCGCCCGACGCCGTCGTCGCGTCCCTGCTGGGCACCATGGCGCCACTGCCGGCCGCTCGCGGCTGCTCGGCCAACGTCGCCGCCGGCGACTACACGCGGGCGTGCGCCGCGGGCGAGCGCGACGGCGTGCTCGGGTTCATCGAGTCCCTGCACGCGTCCGGGCTGCGGCCGGCGGACGCCGCCACCCTGGCCAGGGCGCTGACCACCAGGATCTCCGGCGGCCAACTCGGCGTCACCGGTCCGGGCCGGCACGGCCGGGCAGTTCGTGGCGCGAGCCCGCTGACCTGGCTGGACACTCCCGCGGGCCGCTACATGCTGCTGCGCCGCGGCGAGTGGATCACCGCCACCCCGGCTGACGCGTCAAGGATGGCCGGCATAGCCGCGGATCTGCTCGATGACCTCCGCTGAGCTGGTGGAAAGCCCAGCCGCAGGACCCGCGCCTCAGCGAAGCGGCGTCCTGGACATGTTGATGCTCGAGGCCAGGTCAACCGACCGGTTCGAGTTGGGACTCGCGAGCGACCCCGCCAGCGCGCCAGAGTTCTGACGGCCGCTCCGCCGGCGCCGAACCGATGCGGATCCCAGTTGTCGACGGCCCGTCCGCGCCACCGTCCGGGTGCACGACACGTTGCGCTGGTTCCGGCGCGGACGTACCTCGCTGTTGATCTCGCACCGGCTCGGCTCGCTGCGTTCCGCCGACCACATCGTGGTGCTCGACGGCGGGCGGGTGGTGGAGCAGGGCGACCACGGCCAGCTGATGCGTACCGGTGGGCGGTATGCCGGGCTGTTCCGTACCCAGGCCAAGGGCTACCAGGGGTGCGACGACGAGCCGGCGACCGTGGTGATGTCGCGATGATCCTCGCGGCGGTCGTGGCCGGCGCGCTGGTCGGCCTGCTGGGGGCCATCCGCGGGTCGGTGTTCCTCGCGCGCGTGGACGGCGGCAGCATGCTGCCCACCTACGCCGACGGGGACACGCTGGTCGCGGTGCGGCTGCGTCGTCTGCTTGCCCGGCGCGCCGCGGTGTTCCGGCCGCCGGGACCGCACGCCGACCTGCCGGGACCACGCTACCGCGTGAAGCGGGTGGTCGCGGTCGCCGGCCAGCCGACCCCCGACTGGGTACCCGGCGAGCCGGCCGGTCGGCCGGTACCGGCCGGCAAGCTCGTGGTGCGCGGCGACGCCGACGCCAGCGCGGACTCCCGCACCTACGGCTTCGTCGACCGGCGTGCCGTGCTCGGCGTCGTGGTGTGCCGTCTCGCCGGGAATAGGTGACAACGGCGTCCATGACGGATGGGTTGTGGGGCACTATGGGG
>Ga0193742_1000475_pt1 | contig 26740 bp, 25 predicted proteins | sample L2c1metaG_FD_165511 | JGI IMG/M metagenome (GOLD analysis project Ga0193742, IMG submission 165511) | Soil microbial communities from a riparian zone of the East river system, Colorado, United States - L2c1 | ecosystem: Environmental > Terrestrial > Soil > Riparian zone | place: USA: East River... | reverse complement strand
CACGCTCTTGTACTTCCTCTTGCAATCGCGACGAACGCTCAGAAGCCAGAAAGAGAATAGTCTCTGGGATTGCTGCCAATCGGCCACATTCGATGCCAAATGATTCTACGAGGGAAATTTGGTTGTATTATTCGTTTAGGTTCGATGAGTCAGTCACAAACCTGTGGCCATGCCAGCAGTCAAACGATACAAGAACATGATGCTACGAGTGCCGTCGATATGTGAGTCGGCGTGATATCCCATATGGAGATTTTCTACATCGTCTGGAAACCTCGTCTGTAGCTTCGAAGCGACCAAAGGATAATGGGTAACGAAGAGGGCTTTGCATCGTATAGTTTGTACTAGATATTGCATTGTTGCGTCAGCAATTGCCATCTGAGTAGTGATAGAGTTAGGACCAGCGAAGTATAATTTTATTGATTCGTACCCCGTCAAAAGTAGAAGTGCCTCTACCAAGCTCATCCAATATCACAAGACTATTCTTTGTTGCCGTATGCAGAATTTCACTGGTTTCCGACATTTCTACCATAAAAGTAGATCGTCCTCTTGCCAGGTCGTCCGAAGCTTTGGAGAAAATTTTAGTAGAACCATCATGGTCAATCAGAATGGCAGACATACCACCCATTCTTGTGAGTATGGAATCTAGCAATCCTATCTTTACGGAGGCAGCTGGTACGTAACTTCCAATTTGTGCCATGAGAGCAATTAGCGCAATCATCCTAACACAACAACTTTTGCTAGATGTATCAAGAGAAAATGAGACGAGAAAAGTAAACCCAGAGAAAAGGACTGACCCTCCCATGTTCGGCCCAGTGATAACTTTGCTCATAGCTTCACCGTCGCCCATCTTTATAGAATTGGGCATATAGGGGTCTGAACTAAGAGTCTCAACCATAGGATGTCTGCCATCGATAATTTCAAGCACATTATCGTCGGTGAATTCTGGTTGAACGTAGTTAGCTTGAAGAGCGACTTGGGCTAGGCTAAGCAAACAATCGGCAGTAGCAAGTTTATTAACCGCATCTCGCAAAAGAGCATAGAAATCTTGAGCAATTTCGCTAATAAATGACTGGAATGCTTTGGATGATTCGGCCTTGCAGTATGCGAATATGAGGTCTGCCTCCTCACTTAGGTAAAACGACATACCTCCAAAGTCTCTCGATGTTGCGCTCGTTCCTCTAATTTCGCTCGGACTGATGGTGGTTGGTACCTTGCGTAATTCTTGGTCCTTGTTTAACGTACGTCAAAACATGATCATTGTGTTAAGCGGTGGCCTTACTTTGAATACATAATCCAAGTTTCGGGAATTGGCCTGTTCTCACTACGTTTAACCTCAACAAGACACTAAAGAGTCAAGTTAGACAAAGCCAGATTACTGGACAGATCTGGGCATACCTCGTCCGTTGCGATCGTTGTCCATTGCAGTGATGGCATCCTCAGGAGTTTCCGTACTAGATGATGTTACAAATGACTAGATATCATCATTGTTGGATGTACAACTTACTGGCTTTTAATTCATCAATGAGCTCCACTTCAATGACTTGCATTGCCTGTCGAACATCAGTCACAGCCTTGGACACTGGAGAGCATTTACACGCACCATATCTGCGTCAATAATACCCGGGTACCGCTCAAGGTCGGTCCACATAGCGTCTTTCTTTCCTTCTGAGGCTTTCTTTAGATTGACGGCCCTTAAAAGAACTTTTATTGGCTCCCTTAGTTTCGGGAAAGAGCTGATGATTTCATTTAAAACAGGAGACTCGAGGCCGACACTGGCGGGAGTATCCACATCTTCAAAGGCGCTTGCAACTTTGTTAAATGCCGGAAGAAGAACGGCTAGTTCTTGAGGTGTACACTGATTTGCTTCAGTGATCGTGCGGACTGTTGTGGGGGGGATTTCATTTACCTGGCCATACTGGATTCTGCACAAGCCTTTCGCGAGATCCGGAAGACCTCTCAGGATGTTGCGAAGTGTGACCAGTCTTTCCGAACTACTCTCAAGGATCTCTTGAACGGCATCGACACGATCCTGTAAGACTCTAGATACCTGTAACCTAGGGTATAGCAAAAAGACTGTTAATTTCTCACCGTTTATCAACCAATGGTCGGCCAACCCAGCTACGGAGAAGCCTCGCTCCAAAATTCGTTTTAGTTTGGTCCAAAATCCAGATCAGAGAACCCCGGATAGAGTTATCAGTATTGTTCCGATATATTTCGAGGTTTGTTAGAGTGTTAGCGGCAAGTAACATGTGCGCCCGCGTTGTAAATTTCGTAAAGAACTTGGTTTCTAGCAAGGCATCTGCAATGCCAAAAGCGGATAGGTATCGGATCGCATGAGCGAGTGCAATGACGACTGGTTTGGGGAAATCGGTGACGGCAGCCATGAGTTTGCCTGGAATTTGGAGTCAGGATAGATATGGAAATGTAAAGCAAAGAACAAGAAACCTGATTGAAAACTTTCTGAAGCTACCCCAAATTTTTTCTTATCTGTGTAGAATTCTGATACTTTCGAAAAGGCGTCTGTATAAGTCATGACGGATCGAAACTTTTCTGTGCGTATTCGATGGCACGATGACGAAACGCTGGATTATATATATTACATGACAACTCATTATCTGGATATAAACTACACTTACCCTGTGAAGTGTGACATCATTTTCCCCGTTGCTTCGCTGAGACCATTTTCCGGCACTAACAATTCAGTCGGTCGGGTGTGCACCAGCCTCGTCTAGATGACATGTTTAATACAAAGCTACTGCTCGGAATAGGGGGTACGGACTTCGAGTTCTATCCGCATAGCCGTGTCTGAACAAGAAGGGTTAGCCCAATTTTTTGAAGATGTGAATTTTTTTACCCTCAAAAAGATCCCACACAACGTCCCCTGTGCTGGGACATATTGTAATCATGCCAATGGAGACATCAGCCGAGCTTTTCCCGGCCTTCTCCTCTATTAAACACATAAAGGGAGGAGGACTGTATTTGTCCAAATCATCCACGGAACCCAGCTCGTCGACATATCTGAAGAACTGTGATCAGGAACGAATTACCTCCCTAAAGTCAGTACTTACGTTGCAGATGTATATAGATGGGTGAGTTTACGCTCGAATAAAGCATTTCGATTGTCACCGACTTTCTTCAAAGCAGCGGTCTCAATCTGGTTAACGATCCCTACTCGATAACCTTGTGCAAGCAGTCTAAGGCTATGTCAGTTGTAAAGATCGGATCAGCAAGTGACTCACTTCTTGAGATGAACGGGACGCCGATGAGTTGGGATTGAAGCTACCAGAAAATTGCGGTCGTTGAAAGCAACCATACCCAACTCTTTGGCTGCAATCTAGAAATAGGAAGTCTCACTTTGTTGAAATACATTCAATTCCAAAGCATAAGAATTCACCTTTGCATCATCCCCGAAAAACTTGTATCTATAGCCTACTTCTACCATCAAGACTGTTCCACCGTTATCCTTCTTCAAACGTAGAATCTTTTGAGAAGGTAAGACCCGATGAATTTACATTCGGAACTTGGCAACCCTCACCTGTAGCTCTAGAGGGGTATATGATTGTCCACTCGGGCCAAGCTCCACATGTTTCTTAGGAGACCTGACTGCTGCTTTAGACCCAGCCTTTCCCTTCCCTTTATCTTTGTGCGAGAACATATCACTCAGTTTATTGAAACCTTCCTCTTCAGAGGAAGCCACAAATTCATCGACCTCAATGGAACCCTGATGCTTCTGAACGGTAGAGGACTCTTTTCTCAAGAAGCGGTTGTTATCCTGCAACAATTTCCTCTTAAAGGCTTCATGACGCTCTTTCTCACTGGAAGTCCGAATTTTCTGGACATCTGCTTGCCTTGACTTCTCAGGAGAAAACCGCCAATCGTCAGCGACATTGGTGGATCCTACTGAAGACTCGGCGCGTGCGGAAGGTGCTGTGTCTTCATGTCTAGAGAGCCGCAGTCTTTTTGTTGCAGGTAATTCGTCGTCGTCACTGTCGACAGTTAGGTCAATAGGAAAGTTCGAAGTCGACCGTTTTCGAGTGACAGAGGATTTCTGTGGGGAGGCGGACTGAAAGAAGGCTGAAATAGTGGGCTGAGATCTCCCTCTACTAGTTTGCATAACAGGTGAGGTAGTCAATAATCTTTAAAGCAATGTACAGGATGCACTATAGCTGCGTTGGTGCAAGTTATGTCAGACGTCGCGGCACGCCTGACAAATTTAAAATAGCTTTGTCCGATATTCACGTGATGGCGTTAACCAACTACATTTTCTTTTGAATTTCTACCAAAATGCTCATTGAGCACCTGCATCCTCTCCGTTTGCGACTCGCTTGCCATTCAGGAGCCAAGCTATTTCCTCAAACCACTGGGTCACGATGGCAGTCTACGGCCACACAAACACATGACGGACCACCTGTTACAGATACGAACCGTATTTGTCACTCACATAGCCTTCGTTATTCGGTCTAGACTAACCATTTGGTAACACAGGTGCTGAAGCAACTCAAAAAAGGTTCTGGAAGGAAGTTGGCATTGAGAAACGCGGAGACTCACTTACTGTGACTCTTGATAAACGTGCTCTCAAAACACCCGCTGGACAAACTCTTTTACTACCATTAAACAAGGCTTTACCTGCAGCTCTTGTTGCAGCTGAGTGGGATCACCAAGAAATTCTCCTGAAACCTCATGCCCTTCCTATGGTAAATTGCAGCTGTTGGCTTAATCTGGATGGCCCTTATCTAAAATTTTAGACATCTATTGTTTCAAGAGCGTTAGATGCTATGAAAGATGATAAACCTCGCGCCGAGGTCCGCGAGACCCTTTTAAAATACCTTGATACGGATACCATATGGTGTGTTCTCGATCCCTTTTTATCTTTACCAGCAAAACGTCTTGTTGAATGATCACCTAGCTTTTTCCACAATAATCCCGAACCATTAGAGCGGCTCCAGACTAAGCACTGGACTCCCTTGCTGAACTGGGCCAGGACAAGTTTTGATGTCCAACTTAACGTTTCAGAGTCTATACTCTCCGCGGCTCAACCAACAGCAACGCGGGAGAAATTACGGAAAGTCATGGAATCTTTTGACCAATGGGAAATGGCAGGTTTGTCTTGTCATGTGTTTTTTGTTTTGTTTTGAGCCCTTCAGAAGATTGTTCATTAAAACTTGTTAGCAATGGAACGCGCTACATACGGCTCGAAGTCTTTGATTATTGCTTTGGCTTTGATCAAAAATCACGTCACAGTAGAGGAAGCCGCCTTGGCTGCGACTGTTGAAGTGAACAGCCAGATTGAACGCTGGGGCGAAGTCGAAGATAGTGAGCAACCCATTTATCTCGAAGTTCAATAACTCTGATCTTATCCGGTCTAGCTCACGATGTAGATTATCACGACATCCGCAGGCAACTTGGAAGCGCCGCTTGTCTGCTGTCTAGCGTATGAGTGCTACGATGTTATAAGCAGTGTCAGCTGCTCTCTTGAGACAGAACCTTTCGCTCCTATCAATCGCCACCGGCACTTTAGCTCCCTGCTGTTTTGTAAGACATCAATAGCTCCTGGAAGGGTAATTCATATAACGGAATTCCCGTCCAAGTCGTGCCAGACAAAACAAATCGGGCGCAGTGCATCAAACTATATGCTTCGCGGTCAAATTTTGGGTCCGTCTCTGAATGAACAGACCTCTTTAAAAACGCTCGTGGATAATCAGACCATATTTCTCGTTGATTCCTGCTGGCCAGCCCTGAAACGAGGATAAGCTCCGGGATGCTGAAGACGTAAAGTGGCCCAGGTTTGAACGTAACTCAAGTTATGATTGATTGACTTCGTGCATCAATCACTCCTTCTGATAGATCCGACCAGAGGTAGTAGACTGCAAGATGGTCATTATAATAAAAATGTGCGACGGTACCTTACCATCATAACCCCTTTTTGTTGCAGTCAGATGATGTCCGAAATGGGGAAAAGTAAGGCGCCGTCGACGGGGAAATGTTAATTGTGCGTCGAGGTAGTAACAAAATTGGCCGTAGTACCAGGGCTGAGGGCTCCCATCTGAGTCTTCTACCTGCTTGACGCCGTTTCGAACTTGCTGCTGAATTTATTTATTTTTTTTCAAAAAAAAAGTTTTTGCAAAAATTTGGGTAAGTGGCTTTCCTGATCCGAAGAGATTTATTCCGCTCACCCAATTGCGGGGAATTTTTTTTTGTTTGCATGTGACAATGGATTCGTACGGTTCATATAAGTAACATCGGGTCGGTCAGTGTGTGTCGCCCCATGACTCGTTCACCTCTCCTTGACTCTTTCGACCCGTTCGCAACACACCCTTTCACGAACAACTCTGGCCTCACACCTCCACCTCCTTTGCCGTCGCTCTATCCATCCATCCATTCACAAACAACTCTCGACATCATCCCGACATCATCGTCGTCAACACAAACCGTGAACTCGCTGTCATCATCACTAAACATACAGAACTCGCCGTCATCATCACCAAACATACAGAATACTCCTTCATTTCCTCATCTTCAAAAGCAACCCGTTCCCCTACCAAGCTCGTCACCAGCAACCCCATCTCGTTCACCCCCAATATTTGTTCCTTATCGTAGGGATACCTCGTCCCCAGACCTGGTCCTGAAGAAAAAAAAAACCTACCCTACGGCGACACAACAAAATAATCCGATACCCCGACGTTCAGATATACCCAATGTACGGCATATCCCATCCGTCAGCACTCATACTGAAATATCACCGTACCCGGCACAGTGTTCTAGCATGACCTTATGAAAAGACAATTTCTTAGAGCGTACCTCACGATGTGAATTTAGTACCTGAGTTCAAGAACAAACACATTGAGCAATTCCCGCGAACGTTTCAGAAGTGCTAATTATAGGCGGACGCGAGCAGTCTCTCCTAAAACAATGGCAGTGAGATGAGAGATTTTCCGATCTAATCTAATCTACTTGATAGCCTCTTAAATGAGGTCTGGAGCGCCGAGCGTTTCTCTCAACGACATGATTCCTCCACCTTTGCCCTCAAATAACATATATACAAGCTGCTGGTGCGAAGAAAATATCTATCTTCTCTGCCAAAATTTCGTGCAGAACCGGTCGGTGAGAGATTTATGGGAAATTTTCACTATTTTCATCTCCAACTCTGATAAAACGGTTAGTGGGCACAACTTTTTTGAAGTACTTGAGCCAGTGACACCTAACAATATCTTATTTCCTTTTTCTTGGGGATGTTTTTTAAAGGTGGCTCTATGGTATCAAAAGGCGGCGCAGTGTGAGGAAGTTCCTGTGGTTTGGGACTATCACGTTGTTCTTTTACTTCGCCCTCGACAAGGGGTTGAAGAGAGCACGGGGTTCAACGAAAATGACATGAGCTGGGTATATGATTTTGATACCACTCTACCGGTCCCTTGTCCTGGGCAAGGCAAGTCCTCATTCGACCGTTTTTCTGGCTGATTGCTGAAATAGCGTCGAGTAGCTTATTTCACCATGACTTTTCCATCAGACCTTGTGTTCCAATATGAGAGGTATGTGATCAAGCCGCAACTGAATAACTTAGAGAGGCGATCTTGTTCTTTGATATCTTCAGTAGATTTCGAGTTGTGCCAGCGGCTCAGTACCTGCAACATTTTGCCTCTGATCGATCTCATATGGTATGTTGTTATCTTGAAACTGGCCGTTTATTGTGATCTCTGAAGTTTTTTGAAGCTAACGGAATCTAAGAGTACTCCAGATACGAGCGGACTAGCTTATCAGTATCTGTCCCCGCCGCCGTTTTACAAACCCATTTGTGGACCTTTGGCTGCTGAGAAGGGCGTCGAGAATAACCTGATGCATTTCGTCTGCATGACGCCAATAGATAACATGAGTTCAGATGATTACGGAAAAGTACTTGATAGGACTGGAATCGAGTCTCTTTTGTACGCGATTGCGGCATAGCGGCTATTACTAACCACGTCACACGGTTTGGATTGCAAGGACCAAGCTCAGTTTCTCGTTTCTTTGACTTTGTGACCCACCCTTACCCAAAAATGAGCTCTCTTTCATCATCATCGAACTCAGTAAACGGCCATGCTAACCATTCTAACGGCTCTACTTCCCTTGGTGAAATATCCAGCCAATCTTCACCTTCATCATCACATTATCAAAATGGCTTTTCTCAGTGAGTCGGTCTTCCTTGAAGACTTCTTTTTTATTGCATGGCATGCGTTTGGGTCGTTTCGTCCTGAGAAACGGCAATACTCATCATCTTGTTTCTAGGCAACCTTACCAGAGTTCACACAATGAAGAAATCGTGAGCCATCTGTACCATGCTGGATTTCAGACCGGTGTAAGTAGTCTGCTAAACAATTATTCCACCTTTCGTAAAGTTTACCTACTGTTTTTTTTTTTTTAGAACTACGCAGACACGATCCTTGTACGTCCCCTTTCGTTCAATGATTCGACACTTGGCGCCTGATTTTACTGGTCTAGCATGTTCATCAAAATGTATATCGCCTACATGCAATCATATTATCTCGTTCACCATATCTTGCACACCTCATGTCCACATCCCCACAAACGACGGGACAACGTATTATATACGTCCACCTTGATCAAGAGCCTGAAGTTACACAAGAGGTATGCCTCACCCTTTTGTTTGCTCGATTCTTTCAGGAAAATTCCTCAATCGGCTTCTTTTAGGGTTTTGCGATAGGTATTGAGAATGTCTTTTCACTTCGTGGCTTTGTGACTAAATCACGAGATCATCTACGTAGCCCTGGGCTATCTATATTCTACTATTTCATTGAACCTCATTCGACCGGACAACTCTCGAGCGGTTCTCGCAGCAGGTTGTTTATTGGGTGGCATGGATGAACTTTGCCGTTATGCATATGGCGTGTGCAGGCAATCTATGTCCGTGGAGACGATCGGAGGATGGCTTGAATTCATTGACACGATGCCTCCACAAACGGATGGAATAGTAACTCCGGAATTGCCTTCGACATCCATCTTCGGGCAGTATGCTCAAACATTGCGAGATGACGTATTCCATTTCCTCGTGGTTACACTTCCAGAAGTTTTAGAGGTTCAGCGACCTCATCAGGACCCATCCTCCGGCCCCAGTGGACGTGACGTGTTATTGCAGATATATTCTCGAGTGCCATTTGAAATGTTCAAGAGCGCTGTTGAATCTCCGACCTTCGTAATTGGTCAGTTTTCTTTTTTTCTTTTCCTTCCCTAGCCGGTAACCTGTATTCTCCCCCACAGGATCTGATCAGGCTCGGTTTAAATTTGCGAAAGACGCTATTGAACTACGCAAGCGAGGTATCGCGCGAGGAAGCGGTGCTGAAGAGACGGTGGTATTAGCTTTCGGACAAAGTAATTTTGGTAGCAGCGCCGTCCATGTTACCCGAAAGATGCGCAAACGCCCACTCTGGAAAGTTAACTCGTAGATTTTACGGTTACTCAATGTGGTTTTTCTTTCTGATGTAGTAACTCCGATGCATGGAAAGTTTTAGTCTATTAAAAATACGTGGGAAATCTTCCCAAAAGACACTAGTTTTCCATAAATGGAAAGGATCCGGTGTTTGCCTTTTCGTTTTTAGGCTTTGGCAGACAGACATGACATGGACTGCCGATGAAACGGACGAGGGGAGCCACGCCAAAAGAGCATAAAAGGTAAGCCTGAGCTTACTTGCATTTGTAAACGGAAAGTATCAGCGCTCACTTACTTACATTGCTCGTACAGCTTCTCTTCCTTTGCGCCAATAATAGCACTATCGATGAAAATGTTCACATGGACCCGAAACGCGCTAATCACGGGAGCCAGATTCAATAAAGTCCATGTTATATATATAAGAAGACGACCATGCCATACCTTGTCTGGCCATAGTTTATATCGAACCTTCTAATGGCGGCCACTACCGTCTATGATCTCTTTTTCACCGGACGAGACGACCCCCGTAGTTGTGTCATCATTGGTGAAGACACAAAACCTGTCTACTTTTGCTTCGAAACCTCGGAACGAAATCTCATGCCCAATATACGAACCATGGTTAGTTCTTTTTTTTTTTGACTTATATCACCTGAGCAGTCGCAGGGTCTTTCATCACCATTGTCACTAAACTTTCATAATAATCGTAAAACAGGTATATAGAAATAACAAGGAAGTCTGTGCTAAGCTCGAATGGAGTCCAGGCAATCATCTGGGTAGTGCGACAATTGGATCCCGTCAACTACCCATGTCACAACTCGTGTCACCCAGCACATCCAACAAGTAAGTTTTATATAACTTTTTTTTTGTTGTTCCAAGACCTCTTAAGAGTATATTGATGCGATCCCGACAGTGCACGTACATTCATTTCTGCCGACGGGAAAAAGTTTGAGTGGAGACGAAGTCGGGAAAACCCTTCTTCATACGATGTTCGCACAGTCCATATTCCCTCTTCTTCTCATAGATTTATGGTTTACATTGCGTCCATAGCTCTTTGCTGCTCAAAACATTCGAATCGCAGCCTTTCGTCGCTTCACGCAGTCGACCGCCATAGGGCCATCACACGCCTTCCTTCAATACACCTTTAACCACGATCCACTGTTAATCGAAGCCCTTCTCGCGCTATGCGTTAATCGATGGATAGACCTTCATGGCGTTTAGGATTATCTTTCTCATTGTTCTCGGGTGACATTCTTGTTCATTCTCATATTTAATTGACCATTGCACTGGAAAGGAGCCAGACAGAATATACCAAATCATATACATCAAAAACACATTGTTGGAATCCAAAATTAACATGCATAAGAAGTCCGAAAAATAACACCAAGAAGCACGGGATACCCATTATGAATTGTTATTGTTCATAGCCCCCAACATACGGTCTAGACGCTCTTCCACCGTCCAATTAATGTCATTCGTCGATAAGGATGATGACGCAGAATGTCCAGGCCCACGATTTGGCGCATTGGGTAGGAAATTGAATGAACCAGAATCAACACCTTGTGAAAGACTCTCAATTAATCGGCCGATCTGCGCAGAGGAACTGTGGAAAACCTTGCAACGAGCTTCAACAAGGCAGAAAACAAGGTTTGATGGTAGAAACACATACCTTTGTTTCAGGACGTACTTTCCCTTGCTGGGGTTTCTTTTTAGAGACGAACGAAGGGGCGCTGCCCCTTGACCCTGAACGACCATGTTCCTTCACGAAAATTGAACCACCATCGTTTGCAGGTTCACGAGTCGAATACTCTGATGCAAAACTGGTACGACTGGTGTATATAGATTCATCATCGGCGTCCCGGAGACCATTAACAATAGACCTGAAATGGCGTTAGAGTGACAAAAATACAAACAAAGAAAAACGATACTGACCAGATAGTCTCGCCATTTGCCAATTGGATCACCTCCAAAGCGGGCCCAGACTCTGATGCGCCCTGTTGTTCTCCCTTGATATTTTGTTGATTCATAGGGGGACCGTTTTGATCAACCGACGCCATGCTAGGCACTCTGCTTTCTCCAGCATACATCTCATATCTATGTAGCAAAAAAATCTCAGAATTTTAAGACCCCATGTATATATAAAGACGACTCACAGAGAATCATGTGTTGAATTAGACTTCTCGATCACACCTCCTGCTGACGCAGATGGACCGTTCACATTCAACATTCTCTCCGCCTGGCCTAAAGAAGTGGGTAATTGAGGCATGGGTGGCATGCCATCAGCCGAGAAGCGCTTCACACCCGGGGATTTCGGCGGTGGGGGCGTTGGGGCACGATCGTGTACAGAACGATTTGAAATGGAATTTGCGCTGATCCTACGCCGCCGTGAGGAATTCTTTCGCTGCACCATGGCAGCAAATTCGGTTGCAGATAGTCCGGAATCGCTGGCATAAATAATCGTCCTGCGAACAATAGCATTGGCAGCCGTATCCGTCTGCCCTTCTCTAGGTCGACGTAGATGTTCAGGTTTGCGGAGGGACGACTTTCGGGCTACTGGCTCTTCTGGGGGTGCAACACATTCGTTATCAGATGTAATATTGTGATGATTGTTTGAACGCTGATCTGAAGAAGATTGTGGGTCATAACTAGTTGGAGTGGCGGTTTGATCTGAACCCGTGCTACCCACATAACCGACCCGATGAGGAGTTATAGTACGCTCAGATAGCCCTCTTAAACCAAGTTGTCTGGGGGTAGGTTGAGTTGAATTATTCATTCCTAAGAGATTGCGAGATGACGTTGAGCCAGACCGAGCCAGAAGATCATTCAATGCATCCTGATCGACACCAAGGTCTATGGCGGCAGCATATAATTGCTCAAGGGCAGCAGCTGATTGAGAGTCGTTTAGAGTCTCAGCAAGGACCTGTGGAGGCGGAGATGGAGCAGGCACAGGGGGAGAAGGAGATGCAGAAACTGGATTTGCTGGTGGGAACCTTGAATACATAGGTCGAGCTTGTCCAGCTGGTCGTGGGGTGATAGAATTGTGGCTCCTTTCACTTATGATGGAAGCATTAGATTTCACAAGCGGTGTGTCAGCCTGGCGTGGCGTCGTCGGTGAAGTTGGTGATAATGGCGACAATGGAGAAGTCGCTCGAGGCATAGACCGTTCGGAAGGCATTTCAGACATTCGCTGTTTATTGCGGAATCGTGCCATGAATCCTTTCAGTCCAGGACCTGCAGAAGCTGGAGGACTGGGAATAGGCACAGGCACTTTGAACCTGCCTGTTTCCGTTGCACTTGACATACTAGGAACATTCAAATTGGTTGAATCATCACAGGCGGATTGATTAGGAGGAGGTAATTTAAAATCTTGAACCGCCGTTTCATCGCCTGAGGTGACATTCTTTGCACGCAATGAACCGCGTAGTTTTTTGAATCGAGAACCAAACTTAGAAGTGGTATTGCCGGACATCGAAGGGGTACGAAGGGGTATTGTATCTACGCTCGTAGAAGCTGAGACGAGACGAGGAGTAGAAATTTGACTGGGGTCTATGCGTTTTCGCACTGATGGCGCGCGTTTCAAAGTGTCCCCTAGATTTACTTTGGATGGGTCTTTCTTGAGTGCGACCATAGCAGCGTCAGCTTTCTGTTGTACCTCGCGAGTGAGGTCCGTTTCCTCATTGGGTTTCTGAGGTATCCTGTGGATTGATGGGTTTCGGGTTAAAAGATACGGAGATGGAGAAGTGAGTGGTGTCGTGCGGCTGGACTCGCCCACAAGTGGAGGTGGAGAAGAAGCAATAGTTGGCAATGATGGAATAATGTTAGGTGTAACAAGAGGCTCTGGGTCGGCTTTGGATTGTGCATGTTCTTCTACAGCAGTAGGAGCAATAGTACGTGTGGGTTCCTCTTTTGCTTCATCGTCGCCAAATAGGACGCGGGCCAGATCACGGTCGCGACGGGTATTGGATGATATATCTTTGTCATCTGAAGTCGAGATTGGTGCGGTGGTGGTATCAAGGGGAGTACTGTGTTGTCCCTTAATGCTCTCAACCATGGAGTTGAGCAAAGCACTGGCTTTTGAAGACTGCTCATCAGATAGATATGGTGATGGTGAGGCTGGGGATTGTACTGATGTTGGGGGTTGTACTGAGGCTGGGGGTTGTACTTGAGGTGGAGGGCTTGCGATCTTAAAAATAAAGATATATAGGTACATACTCTTTCCACCAACAGAAGAGCAAACTCACTCGAGGATAATTCGACTGTGAAGTCGACGGTCGACGACGTCTCAGAGAAGAAGGCGCCCGATCCCGTGGATCAGTATTTGCAATTTTTGCAAACGCAGCAGTCACCAATTTTTCCTGAATAGCCGCTATATCAGCCTTGCCCAACCCCGCATATCGCTTAATTATTTCTTCAGGATCCCAGTCTTCATCCCCACCAGGAGTGGACGAAGTAGATTTATCAGTATCAAAATCATGCCACGCAGCAGGCTGTTTTTCTCTAGGATCAGGAAATAAACTGAAAACTTTATCGCCTTCATCCCAAGAATGGAAACTGGAACTGGCAGAATCGAGTGACGAACGTGAGGAATTGGCCCGAGGAGAAAATCCAAGGGAAGGGAAAGTGCTGATATTAAAAGGAGAGGAAGGAGGATTTTGTTTTGAGGATCGTCTACTAGCGCTTCTTGACGTCATATCAAAGTTGGGAAAAGAAGGTGAGATAGGGGAACGTTGGGCGATCTGAGTGGGTGTACCAGATCTAGGAGCATGCATGGCTGCTAGAATGGGGGACCCAAAGTCTACTTCAGGAATGTGTGCTTGTGGACTGATAGCGGTGGGCACGCCCTGGCTAGGCTCAGTCGTCCGTGAATCAGGAGGGGGCGAGCGTACAGAACGAGGGGATGGCTGGATCGTCGAACTACCAAAAACGTCCGAACCGTTCAACACACCATCCACCGTCCAGCTATTATTCCTGCTATGCATGCTGTTGTTATTCTTATGGCCGTTATTCGGATTGGGCGCCCAGATTACGTTGGAAGGAGTGCTTGGCCGGGAAGAAGTTCGGGAGGGAGGTCGAGTCGAGACCGCCATAGGTTGATATGGTTGGCCAGAAAGTGGAGATGCTGGTCTACGTCGGCCGAGAAGAGATGAATTAAGGGGATTATCAAACTCGATGGCATCTCCGGATCGGTTACTGTCGTCTGGTGTGTACCGACCATTGGTACTTCGTTGAAGGAAAAGCGGTGCGGCAGGTACAGGTGTTAACAATGACGGCTTTGAAGTTGATGATATAGACTCGCGTCGCAGTTTGGTGGAGGTGGAGATATTCCCTGTTGGGGTAGGTGAGGATGTTGGTGGATCTACGTACGGTGATTGAGCACGGGGAGTTGTGGAGTGCGAACGTTGTTCGTCGAATTCAACATCACGAGGAGTCATGGGTCTGGGCATTCCAGGAACGTAACCTGGGATCGTGCGTGCTGGAGCAGGGGATGCTCGACGGTCACTAAATTCATCATGAATAGTTTGATCAATGGATATGGCCATCCCACCCTCGAATACAGAGGAGGCGCTTGATGCCTTGCTGTGCCTCTAAACCAAGAAAGTCAAGGTTTTTCGTTTGGTTTAAAACGTGAACAATGAGAAAATAAAGATATAGACCCACCACATCAGCGGCCAACTGTTCCAGACTACCACGAGGAACGGGTACAGAGCGGGGCAGTAGAATCTCATCCTCAACTTCATCTTCTATTTCCCTGATGGCCTCATCGAGAGCCATTGACGCACGTTTAAGCACAGATGGACCCAAAGTCTTCTGAAGCCGGTATTCAGCAGCCGTTATGACTTGCAACTGCTGTTCGCCATAGGGAGCAAATGGGACTTGAGGTGCAGGATGGACAGGGCCGCCATTCTCATTCGGGCTTGATTGGACAGAGGAAGTGGGGTTACTGCCAGATTCAGGAGTGGAGGGTCTGAAGGTCTTCTCAGATGCTTCGGTGGGGGTTAGCGAGACGGTGCGGCTGCTGCTACTGGCAGAACCTCTTGACGAAGTAACACTCTTCAAGTAGGTATAGTCCCTTAGGCGCCCAGAGCCAAAGAGATTATTGCTGTATCTTTTCGTCGACCGAGAACTCGGGGATGACGATACCGACGTCGGGGCGGTTGACTTCAAGGAGTTCCTGGCTCCTTGGTCCACACTGTCATTCGACCTGCTGGCCATGTTTTTAGGCCGCATACGCTCCAAGGTCTCTAGAAACATCTCTTCTTCTTCTTCAGTGATTTGATTCTCTGCTCCTCTTGCTCTTTGGTCTGCTAGCCTAGATCGCAACTGGCCCAACAGTAAAGGATCGCCTACTGAGCGTAGCAAAGAAAAGCGGCGAGAAAGACTAGCGTTAAATATGTCATAATAAGAAGATGTCGAAAAAGAAGTATATATATAGAGAGTGGACTCACTCCGGTAAGATGAGAGAGGAGCGGAAATCGTTAGCAGGAGGTAGCTCAGGTAAAACGGCGAGAGGTTGCAAATTTTGCTCGTGGTCAGAGGTCGGGGCTGACAGAGTGCGCTTCGCGTCAGATTTTTTGCTGGCAAAAGACAGGGTTCAAGGACTAATATAAATGGAGGCTTAAAAAGTCAACAGCGTACCGAAATCGATACATGATGATGGTGGGGTGATGACCCTCGTCAGATAACTATTCGGAAGAGAAACATGCAACGTGTTGAACACGAGTTTTTTTTTTTTAGAGATCATCGATCACGTTCGCAGGGTCACTACTAGTACCAAGTACAATACAGAGCAATGTCACAACGCGTATTTCTTTGTCCACTCCTTTGCAGTCGCCAAGAACTTGTTCTTGTCATTTTTAAGCAACTGGCAGACCCAATCAGCGCTAGAATCAAGTTTCTTCTACTCATGTAAAGAACCCACCGCTGCAATATCAGCTTCAAAGGGATCATCCGGGCTCGGATTATTGACTTTTTCTTGGATGATGGAAAGAACTATGACGCAAGTAAACGCATGTCGTACGATAGATCGGAAACATCTAACCCACCAGAAGATAAGGTGACTGACGGCTTCCACTGTTATCGGAATGAGGCGGTTTCAAAAGAAAGAAAAAAGTAAGTACACAAAATGAAATGCATACATCATCTCTGAGGACAGGGACACATATGGCCCCTTCCTCGTTGATTCCAGGGTGATAAATCTTGGTCGTGAATGTCACCTTGCAAGGGGAAGTAATTAGTAAAAGAGCCACGAGTCCGACAAGACGGGTAATAATTTACGGTCGGCGCCTTGAAGGGATAATTTTGAGGTAAGGATAGGTTAAAGTTGTAGGTTCCATTCTTGTAAGGCGAATCTGACTTGGACGAATTTGAGAAGGAAGATCATCTAGAAAGTAAGGACATACAGCAGCTTTGATGGAACATTTCCATTCAAATATATTGTCATCCTTAACCTCTACAGACAATCCCTAAAGATACAGTGAGCTTTTATGAAACGTTAAAGACACGGGAATCAGCGGCACAGGGATCGGATTGTTGGTGACTTCGGTGAGTTCCTTTGAAGTTGATTAGCAGTCGAGTGGTATAATTTAAATGGAATGAACTTTTTGTATTCGACTGGCATACAAAAGAGTAAGACTGTGATTAAGAACGAGATACCATGATCCTCACCGTAGGGCGGTCATGGTTATGAGTAAAGGCTATATTTGGTCACCTCTTTTTTGTACACCTAAACCAACATGCAAGCACAAGGGTCCTCTCCTCCTCCTCCTGAATTCGATTTAAACCCTGCAACTCCCTCAGGTACACACACAAATGGTAGCCTTCCACCTTCGGTCGCTTCACGTAAAAGAAAACGAGCACCCGCAACCGCACCTTCACCAGCACCTTCAGACGCAGGTAGCAACCCAGGAAATGGTACCAGCACTACAGAGTGCGCATTCTTCCCATTTTCTTTTTTCTTTGTTGTTTTTGGAAATGAACACAAGTATTCAGTCTACTAGCTACCTCCCGTGCGGACCTTTCATCTCGACCCATCTTGTCCATATCACGCGGCCCCTTATTCGTACCAGCATCAGAAGGCTCAGAATGGTTCAAAACAGAAATGGTCGCCGTCAACCGTGTCGGATATAGATATATACCCGCTGGAATTAATCCACCTGGATTTGCCAGTGCATGCCGTACGATCGAGAGCAACCCGACCCATTTCCGCGTCAGCTGGGAAGACAGAAGTCACTTTCTCAAAGTCACAAAAGACGGGTTGGGTATTGCAGGGAGCAAGGGTTTCCGGAGTACCCGGTGTAATGCTCCCATACGAGAGGGAAATTGGTACATGGAAGTTAAGATATTACGTGGAGGTGGGGATCACGCCGGAGATGAGACGAGACGCGAAGGCAGTCATGTTCGTCTTGGTTGGGGTAGGAGGGAAGCGCCTCTTAACGCGCCAGTAGGTCTTGATGGCTACAGCTATGGATATCGCGATAAAACCGGCGACAAAGTCACCCTTTCCCGACCGCGTCCTTATGGTAGATCATTCGGTACTGGCGATACCATTGGAATGTACATCTCGCTTCCTCCACGTCGACAGCCTGATAAGAAAGATCCCAACGACCCTATTCATCTTAAAAGAGAACGTATCCCGATTGACCTCAAAGGTCAAGAAGTTTTCGAAATTCTAGAGTACCCTCAGTCGAAAGAAATGTCTGCACTTATGGACTACGGTGGTAAAACAACAAGCTCAGCGTCTGTGCCTTCTTCCACCAAAAAGACGACCAACGGTAAAATCCCTGAACGTAGTGGACCCGCTCCCCCCGGTAAACCAGCTACAGCCAACCTCCGGCCTTTACCTACTCTCTCCAACTCCCGTATCGCATTCTTCGTAAACGGTGAAAGTCAAGGCATAGCCTTCCAAGACCTGTACGACTACCTCCCATTACGCCAATCCGACACACAGCGCAAGGCGAAAGAAAAGAAACGCACACGAGAGGGAGTGAAAGAACACAGAGAAAACCCATTCGACGATGGCACGTTAGGTTATTACCCCTTCATCTCGTTATTCAACGACGCAATCGTCCGATTAAACCCAGGACCAGAGTTTGAATACCCACCACCACCCGACATCAACTCGTTCCTCGACAAACAAGCCAACCCATCAATGGAAGAAGAAGAACCACCCGAATCTCAATCCTCACCGATACAAGAGCAAGACAAAAAACAGTGGCGGCCCGCATGTGAACGTTACCCCGAATTCATGCAAGAAGAATGGGCTATGGATGCTTTGGAAGAAGAACAAGCTAAAAGTGATGCAATGAAACAAGCTACAGCTGATAAAGTCCAAGATGATAAACGTAAACAGAGGGAAAAAAAGAAAGCGCAGGCGGATGCGAGGAAGAAACAACGGAAGGCTGCTGCTGCTGCAGTTGCAACGAGTGCAGAACAGACGATAGCAAATACTGCCTTGGAAGATGATCGGTTTGGACCTGGTGCGGTGGTGGGGTATGGAGGAGTGTTCAATCAACCGAGTCCGAGTCCTTTGCGACATGCCACTGCTTATGATCCAGGCGAGGGGTCCGTTGAGCTCGAACACTCTCCCGCACCTACGGTTGCCTCGTATGGTGAATTTCAGGGCAACCAAAGTGGATACAACTCGGAGACACTGGAATTGGAACAAGAACTCGAAGCATTTGTTAATGGAGGACCGGATATTCCCGCTTGAGTTGGTGGTTTATTAGTGACTCGAGCTCAGTGTCGTTGAATGTTGTATCACTTATTCATGGTACGAGGACATATTAATATATTTACTGACAGAAAAAAAATAGTCCGAGGAATCAGGTTACTATACACATACAAGGAGGGGCAGAGGAGCAAAAAAAAAAGGAATAAACGAAGACTCGGACAAAGAAGTGCTTTTCTGTTGGCCATCAATGCTCTTCGACTGGAGACCTAAGCGCTGAGCGTTGGGGAAGGCTTTATTTCCTGGCTAGCACCCCATAAATTGACGAAGACCGCAAGTTTGTATGATCCACGCTTCAAACCAAATCATATGCTACCACCCAGGACGCGGCACAGCCAGAGGATATCTATAAAATCCACAATAAAAGAAGATCGATGTAAAGTGTGAGAAACATACCCGACAGTCACACCACATCCTTTCTCCACCTCAACCCTAACGTCAAAAATAAGTTCCCCCGTCTGGTCCTCCCAGTCCACACTACACCAATTTCGTCTACCCATAATGAACTTTTGCTTCCGTGGTTGTCCGTTAGTTTCTTTTGAAAAAAGAGGGATCTGTATGTAGCAAATACAAATATGACTTGGATATCATTTCAGAATAACAAGGGAAGCGGGAAGCGCACCATCGTCTCATCTGTGTCGATACCATGCAACGTCCTGTGGACCTTTGATGCGAGTGAAGAAACCATGGTGAGGACTCCATTAGGTCTGGTTATATTCATACATTGAGGAAACCGATAGATCAAAAGGAATCGATCGACTCACGGTGGTGTATTCACGATGGCACCTTGAAAGAAAAAGGAAAATCAAGGAAACGCCTAAAGCAACTAAGACGCCAAAAACTTACTGGTAACAAGGTTCACCATATACCTATGATCAGTTAGCGGCGACGACTCGGGTTTGTTTTTTCCTTTAAGGGTCTTCAGCACGCCCACCGCAGCGCAATGGACATCCCCAGAGAGGAACGAGACACGAATGTGTTTGAGACGCGCAAAATTTTGAAGTTGTTCGATTAGCCAGTTACGCTCTTTCTATATATAAGGTCAAAGCTCGAAACTAGGATGGCCCAGAGTTGAGGTGTCAAACCTTGTGCTGTCGGGCAGTCCAGTGATCGTTCTTTTTTGTCATGAATCAGATGTTACATTGTATCAGACACGGGGAAAAAAAGACGCGTACGAGATCATCCAGCAACTCAGCCTCTGCATTAAATTTGTTGACAAACCCAGACAAACCCATAGATCCATTCCTGCCCAGCGCAACGAGGGGGTTGTATTTAGACTCCAGCGCAGTCTCTAAGAACACCATGCGTGGGTAGGCGATAGGGATACCTAGATTGCAGAATAAAAGACCCTAGTTATTTACCACTGTGAAGTATAAAAAAGCAGATATCTGCACCTAATTGGATAATAACATGCTCTACACCCGGTGGAAGATTATTCAGTCTGTCAAACACGCGCTGATATTGTGCTGGACTGCAAACTTGATCCTTCTTCCGCTCAGCACTATATACAGCAAAAGAAATAGATCAAGACAAAAAACCAAAAAAAAAAGGAGGCAATGGGACATATTTGAATACACACCGACAGTCCAGGAGAAGCATATACACTTGCGGTCCCAAGCGCGGTAAGAATGAATGTGACGGGTATCGCACATAAGGTCCTGGTCCTCCAATAATGAGAGATTGATACACATGTTTGCCTGGAATATCTTGCACGCCGTCGACTTCCACTACATGAACACATGGACGTAAGCTGGAGTCCAAAAATAATAATAACGGTCTAAACGATGTCGTTGATACATACCGTTGATAAAGCACTGGAATAGAAGGAAAAAAAAGTAACCTCTACCCCCGATTCTATGACTTGGTTAGGGAGAAGAAGTGGATATAACTGCTGTAACTGACTGTCGAAAGACAGGTGCTTTTTGAAGATCGTCTGGATCTGTGTTACAGGTATCATGTTATTATCTTCCCCCGCTCGGTGGCAAATGGCTGTGCTTACAACTGCCAAACCCATCGATCTAAGTAATTGTAGACAGAGGTTAGTTTTCTATTTGTTCTAGATCTTGTGCTGGATAAGAAATGCATACGAGGTCTGCAACGAGAGGTAAAGAAACACAGGTCACAATTGAAGTAACCTATGAACCCACCATGATCGTCACACATATTTAACATTGGTCTATCAATCCAATTTAATGAGATTAGTGAACGACGCCGCTTCATAGCCCTTAAATCACTCACATAGAACAATTAGCCCTTGCGAAGGCTCCTCTCCTAAATGCCTGGCAATAGTGGTTAAAAAAGAACTTATCGATGCCGAGCTCCATCTCGGGTGATAACATATAGGACCTCTTGTCTTCAGGTTTGGCTATGGAAATCCAATCTTGCATTTCGGGTTCGCGCATGATACTGAAGAAATGTTAATTAGAAACGCATTGAGGAGAAAGCGCATACACATCGCAATAGAGTTGATCTCCCCCTCCAACGAGAGCATGAAACGGTTGTTCAGCATGTTTGGAAAGTAAATCTATCCATACAGGATCATAACCCGATTTGAAACCTGGACCCCGAAAATCGTCTGGATTCACGCCTGCCGAGAATCCGTTGCACTGAATGAGCTGTGAGAAGGGAACGAAGGGAACTGCAAACGTGAGTACGCACGGAATGCGCAGCCCAACGCATATTCTGCATTCTACCAGGAACCCAAAATTCCATTTGTTGCCCGCTGTTCACCGAATAACTGATTACCATCTCGTGTTGTGCAAGTGGAACTTTGATAAGGAAGCGCCAAAACGTGAACGTGCTTTGAAGGAGTAAAAATTACGTTCGCGGGGAGGGTGAGATAAACAAACCTGCCACGCCCTCCATAAACCCACAGCTCCTGGCCAGGTACTCTCTCAGTGCATGTGCTCGGCCCGAACCTGTGCTCGCCCCAGCTTCCATTTCCGTTGTCAGTTCCGTCTGTAGCTCCATGCTCGTCTGCACTGGGTACAAAATTGGAATGAAGAGAAGGAGAGAGAGGAGAGCCGGCGCCAGTTAGCGAAGTAGGTAAGACGGTTGAATGAGGATCGGCAGGATGTGGGCCTAGCTCGTAAGAGGAACTGGACTGCAGTTGATGGAGGCTACGAGTCGGACTTTCGCTATCATTTTGATAGTCACCTGAGTTGTTATATCGATGTACATGACTAGGCATTCGACGATGCCGGTGAGCGGGTGCAGGTTGATCTGGATCCCAAGAATAGGATAAAGTTGGATGAGGATCATAGATCGAACCAGAATCGGCGGCTAATGGGGAATCGAAGTAAGGAAGTACTGCATACGAAAAAATGAGTGAATATTACGGACCGACGATCATAGCTGCGCCATGCCATATTCCATGCTCGTCTACGGTATCGTATCTGGTTTTGCGCTAACTAATATATTCATAGATATCAACAAGGAACCTACTTTAATAAAGGTCCACACATAAACTTGTGAAATAGGCGCGTGAATGACCATATGTGATTAGATAAAGCGGACTGACCTGGAGATGGGGCTCCATTCTGGCAACCCGTAGGGCTTCTGAACGTTCCACCGCGGTCATATGTATGAGCTGGGATGTGGTTATGGCGGACTGGGAGGGCTGTATTTGCAACCTGTCATAGTTGGATAGATTATACGGATAGTCCTTTGGAGGAAGAGCGGGAGGGGGAGGAGACGGCGGCAAACCACCGATGTGGCGTTCATACATAGGCGCTACATCTTCACTGGGTAAGTAACGATCCTGAGCAGATGATATGAGGCAATAAATTAGAGATAAAATATTTAAATAAAACCTTTTCTGCACGTCGCTGTGCATGCCAACCAGGGTTGTCCATTATAATCAGGTTGTGGTTGTAATTGATGGAGAGCTGTGTAATAGATCCGACATCCTCCAGAGCACTCTGTTGTGTTTACCGTTGTCTCTTCACTTTCTTATTTAAACGTTTAAGCAGCAGCTTCCTTCCATTGCTTTCCTACTCACAATGACTGAGTATGACTATTCTCCAGAAGCAGTCGACCGCTACGTTCGCAAGCAACAGACGGTCTCAAAATGGGTCCAAAAAACTAAGCAGGGCCCCATGCGCGACCCCTTCACCCCAGCTACTCCCGCCGTTCTGGCAAATGACTTGGATGAGTCTTCAGATCAGGATGATGTCAGGCAACATCGTCGTGGACAATCCTATGATCAGTACGACCGCCATCGTGACCGGGATCTTGACAGGCATGGAGACAGGGACAGAGGCGACAGACACAAAGACAAACCTCGCTCCCTTCACCACTCATCTCGTCCTCCCAATACCAGGCGACATAGATCAGCCTCTCAGTCCGCTACTCTTCAGTCCATCCCAATGCCTTATAATGCCCCTCCCCCGCTCCCCATTCCGCCACATCCATGGCAGATGCCATACTCCCAGAAACCTTCTCCACTCGGATCTATTCCCGCTCCCTATGTTCAATACTACCCCCCAAAATTAACTTCCCCTCGACATTCAAGGCGATCGTCTCACTCCTCATCTACTCGAATGCATTCTCCCAACTCTTATTTCCCGCCACAAATGTCTCCATATGGTTCACCAGTCAATCATAATCATTCACCAGATGCGAACCATGGGTATAGTAAGCCGACGCCATTGCGAGACGGTCGCTATCCCGACTTTGCAGTACGTCCATCCTCTTTTTGTTTCCAATCCAAATCTAATCATTGCCATCTACAGAATGCTCCACAGTATCCATATTCTGCATACCAAGCCAAGCAACAACCGCCTAACCTCTTCAAACGTATCTTCAAGGGTCTTACTGGTGGCAACAAACAAGTACCTCAGCGAGTCCCACGGCGTAAACGGAGCTCCAGTTTTTAACAGTGTAATCCCAAGCAAATTTATACCATACGGTTTACTACATGCTTCTTAAAGGTGTTTATGGATTTGACACATTCCATCCGCTCAAAACCTTCTTGTACGTATACACAAGATCCCTTGCGACACCATCCACTCCTCTCATGGCCGGTACCTGTCATCTACACTTACATCTACGGTTATACCACACCATATACCACCTGTTTTGTATCAATATCGCCTCTCCTCCCTGCATCAATCACTCTTCCCCTCTGCCCAAAGTCCTTCTGCGATTAACAAAACCTTTTGTCGTCTTGTGACTAGACCACGTTGACGTAGTCCCAACTAGAGTCGTTGTTCGACTTCGTGGTCAATCACCCACACAGCCATCTTTGTCCACCGGGTCATCTTGCCACAATTGCCTTGCACACCGGCTACAAGGAACAGGAACAGCCCAATGTGTCTAGACCCATGTACATGTCGTCATTGACATGTCCACAATAGTTTAAAGGTTTCTTTTTTGTTCTACGGTTTCCCATCTTACCCTTCTTCCCTTCACTCCTTCCGTTTCTGTCTATCTCTGACGAGCTCCTTTAGACGCCATTATCATCATTACTTTCCTAATTGTGTTCAGCCTGCTTTGTATGTAGCTTATCAACATTCATAACCTTCACCCAAATTCATTTCAGTTTTTCATCCTAGATTTACATGAGTCATGATTAATTGATTTCCTTTCCCTTCATTATACATATCTTAACCTAGGGTATGGATACCTTATTACATAGTAAAATTTCTACTTGTTGCAACTCGTATAATTATGTCCAGGACTTTCTTTTCACACAAAGCTTTTATAGGCCTTGCTTTGGACTTCTGATTGGCAAAACTGCGCAGCGGCTTGTGTCAGTCGGTATATTTAAGGTACTAGACTGGAGGACGTCTTGATCGTCTGACAGTGCCAAGTGATGAATCGATGAAGTTTGAATGCTTCCTCGAGTCCGTACAAGCTTCGCCTTCCCCAGCCGCCCACTGTCCACCATACAATCATCATTCCAATTGTTCCATTTCTCTGTTGGCAGGCTTGAGTTGGACACTTGGGCAATAGCACTATGTATTACTGTAACTGGGTTAAAGTTCTAAACTTTGACACACGTTGTTATCGTTCCTAAATAATATCCGCCCACAAGCGAGGTTACTACTCGCCCAGCCATTCAAATGCCACGCCATTCACAGGAAGAAGCCAATGTCATATGTTGCAAGATATATGGTAAACAATTGAGTAGCACTAGCATGAGATCACAGATTTGTATCATATCGGTAACCTCCAAGGTGTTTCTCTCTTTGGATGGTTGTTGGATCACCAGGTTCAGAATAAATTTACAAACCGTTTGTTTGAGGAGGTCACAAGCCTTGGCAACGCTGCGATCGGATAGGCGTTAGGTCCGCGTCGTCGTGATGGTGGACTAAGATGTTATTAATATTAGCCTCTGGTGGAGCAAGTAACTGACACTAGAATGTAGGCCACCTGGCTAACCTTAACTTGAAGGACAATAAGGATGAAAGGTATGATCTAGATAAGACCGTTCTTTCAAGTTCCCTTTCTAAGTCAGTAAGTAGCCTCAAGTTATCAATATTGGTATCAAGTGCCGCATGTCGACAGGCTATTGTCGATCTTGTATCATAGGGCTAAATCAGTGGTACGATACCCTAGCAGAACGACAGCTTCTCTAAATCTGTCTTCACCGTGGATAGCATAAGCAGTGGCATATGTAGGCACCAATCTTCCGTTTTAGGCTTTACTTGTAGCTGCTTTCCTAAACATGCATCGGCCCGTATCTCGGATCGCTGCCTTGAGGCACCCGATTTAGCTGTATGATGGTACATTTGATTTGAGCTTTGTTCGAAGCAGCGAGTTCAGCTCTTTTTTTCTCATAGATCTTAGATGCATTAGAACCTGTGGTCTTCGCTGTTTTTTTTTCTACCTCGAGTACCATTCCACTTGTGTCTCCTTTTTGTACAATTAAAACTGCTATGCCCAAACGAAAATTGAAAAGAAAAGCTTCTCTGGAGCGCAAGAGATACTGTGGCTGCACTCCATTTTGTGACAAGAAACTCACACGCCAGACACGTCGAATGCATTACAAAAATCTACAGCCTGGTCAGCGTGATGAAATGCGTGATTCTGTAACAGCAACCAAATCAAGTTCAACAGGAGAGGGCTCCCCTCTTTCGAAAGCGCCTATGTGTCATTCTGAGACTGTTGAGGATGTGTTGTTAGATGAAGCAGAACAGGAGTGTCATCAGCTGGGGTATGAGGGATCAGACGAGCAAAACGATGATGTAGGAGAGAGTTGTCATGGTCCATGCTCGGTCAAGTTCTTTCCGAAGAACAATCAAAGGATGGCTCTGACGGAGTCTCCGATGATGGCCGCCTCACCATTGTTCAGTGCCACCATTACCACCGGCCACCCTCGTCGGACTTATATCGGAGCTCCGTCGAAATACTTCCCCTACTCCGATACCACCAACAAAACCTGCATTCTTATCATTGTCATTACCAACCAGCACCATGTGCTATCTACCGCAGCACAACCAGAGCCCCACCATGCTCCACACATGTTCCATGTTCCAGGCCAATCACATTGTGCATGCACCAGTTCTCGAGGTCATGAGTCTCAGTCACCACAAGGACTTGTGAGGATTTACGTCAGCATCCTTCGGCACCCTCCGGAATATGAGTCTCCTCAT
>Ga0193742_1000474_pt1 | contig 26794 bp, 30 predicted proteins | sample L2c1metaG_FD_165511 | JGI IMG/M metagenome (GOLD analysis project Ga0193742, IMG submission 165511) | Soil microbial communities from a riparian zone of the East river system, Colorado, United States - L2c1 | ecosystem: Environmental > Terrestrial > Soil > Riparian zone | place: USA: East River... | reverse complement strand
TAAATAAAAAAAAATAAAAAATAAAAAAAAAAAAAGAGCCGGGAAGTTATGAGTGACATTGGGAGAGGGAGGTTACAAGAAAAAGCATGGATTGTGGTGAGTATACTGTATATGGTATCATCATAGGTATGCGTAAAAGTCAATTGAGGCGAATTGATACAAGCATGCAAGAAAAAAGAATTGAACATGAGGAAGACGTGAGGATGACAAGAAAAAAAAAAAAAGAGGCCCTAATGTTTAAGTCTGCACATAGTGCGGTGAATAGATAGGTGGAAACAAAAAGATTATCTGATGGGAAACTGCGACATACATTCGACCGGAATGGGTTGGCCAAATAATTTTTTTCGGTCATCTGGTTTCGAATCACAGGGTTGGTTTATCTGAGTAGATTAGGGATGGATGGGGGTTAAAGAAAGTGCGATTGGTCATGATGATGTTGTTGATTCTATGTTCTAACGATAACACGCCTTGTGTGTTTCCCGGCTCGTCTTCGCTCTGCATATGGCATAGGTCTCCTCCAAGCCTCATCGGGATCAAATTCTTCAGTTGCGTATTCGGGTTTAGAGCCTGGGGAGGCAGAATCATCTGGTGGCGTTCGTAGACCTGAAGTTGTTTGATGTAGGACTGGTGGATGGAGATTGGGTGGGAGCTGAGTTGAGGTTGGAGTATGTGAAGGATGGGGAAACATTGGTGTAGGGTTGACGGGAACGGCTACTCTAGGAGCTGGTCTGGTTGCGGGGTGGGGGTAAAGAAGGGGTGCAGACGACGACTGCACCGGAGAATGATGGGGCACAGCGGTAGAAGGCGAGGGACCTGGACCGGGGCCGTTTAAGGGCCACGGCCGAGAAGCAGGTCTTGGTTTCACAACCTCAGGCTCATTCCCATGAGGGAAATCGACTTCAACTCTGACACGGACTATTTCTTTGCCAGCCTGGGCGAAAAAAGCGCGCTCTTGACGTTTGAAAAAATCACTAGTAGGACCTCGCATTTCGAAATTGTCTGGTGGTGCAGGAGGAAACATAGCCATCAAGTCGTGACCTGTTGGAGGAGCAGGATATTTGCGTGGGGCCATATCAGGTGTATGGCTTAGGTCAAGCTCTGAAAAAATACATTAGCCAAAAATGAACAAAAATTGAATGGATTAAATTTACCTCGCAGACTACTTGGAGACATGGGTCGACGACGAACGGGAAGAGCTGCTGGCGCAGGAGATGGACGTAAAGTGGTTGGCTGTTTATAATGAGGACTGTGGTCACCTGGAGGGGTTGTTGAAGCTGTGGGAGACGGTGAGGGAGAAATGTCTGATACAGGACGGAGATGGTAAGTGGTGGACATGGGGGGGCAGGGAACAGAACCTCGGGAAAGAGGATAATTGGGCAGTTATATAAAAGAAACGGCATTTGGATTCGAAGATTTGGTTGCAATCGGAAAGAGATCGAAAACCCCGGTTCACCGGTTCGGTTGTTATATAGCAATCAGTGACCCAGTTCGGACGTCCTTCACAACGGGATTCAGAATCAGGGTTCTATTGGTAACAAATGTCCCGCATGCTTCATATACATATACAGATCTTGACAGAAACCGCTCAGATGGGAACTATCATATTAAGTAAGTATCACCAACATACCAGAACAGAAAAAGGATGTTATAACTCGTGCGTACTACCGCGGCGGAGATGTTTAATCGATGAATTCCAAGCAATCCAAACGGCGACTTTTCACTGATCGCCTGATAGCTTCAAGGGTCCGGGACGGTTCCACCGGACGGAACACAGTGGATCGAAAATTAGGCACTGAAGCTTGAAGCACAAATTTGTGGCCTAAATCTTGGTCTCATTCATATCCATATGCAACAACTGTCAATGTCAAAGGACAGGAATCAGATATGTATATGTGGCACCTTACAGATCCCTGATCAGCTCGAGCATCGTCCCAATTCCAAAAGGCTATGCTTGTCAAAGCTTCGAATGTGTCACATGCTGCTTTCAAGCTCTCCAAATTTATGTACAGTTCAGAGTTCACTTGCAAGTTACCCACCGTCAAGAAAACCATATAATAAGGTATATTACTGTCTCCTAGCCTTTTTTTTTACTCACAAAGCGCCACAAGGCCCCGGAGCCGATGGAGCTGCGCTAGATGCTGTCTCTAACGATGCACTATGACCCCGGGCCCCACCCTGTCCTTTTCATATCAATTCGGATCATATAGAAGTCGCCAAGTCGACGCTCTACAATGTTTAATACAGGATTGCTACCTTGCCTTATCTTGTTATCTATAGAAATTGAACCGTGAGTGATCATGATCAAACTTATGTATATTGTCGGGCTCTTTTTCATGCCCTGCAACCACCATAGACAGATGGGGATTCGACTGCGACACCTTTAGGCAATATGATACACTGATTCTGACGCATTTATTCTACTAGCTAACAACCTGAGAATTTCTCTGCAGGATCCCCCGCACTTTACGGGCGCGTCTCACACAGCCTCTTTCCTGCATTCGCTGACGAACCCGACAAGCATCTCTTATCGCAATAGCTTATTGCGCCATCCTCCACCGAGCACAATGGATAGTCGACATTGAACTCTATCCTCACGTAAAGGACACAAGGATACAAAGAATGGCGGACGAAATCCTCTTCATGAGCGCAACAGCGTGTCATTCCAGGATTCTTACTAAAAACGGCTCATTTTCCGGGTGTTGTAATGGAAATATCCTTTTCAAAATGCCGGACTCTTTGTTCTTGTGGTTCTTGCTTCAAAAGTCGCTTATGTTGTCACTCTGTTTCTTGACAATCCGAATTTCCTCACGGTGCGTCGCATCACTTCCTGCTTATTTTTGGTTTTGCTCCTTCCTTTTTTTAACCCGAACTTGTTGTACCCCTCAGTGCCTTGAAACGAGTGTCCTAAACTGATACTTCAAAGTCATATTCGACCAGTGACAAAAGACGAACTACTCATACGATCAATAGTTTGTGTGTGCTGTCAGTCTTGCGGGCATAGAGTTGTTCATCCCATCTTCTACGGCGACAACCACCGTTTGATGTAAACTACCTCGGCCACGCATCAATCCGTATACCTCTACGAAGATCTTTCTCGGAGAGGTCTGACGCGGAGCCTTTGCGCTATGACACATAAATAGACATCAAAGAAGCATGCTCACCCGACTTCTCATGGGACCATGCCTACTATCCCTTCTGCTAGAAGACTCACAGCCCAGGTGAGAAATTTCTATGCTTATCTAACACAGTCCGTCAACTTCTTCTGAATGTGTGTGATAAACCGCGATTTACCGAAAAGTTGTTTTCTTCCTTGTCCTCTTTGGCGGAGCCTGGGGTTGGCTTTACTCCAAAGAGTCTGTGTTCGTTCCTTTCTCATTATTTTAGGCAAGGGACTGTTGCGCCATTCACAAGCTCCCGTATGCTCCAAGTCAGGCGCACGCTGTCAAAAATCCATACTTACAGAAGTTTGGTGGTGAAACATCTTCATCGCATTCGTCTTAAAATCGCAGAAGAGCGATCGACCTTCTGGTCTTCGATATTACACACAAGGACCCCTTTTTCGCTGATTGAACTGATTTTCCGGTAGCTATGTGGTCTTCGTCAAGGAGTCAAGGACCATCTTCCCGCGATCGAGGATTGAGTATCCTTCTCCAATCCATCCGCATTTTTCCCTCGGGAGATAGAGGCGTTTAAGATACCGACCCCAGCTGATCATCCTAATATCAGCGTTGATGCTGAGGTATTAACCGCCTTTGACGTCCTCCTACTAAATCTTTAGATGGTGCTACGGGGACTTCAGGATATCGGGAAGGTTTCCCCGTTCTCGGATTTTCTGGCTAGCTTCCATCTTGCGAACCTGTCAAGATGTTGATCAAGGCTGATCACATTGTCGTAATTCAAAAAGAATTTCAAAAGAGGTATTCAGTATCCGAATTTGCTCTTTTTTTTTCCTTTGAGTTTTGCCATGTTGTATGCATGAGGCGTAAAAGATCCGGAGAAGTATTGTCTGTCCGGCTTTCAGAAACCTCTCTCCCTCACCCGGTACATTATACTGGGCCCAATGTCTTTAATTTTATTTCTGAATGAAACGAAAATAGATCAAATGTGCTCATTTAAGTATCTGTGAAGGAATGATTAATGAATACTTACTCATTCAAGCACCCAGTCCATATCACGAAGGACGAGAAAGACGCTTACGAACCACCTTACCAGGCATCGCCTCCCTCACCGTCCTGGTTGGGTTTGTTTGAAAATAAGGTCTTCAAACCAGTAGCCACCATCCGAAATCTTTCGGCTCATTTTCTCTTTCATAGTACTTGCCAAATATCCCCGATCAATTTCACTTATGAATGAAGGTAGATCTCCCAACAGTCGTAAGTGATGAAACTGACGACATCGGAGGTTGTTATCGATTCTGACACAAGGCTGCGTACTGGTACAACTAACCATATATTATATACATAGTATTAAGCTTACCTGGGTATGATTAATAGGCTCCGCTACATATGGAAAGCAACGCTGATTCATCCTTCTTCTCATTTAGCTGCATCGTGTTGGCAGCTCTTTCGGCGACTCCTTACTCGTAGTTGCGGCATAGACCGTGAACTTTCACCTTCGCTAAGAATACACCTCGGACTTATTATGACTTGACTCGGCCTCCTCCTCCACCAAATATAGTATCACCGACATGGACAGTTGGCAACCTTCTGCGTGCATTAAATTTGGCATTGAACGAGTACATTTTTGTTGTTCTCACCTTCTCATGTCAGAAAACATCTCGGCGCTTACCGGTGGGTCCTGAGAATCAGATCTTTGAATATCGTATCCATGAAAGCGTCCTTGGCAGTCCTGAGGTCAGTCCGTGTCTATCGCATGTTGCTCTATGTTGAAACGTTGACAGGTTCTGGTTGTCACTTGTAATAGCATTGAGAAACTTCATGCACGATACACACGGGATACCGAAACTTTCAAAAAGTTATGATACGACAATGATGTTTATTCGTACTTATTCTAATCCTTTATCTGATTCTTGACTACATATGCGCTTTCGGGTGTTGGCGGGCTTTCAACGTGGGCGCCTGTTTTCCATACCACGTATAATCTTAGCATGGACACCTGTTTTGCACCGTAGATTTTTTTTTCCCCCTTTCTTTTTTGTTTCTTTTGTTTTGTGACAGCGTCGCTACTTGGTATGGCACTGAAGGATGAGGTACAGGCGCTGTCTACCCGTTAGTGGAACAAGTGAGTGATATTTATATACCTTCCGGTGCCTGTGGCCTGACAGGTCGCGTCAATGATCTAATAGTTAACTGAGTCAGTCCACAAGTAACCAGGATTTTAGGGGCTCAATTGAACTTTCCATCTGGAGGCTCATATTTTTGACGCCGAAAAGGATAATTCTTGAGGATAGAACGCATTCGGGCGGTGTCGAAGGAAAAGTTGCTTTCCTGTGTATTTCTTCCCGTCATTTTTGGAACCAGCCATGTGTCGAATTCGCATACGTGGCGCTTCCATGCCACGCTCCGGGGGGCCGGAACGGTTCAAGAATACCCAAGTTGCTCGAGGTTAAACACCGGAAGTTTCGTTTGGGTTGCAATCCAGTTGGGAAAACAAAAAAAACCACGTGAATCCAATATTTAATCTTAGCACAGTAGTTCTCAAGGGTCATACATACATGGTAACTGCAACTCCGGGTATAACTGCTAGGAGTCAACCATCCCATGACCGTCTCCACCGCACTCATGTCAACCCGATTGTTTTCTTCCCGCGAGCCAGGAGGTTTTTGAGTCGAATATCTGGCGGGCGTCTTTGGGGCGCTCAGTGTCATGATTTGAGATACACAGAGTACCAAGGATCACGATTTCGTAGTGAATCCGAAAAAAAATAAAATACCTGATAATCAAAAGCATAGCACTATGGCGGGCGCTACGTACGATCAAATGCACATAACTTGAAACATTTTGTTCTAAATTCCCACTTTCCAAACGTTCTTTGAATTCGCACTCGTCGCGATCATTGCTAGCCTGAAAGATCGACGCATATTTTTGAAGAATCATGTACCCTGGGCCATGGGGCATCATCATCATGATTACGATCAAATTGTATACACACCTTGCAACCGATGCGTCATGACGGTAAAACTGCCAACTGATAAGTACAGGTAGTCAGTATAATACCAGTCTGGCAGCACCTTGACTTTCCCTGCGTCAGGGCGCAAATCAACGTAAGTGGCAGTGACTTAGCAAATATAATTGATTACATAATTATAATATGCGTTCAGATAATTCAAATTGTTTTATTTTTTTACTACGACCGAAAAAGGTAAGTAGCATGTGATTCAAATAAATTCAAATGGAAGAAATGATATTAAAGTTTTCAAGAATTTTTATGCTCGTGATTCGGAGACATGAGCCTTTTGTAGAGATCAATATTTCCTATATCACGCCGCCTAGTACGGGGACCCGATGCAACTCTGAATTCCAGTCGAGATCCGAATGCCACGAAAAGTGGGCCAAGATCGTGACAATGGCCTTTGACATCGCCGCAGCTAGAGACTTCAACGTTTCAAAATTTCAACCCTTTTGTTTTTTACTTACTCATTTTGTGTCATGACCTCATTTTATCTCACAGCTATTGACTTTAAATATGTCATCTAAATCGATTTTATGGAATCTTTTATTATGCATTTTTACACGTTGGAGCCCGCTTACAGCCGTTTTCATAAATCATGGCACTATTTAATCCTTTTTTTTTTTATATAGAATATCACATTGATAACTCCATCAAAAATTCTCTGACTCAGTCGCAAATTGTGAGGCCTTGAAGTTTGAAATTTTAAGGGTTCATCTGACGGAAGGTTACACAGGCCTTCGGTTCTTGCCTTGAAGTCGGGTTTTTGAGCGACTCAGCTGATAATATATGTAAGATAGTTGGTTAGCACATATATTCATAATATGATGACCATACTACTGTGACTCATATACTGTAATCATGAAACTTGGAGTCAGTATCAGCACGAGATGTATATTGTTTTGAAGGTATTACTTTGTGAGCGAGTACTATGATGCGTAGGGGAGAAATGAAGACAGAATTTGGGACAGAGGGAATGTCCAAATTCACCAAATCCAAATATGGTTCATCAAAAAATAAAAATACTCCGATAGTGCATCATTTGTGCAAACGGCTGTAAATTTGAGACCAGTGCTAAGTAGGTGTAAAGCCTTGGAGCTTGATTCACTGCCTAGGCATGATGGCATGGATCTATTAGAATAATCATTGTCAAATCGGGAACGACGCCACCGAAGCAGCGAAATCTTTTCCCACCAATAGAATTGCTCAAACCTTCAGAATGGCTACTCCCACCTCGAGGGTCCGACGGTAAAGATGAGAGCGAGTAACCGTGCTCATAGAAGGCGGCCTGCGACACCATCAGGTGCATTGTACGGTGACCATTTGCCAACCAATGGCATTCTGAGGTTTAGGGCGAAGAAATCAGCGGAAGTAATAAAATCGCTGGCAAGCGCCATTTTGACGCCGTCGTGGTGTAATGAAACAGTTCCTTCACTCGTCAATGCGTGGAGCCCCCTGAAAAAAAAAAAAAGAAAAAAAAAAAAGAAAGAAAAAAAAGGAAGGTTAGACAACTTGTTTACCGTAAGGCCACCATGTAGGCTGACACAAGGGAAGCATTCCATTTTACGAGCTTCTCGGGAACGCCAGACAAACGCCACAATAACAAATGCGAGTAGGTTGGCTAGAAGGATGATTGCCAAAAAAATTTGGGCAGTGTTTGTCGCTTTTTTGACGGTGAAAAGGCCAACGACCCTGCCAAGATACTGGATATTTAACCGTAGCTTCTTTCTGGATGTCGTATCATGCCCATGATGGCACCACCTGAGGGAGACCCGGAAACAGCGTTATGTACTTACCAGTACTCCGGTTTCATTATCACATTTGTTACATAGGCCAAGGAAGAACAAGTGGGACTCAGAACAGGTGACATCAAGAAACAGTTTGGAATTGGACTAGCACAGATTTGATAAGTCTCTGGGGATGACCCATGGTTCAACGTTAATCCTGGGTGTATCGGCGGTTGCTCGGGGTGTATATAAAGAGTAGAAATAGATTTACCCATTGCTCTGTTCACTCCTGATAAAGTTGATGCTTGAGCTATGACGCTACTCTTGTTGATAACTCCTTCAAGTGGTCAACCACAATGAAGAACCTTTAATGGATGGAAAGGCGTGTCAAAGGAAAAATATCCGGTGTACCTCGCTGTTTACTCACTTGAAGTCGGCAAATTTTCATGGCTACCCCGCATTGGAGTCGGTACCCAGCGCCCACTGGCAGCGCTCTAGCCTTTTGAAAGACGTGCAAGGATACCTGGAATATTGGCCATTTTGCTGATGCAACTATAAACTCATCGTTGGTTTAGATTGAACTCTGCATGATTCAAGTCACAATAAATAAAACAAGTTGAAAACTGCGAGTGCCGATGGTGGTTTCTGACTGGTTAAAGTTCAGAGCTTACCATATGGGGATCATTTGGCTCTGATAATGTTGCCAAATATTATGAATGCCACAATCCAGCAGTGTTCCAAGTGTTGACTTCTTTTTTGACACGACATATCCAAGGTCGTTCAGCTGTGCTTGGGCTTTTATATCGAGGTAGGCTTTTGGTTTTACCCCACGGTCTGTGTCTCACTTGGGACAACAAGGTTCAATGGCTTGCCACCGCCTCTGATTCTCCTATCTTATTTCAGGTTACAGTGGATGTAGCCTGTTACCCAAGGGCTATACTATTTGATGGCTGTCTATCTCCACAACGCACTTTATGCGCGGACCCCCCAAGAAGCCGAAATTTCATTGATACACTCTAGAAATCTATCCACATTCTCCAATGCAACGTGCTTTACAAGTACAACGATACATTCCCAACCAACTGAACCCCTTCTACCCACGACGGCACGTCAAACAGCCAACTATGAAGATCAGCTCGATCACATCCCAAGAAATAGAGATGAAACTACAGGATGCGGGGCTTACGAGGATCCACTCATGATTGATGAGAACCCCGTAAATGAAGCAGGGAAAATGGGTTATTGGGCAAGGAATCGTCAAAGACCTTCAAAACGGCGGAAATGGTTCAAGCTAGGCTTACAAGCTTCCTTAGGTGAGTTCTCTAAATTTAGCATGTACCTATCTTCGGGCTTCTGGCATTGTCGATCCTTGTAGATCCTAATTGCCTTTATTGCTTTTGTGCGGATCACCAGTCAAGCTTTGCTCACCTTTTGATTTTATAGCTGCATGGGCCGTCTACAATACAGTCCGATATTTTATGGCCTTCGCGGATTATGGTGGCCCTAGGGGCCAGACCTTTTGTCTTGCGCTCGGAACAAGTACAGGCATATCCTCTTTATTGGCTTGTATTTCCTTCCTTGCCATCCGTGATCGAAATCCACTTGTCAACGGCGTCACACCTAGCTATCTATCATACGTTGGATTAACATTGGACTACTTCTCCTCATTTTTACTTTTGGGCCCTGCAGTCGTCAATTTTGCACTATTATTTATCTGGAAGAACTCGATCAACCCTCATTTCAATTTGAATTACCGGTGCCACCTTGACATTGATGTCCTTTGGTCTGTGTCAAACACGCTATGTAGCGGTAAATCTCCTCGATGGGCCATCTGGCTTACTCTGTCATCCTTACGCCTTGCTTTGACGCTTATTATTATTGTGCGTTCGATTTTTTCCATTAAATTCACGGTTGTGGCTAATACGGCTCTAACAAAGACTGGATACCACATTACATCATCATTATACCATGGACCGCGTCGGCGGCGGGCTATTCGAGGCTTTCGTACCCGAACATCCGAACCTTCTACTCCCGAAGGACCTGTTCCTTTGTCTCCCAACCTTCCACCTCATCGTGATTTGAGTATGGTACATCAGTTGTCAGATTCCACGCTATGTGGAACCGCGAGAGGCGAACCATCCCCTCAAAATCAGATACGTCTCGCTCATTCGCACTCTTCGAATCTCTCCCGACATACTTCCACAACTGAACCGATCACTCTTGGTCGTTCAACAATACCAGAATCGGGAAATGAACACGATCTGAATGGATTTGTAGACCATTTCCAGCTTGTGGTTTCTCAGATTACTCAAGAGACGGATGAAGCCTTAGACCTGGTTCATTCCGAACATCCCCCTTCGCCAGAAAACATCAGCGTCATCCCCATTCGAGATCTTCCCCCATCATATGATGAAGAAGACTTGGATGACTTTGACGACACTCATGTTGGCCATTCTCATACTAATGGCAATAATATGTTCAATCTTCCTCCCGTGCCTCCGACTCTCGGTTACAACGAGTTCGGACTTCCATATCCTCCTGATCAAAATGTTCGCGTGCTTAATGGATATATCAGACGGATGCCCACCATCGAGTCCATGGGATCTGGTGAAGTAGCAAGCAGTATATGCACCTCCAGTAATCATGCTGGAGAAAGTATTCTTACCTATAGTCGGCCTCCCACACGAAATACTCGATTATCGTGGAACAGTACAGATCACGACGCCCAAAGCAGCGAGTCGCCAAGTAGGGCTAATAGTCTCTCAGCCCGCGCGGAGCTTCTTGTGGGGCTATCGACTATTGCCAGTACCACCTCAGAACATGGAGAACTGCTAGGGAGAACCTCCCCTTTGGCACGACGTTTATCAACTCCTCTCAGTTACGTGGATCATGCACTTAGTGAGTCCTACTCGAGTGCGACGAATGGGAGTCGTGGAACGTCCTACCACACAGCGCTAAGTGAATCCTTCCTACCACCAGGTTTAACTCCGGATACACAATCGCATTCTCCTGTTGCGGGACAATCGGATATAACATCAGACTCGGAGCACCTTCTGGCATGATTCATTTTACCCTGCTGATGGACACTTTTCTCCAATCCTTTTTTTTTTTCATGCAATATAAATTTAACTGTAACTATTACATCGCTATGGAGCTGGACCATCATTATTTAGCGATTTACGCATTTAAAGTATTTACGCGCGAATCTTCCGCAATACAGTCGAAGCTATATATACCTCTGAAATAACCGGCCATCGAGAGAGTTCTGAGTAACTTACTTATCCGTTGTCACATGCCGAGTCACAACCACTGTAACCCTCTTCAGAACTACCATGTCCGGGCTCGCAAAAGACGCTGCTGCTTTCAAATCTACTTTGCATCGTCAAGATTATACCTCATGGCACTCCCAGCCTAAACCACTGAACCCAGAAAGCAGTTCAACATCATCACCAGGCGCAGGGTTAGCAGTGGCAGGAGAGGAGTCCAGCCCTTCATCAAATAAAAAGGGGAAACGCCCAAAAACGAGTATGCTTTTGATTGCATTTTTCGCCTTTTATGTTGGGCTAGTGGGTAATCTCTCTTAGATATCGTGTACTCGCAGCCTGCAGATACAGGCACTGGAAACAATGTGAACACTCAGTTGGTGTATGCGGTCAATCATCTCAAGGTGAATCCTTGTTGGAAGAAAAGCTTTTGCAATTTTGACAGGTTGTGTGTGAATATAGTCAACGCCGAATCCGATGCGGCTTCAAGACTTGGCCATTGTAACCAATACGCCGCTGGACACAGACGTTGTTCTGCTAGAAAAGTTCAAGGCTCATGACCGAATCCAATGGGATCCAAAAACGGATCTTTACTCCTATAAAGTGAGCTTCTCAAAAGTCTTGTTCCGTGATTCATTTTTCTTTTCTTATGGAACACAAAGCACGAATACTCTTTTCGGAATAAAGCAGCCTTGATGACGGAAATTCAAAGACAAACGCGCAAGGGAGGAGGTATCTCTGTGCGTGCTCTAAAAGAATCATGGAAAGAAGCTCCACAAGCCATCGAAGAGTTGGAAGCGGAAGGAGAGGTGCTCGTAACTAGGACGGCCAAGGACGGTCAGCCAAGAATGGTTTTTTGGAACGAAATTAAGCCAACAGAAGAGAGTGGCGGGATGTCGGTAGAAAAAGGTGTGTTTTGATATCGTTGTTTGTTGGCGTCTTTGATGTTTCCATTGTGGATTCAGAATTTTATGATCTTTGGCATTCACTACCAGTGCCAGATGATGTAGATCTATTGAAGGCTCTTTCTTCAGGTAAGGAACCTTTCTGTTGGAAGCGTGTTTTACATTATACTCAAGATGACAATCTAGATGGTTTGGCGGCGACGACAGCTGAAGTAGTTGCCCCGAAAGCACCAGCGGCAAAGAAGAAGGGCAAACGTGGTGGTGCACCTCGCCAACGACAGGTCCGGATCACAAATACACATCTAAGAGGGGAGATCGATTTGGCGGGAGAGTTTGCTGCTCAGTCGAAATGAGTTTTCATAGACGTCGTGTATAATAATATAGCTTAATGAATATAGTCTAAGTAATTTTTTCGAAATGAAGCAGGCAGGCTATCTTGAAGCATAGAAAGTCCCCATCATTGTCCATATGGTATTCCGAGGAAAAACATACATGAGCTAGTTATCCGGATTTCTGTGTAGTTTGGTGGCATGGGAACTATGTAGAGCTCGTCTACGATAGCGCAGCGCCGGATAGCCTCTCTTCTCGACCGTAAGATATCCTGGGTGCAACAAATGATGCGGAAAAGAGGTCAGCTTTTATGGTCGGGGAGGCTGAGCTGGATCTGGCTTTCAGTAATTAGTTTTGGAATCTCGAGAGGAACAGCCCTGGACATACATAATCTCTCAGATAAAGTGAGTTATATGAAAACATGTTATATGCCAGGGTTTGCTGACTCGAAAGTTCTATCAACTCCACTCGATTTGAAGATTCAAACGATGACTCAAAACCTTGAGGCGGTCCTTCAAGATGCGAACATCGTCGACCGACGGTCGAGTAGTACCAGTGGGGTTCGATCCAGCGGCAAGGTTAGCAAGCATGTCCTCGATACCTTCGATATCTCGTTTTGCAGCGATCTTCTCGGGGACATCGATCTTAACGCCTTCTTCCTCGAGATGCTGACGTGCGTGTGCTTCAGCTTCGAGGTCACGGGGCATGATATCCGAGAAACGGATGTTGGAGAGTTGCGAGGAGATCTCCTGAGCTTCAACCTGCTGCGTCGATTCCTTTTCCTTCATAGTGGTTGATAAACGCAGTAGAGCAAGGATCGCAGACGATATTCCACGGAGTATGCCTAATTCTCGACCAATAGGTGCTCCAACTTCAGCAAACCCAGCGTCAAATCCTTCTTGTAAGGCTGCTTCCTTTCCTGCAGTGATGCCCTCACGATAACCGACCTTGAGGAGAAAAAAAATTGGAATCATCATACAATGTTCGTTTTTTTTTTTTTTTTTTTTTGTTTACAAAACCTACATTTGTAAATTCAGATGATATTCTTGACCACTCAATGTCTTTAAAGGTGTTGTTATCACCATCTTCATCCCATGGAGAATCCATTGTCGGTGTCCTGCAAGAGAGGAGAATGATGCTTATGTGATCGACTTTTCATTACTGCTGTGACTTTGGACTACTGTAAATAAGATTGGAGGAAGTACTACTCAAAACTGTCAAAGCTCAAAGCTTGTGAACACTTCTAAGATATTTTTCGAACAGACTCTTGCCACCGGCATTAGGTTCCGACTCGAACCATTCTGCGTTTTTCCCCCACAAAGCATAGAAATCATCCAGTTTGTCGGGATTGGAGTAGTACAGGTAGCTGTACACAGCACGCCATGCACTGTCAAGTGCTCCAACGACCCATCTAAAAGCATAAGGTCAGAATCACCATATCACGGATGAAGAAAAAAGACTTACGCATGACGAACACTCAAAGCTTCTCCAGCAAAGTGAAGCCTGTTATTCGCAGCAGGACGGCTCAGAGCTGTGTACATATCACCAAAATCCCCAGGTCCGAAAAATGCAAATGCGCCTGACATTACATGGTCAGCATCGGAAACTATGAATAATCTAGGCATGTACTAACCTCCAGTTAGAGGATCGTGGGTCCAATCCCAAGAGAATATTTCTTGGAATCTGCTCTCCAGATAGCTGACATCGACATTGTGAACCGCAGCAAGGTCTGCCATAACTAGCGCTTTGAGCTGATCATCGTACTTCTTTTCACCAGTGCCAATCAAAGCGCCAAGGCGTTCGGAATCGTATGTCCAACAGTAACTAGCAATAAGAGTGGCTGACGGTGTTGTAGAGTTGACGCCGTATGATGGGTAAACAACAGTGCGAATAGGAAGATCGGTGAATGATTGGCCACCAACAATGTCGAAGTATTTGCCATCTCGATCCTGCCCTGTGGTCCACCATGGCTCGTTGAATCGGATGCCAATTTTAATTGAAGGGCCATAATCTGACGCGCGAAGAGCATTACTTTGGATGACATCAAGTTTACTTCTAGTCAGGTCAATTGTCCTGAGGCTGGGCATAGGAATCGTTGAAATGACATGGGAGTACACATGCTGCTGACCTCCGGCCGTGACCGTCATAGTGGAATCGGCAGAGTCGGGACTCGTTAAAGCGATAGAGGTAACTGGTGCGTTCAATTTGATGGCAGACTCTCCTGCTTTTTGCTGAATGGTTGTCACCATAGTGTCGGGGAGAACATGCGAACCCCCACTGAATTAAACGATCACAGCATAAGCATAGGAGTCTGTATGAGGAAAAATAAGGGCGTACTCAATGCACTTCCAGTCTATAACTCCATCGCCGGCCTGTCCAAATGCGATGGCTTCCAATACTGTTTCAGTAAGTCCCCTATCATACCATCCTGTGCTTTTGTCGAAGGTTTCCAGCCAGTTGACGACTTTAGTTGGTAGATGGCCTGATGGTATCCCAAGATCAGGGCTTGGTGTGTATGCAAAGGACATATAAGAGCGAGTAGAGTGGGCATCCGCCGCCAACATGTTGTCCCAGCCTGTCGTTGTGTGTTGCTTTAGATCGTCATAAAGCGCCTGGGCAAAAGGGTTGACTACATCATGGACAATTTTACTGGGACCGGCGGTGATGTATGATCGGTCGATGCCTAACGCTGGAGCATCAAAGTCGTTGGTCTCGCCGATACGCGTACGAATGCCATTGAAGTATTGGAATCCAGGACTCTTGTTAGACGCGTAATAGTAGGGGATGAGCTTAGACTGCAAGCCGACGTATTTGAACAAGTGTCCAACTCGCTGCATAACACCAGGCTGGTAATCGCCATTGGCGTCGAGGGGAGGAAGCGGATAACGCATCGCTCCAAGGTCCTGCAGAACACTGTTAGGTGATGTCCACCAAATGTGGCAAATTTTAGCTCACGAAGTAATCGTAGGGGCCGCCTCCAGAGAATTGATGGGTGAACAGACGTCCTCCAGTGCGGTTGGAAGCCTCGATAATCTCATAGCTAACGTTGAGAGACTGGAGTATGAGAGCGGTGTAGAGGCCACCGACTCCAGCTCCCAGAATACCGACAGGCTCGCTACCTTGGGCACGAGGAGGAAGAGGAAGCAGAGTATCTCGCCTTTGCCATGGGGCACCATAGTGTCTCATCAACGATTGTCCATAGTGGACAAAGAAGGCATTTGGAGACGCGATATCAGCCATGATACGAGTACCTCAGACGACTGAGGGGGGCAAAGACTAATGCTTTTGGCTGGTCGAAATCTACCGCAATTTAACCAGTTCACGGACCCTGTTTTCCCCAATTATAGCGGCGTCAACATAATCTGCTTCTAGTGGGATTCAGGACCTTGATTAAGCTTCTACTCGGAACCCTGGTTAACTGTCGTCACAGCTTGGGATTTTGTTTTACTCATAACAAGTCACAACACGGCGATCATTGCAAACACATACGAGATAAGTTGGAGATGAGAGGTCATCTAATCTCAACATTAAATATAAAGCAGTAAATGAGTGAGTAACGATATAGCGAGGCAGCGTGAACATAAAGAAAGAGAGGAAAACGGTGATCAAATTTGGTAGGTTGTAGACCGAAACATGTGACCTAACCGGATCCAACTAGGGCCTTACTTGTCCCGCGTCCCTAGTCCGGAGGACGGGTAAGCCAATGTTCACTACCCATTCATGATCCCAATAACAGCAGCTTTTTCTTGTCATCCCCCCTACTGCGTATGAGGACAAGAACGCACTGGTAAAGAGATTGAACAGGGACCTCCCCACAGTGGCCCATCAAGCTTCACCATACCAAGTGACTTGGCGTATTTCGTTTTTCGGCGTTTGTCAGGGCCAAGACCATATATGTTACGATCATCGGCTAGTCACCGCCTTCGAAAAATTTAAGCAAGAATTCAGTACATTTCATCACATCTTAACACTCTGTGTCCTCCAAACACCGACCTGCTTCAACCTTGACAGGTTTCTTGCATTCTTTTCAGTTCGCATACTCAGAGTCTATTGGATTGCGACTTCCTGTATGTTGACTGTTCTATACTTAGTAATGGAAATCTGAGTTCCAACTTCAAATAATGATTTGTGGGGCGCATATCAAATAATTTCCCGACAGTGTAGCATCACGAGAATTTAGGACAACATCTTATCCCATTTGACTGGCATTTGTTCTATTTCCAAAGGATGCATGACAATGTAGCATTTTGCCGTTAGCTGTCATCTTGCCAGGGCGCTTGCGTGTCAGGCGGGGAACCGAACAGACCCATAGTATGATAGTATTATAAAGTTATATGATATGCAGTAACATCCATCCCAATCCACAACCAGTTATCAGCTTCTGTCAACATCGAAGGTAAGTGGTAGCGTGCTGTCGGACGACTCCAAGACGACTCCTTAGAGGTGTCCGAAAAAAAAAAAAAACCAGAAATGCAATGGAGTGCCACTGATAATGATCTGAACCCTCATTTGCCGCGGAGCTTAGTTTATTTGTCGTGCAATTGCCCCCTCACCGTTTCGAAAACCCCCACACCCGGATTCGAGCCTCTCGGAGGTTCGGAGAAAGCTCTGGTCCGGTTCCCACCTGAAGTACATGAACAGAAGGCCAGAACCTACATAGACTTATGGTACAAATGATGTAAAAAAAACATCGAACAAATATTAATGTAAAACACTACAGCACTCTGGTTGCTTCTAGAACCTGATTCAAGACCAATATTTCCTTAAATGCCCTAGCTGTTATGAAACTTTTGGTAAAACTTTCAAAGCGTCCGAATCCAATCCAGATTAGCCTCGAGAATTTTCATTTCCCACCGTAAGTATCTGAAGATTCGTGCCGTTTATTGTACTTGAGGTGAAGTCCGTTGCGTAATAGCACACAGCAGGACAAAAACAAACAAACGACAAGAAAAAAAAAAAAAAGAGAAGCAGAAAGAAAGGATCAGTCTCTAGTTCTGTTTTTACGTGTAGCTTTTCGGACTTTCAACCATCACGTGCAAAGCAAATAAACACGACGCGTCAAATGAGCGCGTCGTATAATCAAAGATTGAATAAAATTTCTCTTGCGTTGGCACCTTTATACACGCATAATTGATCTAATAGAATGGAACCTCCAACCACAGCTTCAAACACCACGGCTTCTGGCGAAGTCTACTCTACAGCCCTGAAATCACGAGTGGTGTATGGAGAAGTGTGGGGAAGGTTATTGAACGGAGTGGCTGGCGAAGCCGTGAGGTTGAATGAATTGAAGTTCATCGCGGTTGAGTTTGAGTGAGGAGCCATTGGTGGGTATCCCTAAAAGGAAAGTCGCTTCCATAAAGCTATACATGTTGAGTCACGCGCGTGAAATCAGATCAGACAAATGTTAAATTTTCAAAAGAGCCCATCTCGTCAGGTTGGCTACAGGAGACTAATCCCAGTCTCTATATTTGATCAAGGTTGAAGAATATGTGATTGACTAATAAAAGTTTGTTGAATATTGTCAGTTTCGAGCATAGGAAAAAGCTCAACCGAATTGGGAAGGATTAAGTAATTACGATAAGAATTCGTACCGTAGGTGCAGTACTTTTCTTCACTCGTTTGCAAGGCGCTAGACCTGCGCTGGCCAAACGTGAATTCTATTGGTATCTACCTAACCGAGTCCGAGAAATCCCAACAAAGTTGACCAGGTAACTTAGAGTAGCATAGAGGACAAATGGATACCTGGTTTTAAACACAGTTACATAAGTACATATGGACACATACACACCGTCAGTTGTTACATTTTAGTTGTCAACTAAACACATCTTATCTGTAAGTATTAGACGCCCCCGTTTCAATGCCAACAATACCTCAAGAATCCGAGTTGACTACTGCCCTGATTTCCCTCAAAAACAAGGATCCATCCCTTGGCATCTCCAAAGTCCACACCCTTCTTCTCCAGACCTACCCCAAATGGACTGTTAGCGAAAAACGGACGAGGAAGATCCTACAGAATCAGGGGCTCATCGTTTCTGACCCTAGTTCTAAGTCTCTTGAATCAGTTGAATCACGTATATATCCCTCTTCCCGGGTCATCGATAGCCTGGAAATATCTCAGTGGACACCAAAAGTGAAAGTCAAGTACTTCAATAAGAAGAAAGGAAAGGGCCTTGTTGCTGAAAAAGACATAGAAGAAGGCGAGCCGATCTGGAGGGAAGATCCGTTTATTGTCGCTCCAGAGTGGTAAGCCCTTTTCTACGGTCTCCATTTTTCGTACCTGCACAAATTGGTTTCTTTTTTTTAAACTAATTGTCATTTTTTTAATGGAGTATATAGGGAAATATTTGACATGCAAGCAAAGTCTGCTGCTTGTGGTTATTGTACCACGCCTCTCGCAAGTGACTCACGCTTGATCAATCCTTGTCCTGCTTCTTCGTCTTCCAATTTCTGTCCGGCAAGGTTTTGCAACCGGCTCTGCTTGGCTCGCTCAGTAAAAACCCACCCGCTGCTTTGTCCCGCTCAAAATCCTGCTTCCGTCCCGCTCATAAAATGGGCTAGGGAAACTCAGTGGATGGCCCTGAATGCTTTGGCGCAGTGTACCAGTAGGGTATTATTGGCAAATCAGACTGGAGAGGAAACGTTGAAGGGGGATTGGTTAATCGTTAAAGGATTAGCGGTTTTAGGGATGGAAGAGAGATTTCTCTATAGTTTTAGCTCGTACGTTCAATTGTTTTAAGCATGGATCTCAAGGCATTAAATTTGAACGAAAAAAGATCCATTGATCCGGAGCCTACTAGGGATTCATGGAAAAAGGCGTATGGTCTCTATCTTCAAGCATTCAAAGAGCCCAAAACAATTCAAGAACAGAAGAAGCTCGCCAAGTTGTTAAAAAAGCCTCTTCCTGCCGATGTCGAGCATGACCTGTTTGACTACTCCCTGGGCTTCCTTCGCGGGTTGGGGATGATGAGTCTGAGTAAGTATTATTTTCTCCTTTCTATCCCCGCCAGGCAAAAACAAAAACAAAGTCTTCCTAACCTGACTTTTCGTAATCGCAGATCTCGAGGCACACGGCGGCTTATACACTCTCCATGCACATTTGAACCATTCCTGCCATCCCAACGTCTCCGTACGTCATCTCGACCAACGTAACGCTCTCTCCCGCATAACAGTCCTAGCACAACGTCCCATCAAGGTGGGTGAAGAACTGTTGGTAACATATGTGAACCCCAAGTTCGGTTACAAGCAACGGCAAGATGAATTGAGCGCCTGGGGATTTGGAAAGTGCAGTTGTGAGAGATGCTTAAAAGAAGTGAAGAGTCTAGTTGATGAAGACCCACAGGCTGTGGGGATGGATGATCTGGCGAAAGAGCTGAAGGCTGGATTGGGAGTTATGTAACAAAGTTCGATATATTTTATTACATAATCGGTTCCAACGTTGGACTACAGTCTTATATGGTCTTGAGAGTAGCAGAGGTGTTGGCCTCGACCTACTTCCCGACGCAATACATCCTCCACATTGGCATCGCCCTTATTACCATCCTTATACTACGCGCTTTTTCACAAGGAAGAAGGACAAATCGTGAACGAGACCTACATGCTAGAGTTGTTCTCATCACCGTATGTTTTCTCACAAGTTAACTAAATTCACTGAACAATGGATATATATATATATATAAGGGCGGATTCACCCCTCTAGGCTTAACATTTGTTCAAAATCTTGCACAACGCGGTGCCCATATCATTGCTCTCTCTCCCGATCCCATCGACTCTCCAAAAGTCACCATTTTAATAACACTCTTACGCTCTACCACCTCCAATGAAAAGATTTTTGCCGAGCAATGTGATTTATCTTCTCCATCTTCTGTGCGGTCTTTCTGTACTCGTTTCTTGACAAGCCAAGATCAGCGACTGGATGCAATTGTGTTTGCACATGAACATGGACATATCGGTACTCCTGGATTTTTACCCCCGAAAAATGAAGCATTAGAGGAAAAAGAAAGGGAAACCGGTTCATTGGCCACTTTCTTGATAACAACTCTACTACTACCCGCCTTGTTGGTCGCACCACCGGAGAGGGACATCCGAATCGTAAATGTCGTAAACCCATTCTATGCTGCTGCTGCCAGTATCCCTTTCCTACCCTCCTTCTCAACCTCATCTCGCTCTTCCTCTCCGAAAACCTCTCCGAAAACCTCTCCAGCCAACCTGAAACCAAAATCAATCTTCCTCCACGAAGGTACTCGTTCTTTACGTACCATCATCTTTACGCGACATCTTCAACGTATCCTCGACGCGCTACCTTCAGCGGCACAGATCCCGAAAACGCAGGAAGGGTCCCGAGCAGTTCCAGTGGTCAATTCTAAATTACAAAAGTCAAATATTGTCGCTGTCAGTGTGAGTCCAGGTATCGGGAGAGTCGACACGGTATCTCGTATCTTGAACGCCGATTGGGCAGGAACGGAAAGAAAGACAAGTCGGTTGGGAGTATTTCTGTATGTTGCTCCTTTTTCTTTCCATTGTTGTCAAAAACGATTAATGAACTTTGTTCTATTGTTGAATCTTTGATTTATAGATATCTCATTTTGCAGCCTTTCCTACGTGTATTCACCAAATCACCAACAGCAGCTATCCAATCTATGTTACACGTCTTATTTCTCCCCACGCCTTTCAAATTACTCTCTCAGACGACCTTCGTCTCTACGTCTGCCTCTAATTCTAATCCAATTCCTTCCGCATCCACGTCCAATGCTAGTAAAACCCAAGGACCCATTGACGCCTCTTTATTGGATATGCCAGAAGAAGTTCTCGTACCAGGAGCTTTGTACGCAGACTGTGCGGTGGTCGTTAATCTTATGGTGAAATTGGATAACAACGCCCATATACAACCACAAGTGAACGACGAAGTGACATCGAAGACGAAGACAAGTATGAATGGAGAAGAGAGGGGACGTGAAGCCATTGAACTCCCAGATGATGGTAAATACGGAGGTGAGTTGGCTGGGAGGTTAGTTTGGGAGGCGTATGAGGCTGGTTTGAAAGTTTGGGAAAAAGAGAATCCAAGGCCGGTAGAAGAGGAACGTAGTGCTGAGGATCGGAAAAAGGAGAGTGGCAGTACCCGGGATACAGAAATACGGACACAGATAGGACAAAAGAATGAGAAGGATGATGTTGATGTCTATCTTTAAGGTACTCATCTTCTTCTCAAGTACATACATTGTAGAACTTTTAATATTTAATCTGATTCCCTAAAACTCTGCAAAACATACACCATCGGTGTTCACATGTGCCAACGGTAGGGAATTTCAATGTGAATTTTACTAACCTTTAACTTGTTGCTGAAATCAACAAAACAAAAAAACCTTTGCAGGGCAGTTGGCGTTCATGATCATTATGCAGGAGGGGTTTACACTCGAATCGCAGTAAGATTTCAACATTTTTTTCAACTCGAGTACTAGTATAGCGGGGGATTTTGCGCCGCCACTAAAGCAATCTAGCTTGTCCTCGGCACTTGTCACCACAAAGGAACCCAAAAAGGTGTGCTCCCCCCCCCACCTCTCTAGATAATGTTGGGTGTCGTATAGAATTACTGGGAAAGGCTGGAAATAAGTAATAACCCAGTTGTGCGGCTTTGCCTCGAGATGGGAAGGGGCAATCCAGTTTCTGAAAAGAGGTACTGAGTGTAATTTAGTATTTCTACTTTACGAGTCTACGATCAACAGCATGGTTTAGGACGACATCAAGAAGGCTGGGCCTTTCTTGTGACAGCAGCCAGGGAGATACGGCCGGAAGCCACTGCCCTGAATATCCTATTCATGCAATGGTTAGTAAGGCCACTGCTGTATATATACTATATAATGTCCCTTTTTTTTTTGGCTCAAAGAAAGATTTTAGATGTGGCACCGAGTCATATATAAAAAATAAAAAATAAATATTACATCCTTGGGTAACATAGATATCGAGTGATCCTTTTGGATTATGTTAAATATACTCAGTGCTTTGCTGTAACGTCAAACCTGAAACTGTCAAGAAATCTCGGGCCTTTACATAAAACGCTGTAACCAGAAGGGGAAGGGGGAGGGGGGGATGATTTGGCACACATATTGCGCACCATCGAGGTAGAATGACATGAATTTGAAATGATAAACCGTTATACTATACAGGTCCTGGGCTTGACTCCATCCCTAGTAACATTCATTCATATCTGATTCAGTCCAGCGCAACACTCAATTTGTGGTGGCGTGAGTGAAGGCAGTGTTTGCAAAACCGACGCGCTTGTTTCCGCTATCAAATACGACGTAAAAGCGCTCCATAAAGGCTAGCCCGTTGATGAAGTCAAGACCCGACCCGCTAGGTGAGCCAAGATCACCAACTATGAGTAAAATATCGCCGGAAGTTCCGCCAATGAGGGTGTTAAGAGAACGCGGCCAGATCTGAGCATTGGCCGTCAGTTCGAAAATCCCCTATATGCAACGTTAACCCCGTAAGTCTTCATGTTGGGAGCATTCTCAAGAAGTGAATGGAGAGAACTTACGCCAGTACTAGTTTGGAAGAAGAGACTCTGCAAGTTGGTGAATTGAGTGGGAGTGAGTTTGAGTAATCCGGTTGAACTATCTAAAACGGCCCCGGTAGCGGTTCGGTACGCAGTGAGGGCATCAGTGGCGATAAGAATGAGAGTGGTACCTGATGGTCATGATCAACGAGAGATTAGTTTTGATGACAATTTACGAGACTTCTTTTGTGCGCTTACCACTATCAACGATGCCGACGGTTTGAGCTAGAATGGGTGTTGATGTTCCATAACGGATAGATTGATTGATACCCCAGAATTCGCTGGAGGGAAAAACGGTGGTGACAGGACTGTAAAAATTGACATAAACAGCCTGAAAGTGATGCGCAAGAGTCTGTATAAATAACATACCTGAACGAAATAGTGCCTGTGAAAAGGCTACTGTCCGTCCCACCTTTCGTGTTTGCATCAGTTGGTACAAGAATGACTCATTAATGAGAACACTGATACCCCAGGTGAGCACTCCGTTCAATGATTCTGCGGTGGTTGTGGGCTCAAAAGCGATAGAAATTTCGTCGGCGGGGATAAGTCCTTGTGCGAAGGCATTATCAACAATGGTAGGAAGGAGAGCGCCTGCAGTTGCCGGACCAAGGCTAATTAGGGAAAGTATCATTGATGTTAATATTTAGGCCCTATCTTTATGAATACCACATACCCGAGGATGCCATCGAATCCACCGAAGCCAGAAGTAGGCTATGAGGGATGACGTCTCAGTATCTTATGGGTGCAATATAAAGAGCACTCAACAGTGGAGCCAACAGCGATAGGCTGATGCGCGATAACGAGACTAGGAGTGATAATAACTGTATCAAAGAACTCGTTTCCAGAAAAAGAACCAAAACTAGTGGTCACAGACTAATGAAAAGAAAATGGTCATGAGAAGTTTGACCCCGGGCCTCAGTCGGTTTTCCAGGGAAAGGAGGTACAGCGTACCACTGTATTGGATGTTGCGACACTAGTCACCGTCCTGACGTATGGTTTATTGATGGAGTCAAGCAGAATATTTGAGCTTTTACAAGTTGTTGAGCCCTTGAAGAGGAATTAGCTACCGAAAATGCATACCTTCCAGTATCAACGATGAGAGTATCTATTTTTAAAATACGCGATGTAAACAAATCCATTCAACGAGGAGTTGAACTATCACTTACAAGTGGTAGCTGGGCTACCTATACCAATTGATGCAACATAAGTTACAACTAGATTGTCTGCCTGAGAGTTAATCACAGCATCGTTGTGGAAGTTGAGACCAGAGGCCTTCGCAGCGCCCTTAGCCTTGAGGAGTCTTGCCCTGGTTTGATCATGCCGGACTAAGTGTTGGATGCTGGTAAGATTGACCCGTCTAGACATAGGCAAGGTTATCGGGGACCTATTGGACCGTAGTATCTGTCCGAACACGGTGGCGGTGAGAGAGAAGATAAGGACAATAAACAACTTGAACGTTGCGGGGAACAACATTGTATGGCTTGGTGAGAATTATCAAAGTGCTCGAGACACAAGGACCCGAAAATGAGTCTCTTTTGAATGTGCCTTTTTGTGCGCTCATTTATACGGGACCAGATGGAATTTGTTCTCCTGACTTGAAAACACCTGTCACTACAAAAGGATAAGGAGGGGTAGATTTCCATGAGCAGTATATTAATAAGAGCCAAGCAACAGTTTCGCACGTGAAGAATAATATCCAGCCATTCAAAATCTTAAATTAACACATCGTTATTTTAAACTCTCGTTGGCGTACCCATACAGTCCATTGACATGCACAATCAGTTTTGTCCTCTTTATTGATACCTTACTGTTGATGGACAAGATGGGCACAAGAAAAAAAGAGCGCGCAATGGGAGTGGATGGCGTGGACCGCGTGGCATTCCGCTGGCGGGAGCAGTAGAGTGTGCGCGAATAGGTAAGTGGTATAGACTGCTAATTTATCGGGCAAATTTAAACAAAGCTAAACTTTGTTTGTAATCGACGCCTCTTTTCTTTCTTTCTCGCTACCAAGTGTCGTTGTTAGTCCAGTAAAGCTCAAATATATACGCCTAGGATACTCCAAAATAACAACATTCTCCAAAAAAAAGTAATTCTGCCATTGAAGCATTTTTTTGTTCATGATGGCACCTGCCTCACGCCCTAGGATGAGAAGCGAGCCCACCGCTCTGGCGGTCCTTAATATTTGTGGTCCAGTGGTCCAGCAAGAAGTACTTGTTTCCCGTCTTCACGCTGTCAAGTCATCTGTGTGAACCTTTCGATATTATTGGTTCCAGGCACACGTCGCCAGTGCTGATGCGCACACCCGCTGCCACCACGTCTTCTCTCCTCCTCGCTCCCTCTACCATGGAACTAAAAATACCGAAGCGGTACCACAAAAACTGTTCTGACTGGCCATTTCCTTGACATGGTTGCATAATGAATCTTCCTATACTGGCGCTCAGGAATTATGTCTTCCTTGCATGCAGTTGGCTGACGACAACCAGGACGACGCGACCCGGTGGCGGGCGTTTTTTTTCTTGCTTTTTTTTGGGGGGGGGGGGGGGGGCAACCTTGTTCGTTATCCAAACCGAAGCATCGCAAAACGCAACTACATATCTACATTGTCAGATAATGAGGCGGTCATCGCATTTCAGAGTTCTCCAGTTCGATGACGCTGCTCTCAATCAGAATCCATGTCGGGTGGCAGCGGCGAGGCAGAGGATACACTTGAGGAGGGCAACTTCATAACTGGACGAAATTGAAGCCTGGTTGGTATACAATAGATGCGGTCCAACATACTCGATGGGGAAACATCATAAATGACAAAACAAGAAATATGCTATTCCACAGAGTCCAGTCGAGATGGCGTTTCGGCTGAGTTCCTCATGATACAAATGCCTTCCCTCAAATCTCAAAGCCACTTCGCGTCATGTGTTGTGCATTTTTTGATTGAATCGTATCCGTTATCAACGCTGTGTCTTCTCTTCTCTCCTGTTATTTTACCATGATCACTGCTCATAAGTAGATGAAGACCCGGCCTTGACCTCATCTCGGGGATTTTGGATATGATCAGGACGACAGGAGTAGGCAAAAACGAGAGAGAGCAGGGTTATTTATCAACAAGAGGATACAAAAGGCTCCACCTCTACGTGAGTAGACGTCGGCCCTGCAACGCTTGACCAACCCGTTGATAGATCCAAGTGCTTGGATAATGTCCCTGAGGTTGTTCAAGCCTCCCACATGTTGTACATGTAGTGGACATTAGCGTGTTTGCATTACAGCTCGAGGACAACTTAAAATTTCCTGATACGGAAAGGTGTCTCGACGAGAAAATGCCAAGTAGGGATGAATGGGGACCCAGAGCTCTAGATACGACAAGAGATTGCTTAGCGTATGTTCCCAGACGAACGCTTATCGTCGGAACATTATTTAAACCAGCAGGGTCAAGAAAACGGTTTCCATCGATATTGAAAGACATTGGAATTAAACGGGAGGTGAATCTGAGATATTGACGACTGTGCCGTCATCACAGATAACTCTAAATCGAACTGTTTGGTTTCACCAAAGCAGAAATAAAAAGCACCTAAGTGACAAAGGAAAGGCAACGTGGGGATCTGAACAGACGCACGAACAGTGTAAGGAGCTCCTTTCTCTTTTCTAATACTTGTGAAGTAGAGCGTGCCAGAACCTAGGTATAATCCCCGTTTTTGTAAAAAAAATGAAAACAAAATTGAAAAAATGTCAAGACCTTTTGATCCTCGTACTATGAAACTCACATCAATATTCCCTTGTAGTTGACCGATCTGATAACATGAATAATGAGTGAATATTTGCGGAACCAAGCATTTGAACAATGCCGGAGCTTGCACAAAAGAAGCACTCACCTGACCAGATACATATGGATCACCATTC
>Ga0193742_1000473_pt1 | contig 26879 bp, 28 predicted proteins | sample L2c1metaG_FD_165511 | JGI IMG/M metagenome (GOLD analysis project Ga0193742, IMG submission 165511) | Soil microbial communities from a riparian zone of the East river system, Colorado, United States - L2c1 | ecosystem: Environmental > Terrestrial > Soil > Riparian zone | place: USA: East River... | reverse complement strand
GAGTTGTGTCGCCGACCAGAGGGGAAGTCGTGAATAGACGCCCAGCAGCGGCCATCAGTGAGTTCGCCAGATTCCTGCGCACCGAGACCGTCGGTGGCTCGATCCTGCTCGGGGCGACCGCGCTCGCGTTGCTGCTGGCCAACGGGCCGTGGTCGGAGGCGTACCGGTCGGTGCGCGACGCCGAGCTCGGACCCGCCGCGCTGCACCTCAACCTGACGGTCGCCGACTGGGCCAAGGACGCTCTGCTCGCGCTGTTCTTCTTCGTCGCGGGGCTGGAGCTCAAGCGCGAGCTGGTGGTCGGCGAGCTGTCGAGCATCAAGAACGCGCTACTGCCGGTGATCGCCGCGGCCGGCGGCATGATGGTGCCCGCCGCGCTCGCGATCGGCGTCGGGTGGGGCGACCCGCGCATCTCGGCGGCGTGGGCGGTGCCGGTCGCGACCGACATCGCGTTCGCGCTCGGGGTGCTGGCGCTCACCGCGTCCGGGCTGCCGTCGAGCGCGCGGGTGTTCCTGCTGAGCCTCGCCGTGGTCGACGACCTCGGCGCGATCCTGCTGATCGCGATCCTGTTCACCGGCTCGTTCAACCTGCTCGCCGGCGCCGCCGCGGTCGTCCTCCTCGCGGTCTACTGGCTGCTGCAGCGCAGACGGGTCCGCACGCCGTGGCTGTACGTGCCGCTCGCGGTCGCCACCTGGGTCGTGGTGCACGCGTGCGGGGTGCACGCCACGATCGCCGGCGTCGCGCTCGCCCTGCTGACGCGGGTGCGGACCGACCCCGGCGAGGAGGAGTCGCCGTGCCTGCGGCTCGAGCACCGGCTGCAGCCGTGGTCGGCGGGGTTCGCGGTGCCGGTCTTCGCGTTGTTCGCGGCGGGCATCCCGATCAGCGCGGACGTCATCGGCAAACTGTTCACCGACCGGTTCGCGCTCGCGATCATGATCGGGCTGGTGGTCGGCAAGCTCGTCGGCATCGTCGGGTCGGCGCTGCTCGCGGTCCGGCTCGGCGCGGCGCGACTGCCGACCGACCTCGGCAGACGGGACCTGGTCGCGGTCGCGATGCTCGGCGGGGTCGGGTTCACGGTCAGCCTCCTGATCGCCGACCTGTCGCTGGACGGGACGGACGCGGAGCTGGCGAAGGGCGCCGTGCTCGTCGCGTCCGTCGTCGCCGCGCTGCTCGCCGCGGTACTGCTGCTGCGCAGGAGCAAAGCCCACTCGGCGGGTTGAGGCCGCCCGGCCAGCTTCTTTGAGTCGCACATGGCACGATGGCGCGGTGACCAGTGCGCGCGAGAACAGCAACGGAAACTCCGCGGGACTCCCGCGGGTCCCGTCGATCCCGCTCTCGGACGACGCGACCGCGGCGGGAGACCAGTCGATCGGCGGTCTGGTCAAGGACGCCACCACGCAGGTGTCGACGCTGGTCAGAGCAGAGATCGAGCTGGCCAAGACGGAGCTCGTCGGTGAGATCAAGAAAGGTCTCACGGGCAGCGTCTACTTCATCGTCGCGCTCGTGCTCGTGCTGCTCCTGATGCCGTTCCTGCTCACCGCGATCGCACTGGGCATCAACAAGGGCCTGTGGTCGTGGGCCGACCCGTGGGGCGGCTTCCTCATCGTCGTGCTCCTGATGGGGGCCGGCGCCGGCCTCCTCGCGTGGCGCGGCATCAAGAAGTTCAAGCGGCTCAGGGCGCCGCAGCGGACGATCGACTCGGCCAAGGACACCATGTCCGCGCTGCGCAAGCGGGGCGAGGACGAGCACCAGCTCGAGCCCCAGCGCGGCTGAACGGCATCCCGCTGAGCACCGCCACCGTCGTGCGACCGGACCCGTCGACCGTGCGTCTCGACGGGCCGTGGATCCATCGCGACGTCCACGCCAACGGCATCCGCGTGCACGTGGCCGAGACCGGTGAGGGCCCGCTCGTCCTGCTGCTGCACGGCTTCGCCGAGTTCTGGTGGAGCTGGCGCCACCAGCTCGGCGCGCTCGGCGACGCCGGCTACCGTGTCGTCGCCGTCGATCTGCGCGGCTACGGCGACTCCGACAAACCACCCCGCGGCTACGACGCGTGGACGCTCGCCGGCGACGTCGGCGGGCTGATCAAGGCCCTCGGCGAACGCGACGCGCACCTCGTCGGGCACGCGTGGGGCGGCATGCTCGCGTGGACCGTCGCCGCCATGCACCCCCGGCTGGTCCGCTCGGTCAGCTCGGTCGCGGCCGCCCACCCGATGGCGCTGCGCCGCGAGATCCGCCGCACGGCACTGCGCGGGAAACCCGACAACCAGGCCCGCGCGCTCGGGCACCTGTTCCGCGCGCAGGCGCCGCTCGTGCCGGAGCGCTGGCTCACGAACGACGACGCCGCGACCGTCGAGACGCTGATGCGCCGCTGGTCCGGTCCGAAGTGGACGGACGAGCCGGACTTCGCGGACGCCGCCGCGCGACACCGGTCGGCGATGATGGTCCGCGGCGCGGCGCACAGCTCGCTCGAGTACTACCGCTGGGCCGTGCGCGCGCAGCTGCGCGGCGAGGGCCGCCGCTACCGCGACGCCATGCAGCGCAAGATCACGGTGCCGGTGCTGCAGCTCGCCGGCGCGGTCGACCCGTGCGTCCTGCCGCGCACGCTCGCCGCGTCCGACGCGTGGACCACCCGCCGGGTGCTGACCCACACCCTCGCCGGCGTCGGACACTTCCCGCACCAGGAAGCCCCCGCCGCGACCAACCGCGTGCTCGCCGAGTTCCTCGCCGCCACGCGCTAGTGTCCCGCGCCGGAAATGCGGTGCGTATCTCGGTGGATCCAGGTTTCCGCTGGCAAGGCGCCGGCTCGTCCTCGTACCGGGTTGTACTCGGGCGAGCCGGCAACGCGGCCAGCGGGAAGCTGGACCGGCGAGATATGCGCCTGATTTCCGGCGCGGGACACTAGTCCGGGGTCATCTCAGGGGTTTCCCTGAGACGCCAAGGGGTTGCGCGCCGACATACTCGTTCCCGGGATCGACACAGGAGACCGGGAGGATCTTGTATGAAACGGGGACTCACACTGCTCGCCGCCCTGATCGTGGGCGGGGCGGGGTTCGCCGGCACGGCAACCGCCGAGCCGGCGCGACACCTTGCCTGGCAACCATGTCCGGAGAACGCCGAGGTCGAGTGCGGGACGATCACGGTGCCGATCGACTGGGCGCGGCCGGCGAAGGGCACCATCGAGGTCGCGGTCGCGCGGCGCCAGGCGACCGATCCGGCCGCCCGCAAGGGAACGCTCGTGTTCATGCCCGGCGGGCCGGGAGGCTCCGGGGTGGACGCGATACTCGGTGGCCAGGAGGTGCCGGCGAGTGTGGCCGCACAGTACGACCTGGTCAGCTACGACCCGCGCGGCACCAACCGCAGCAACCCGGTGCTGTGCGACGCCGGGCTGGTGTCGAGCATGCCGAACGTCGTCCCGGACACGGGCGCGAAGCTCGCGGACATCAAGGCGTACAGCAAGAAGCTCGGCGACAGCTGCCGCGCGGCCACCGGTCCGCTCGTCGACCACGTCGACAACGTGAGTGTCGCGCGGGACATCGACGCGTTCCGGGCCGCGCTCGGCGAACGCGAGATCACCCTGTACGGGCGGTCGTACGGCACGCTCGCCGGCCAGATGTACGCGGAGAACTTCCCGCACCGGGTGCGGGGTCTGGTGCTGGACAGCGTGTTCGACCACAGCCTGTCGCCGACCCAGTTCCTCGTCACCGAGGCGCGGGCCGGCGAGGACTCGTTCGCCGAGTTCGCGAAGTGGTGCGTGGCGACGGCGGACTGCGCGCTGCACGGCCGCGACGTCGGGCAGGTCTACTCCGACCTGTACGAGCAGGCGTCGCGTGGTGAGCTGACCGATCCGTCGTCCGGGCGGGCGATCACGCCGATCGACCTCGTCGGCGGCACGATCAACCCGCTGTACGGCCCGAGCTGGGCCGCGCTCGCCGACCGGCTGGCGGCCCTCGCCGACCGGCAGCCGACGGCGGCGACGCGGTCCGTCGAGGCGGCGGTGCCGTTCCCGTTGGTCGCGTTCTGCACGGACCACCGCGTGGAGATCTCGTCGCAGCAGCAGTGGGAAGCCATGTGGCGCAAGCAGAAGCAGGCGGCGCCGACGCTGCGGGCGCACTTCGCGTGGCCCGCGGTTTCGATGTGCGCGAACATCGGCATCAAGACGCCGAACCCGCAACACCGCACCGACCTCGACGACGACGTGCCGCCCGTGCTGATCATGAACGCGCTGCACGACCCGGCCACCGGCTACGAGTGGGCGACCAGCGTGCACCGGCAGCTCGACGACAGCGCCCTGCTGACCTACGACGGCTGGGGCCACGGCGTCGCGGACCGCACCGACTGCACGGAGGCCGTGTTCACGGAGTACGTCCTCGAGCGCACGACGCCGCGACCGGGCACGCACTGCGCGGCCGCACCGGAGTAGCGCCGCCGGTCAGGCCGCGCAGTTGCCGGTGGCGACCGCGCGGGACAGGTCCGGGGCCGACTCGACCTCCTCCGCCACCTCGGCGGCGGTGAGGGCGAAGCCGGTCTCGGACTGGTCCGTCGCGGCGCCGAAGATCACGCCGATGACCCGGCCCTGGGTGTCCACCAGCGGGCCACCCGAGTTGCCGCTCTGCACCAGCGCCCGCAGCGTGAACACCTCGCGCTGCACCTGCTTGGCGTCGTAGATGTCCGGGCCGGACAGGTTGATCTGGTCCCGCACCCGCGCCGGCGCGGCCCGGTACGGCCCGTCGAGCGGGTAGCCGAGCACGATCCCGTCCTGGCCGGACGTCGCGGGCTGACCGGCGAAGGGCAGCGCGGGCGCGGACAGCCCCGGCACGGACAGCACGGCGACGTCGGTCTCCGGGTCGTACAGCACGACCCGCGCGTCGAGCGCGCCGTCGTCGGTCTCCACGCTCACCTCGGACGTGCCGGCGACCACGTGGGCGTTGGTCATCATCCGCTCGGGCGCGATCACGAACCCGCTGCCCTCGAGCGCGCGCGAGCAGGACGGCGCCCGCGCGTGGATCTTCAGCACGCTGGGCCGCACGTTCTGCACGACGGCGCTGTTCTGCAGTGCCGGGTCGGGCGGCGCGACCTCGCGGTTCGGCGTGCGGTCGAACGGGTCGACCACGGCCGGGAAGCCCGACACGTCAAGGAGTCTGCGCAGCTCCTCCGGCAGGTCCTGGGCGGCTTGCGGCATGACGTCGTCGACCCCGCCGAGCACCGTCGAGTCGTTGATCGCCGACGAGAGCCCCGGCAGGCCGCCGACGGAGACCAGCGGCAGCGCGATCAGCCACGCGACGACGAACACCACGGCGCCCTGCACGATCGCGCCGAGCGCGTTGTCCACGCCGGCGATCTTCGGCGACTTGATCTTCTGCCGGAGGCTGCGGCCGAGCCACACGCCGAGCGTCTCGCCGAGCGCCACCAGCAGCACGAAGATCGCCACGGCGAACGCGACCCTGGTCGGCGTCGAGTCGATGTACTGCACGACGAGCGGCGCGATCTTGATGCCCGCGACGGCGCCGAGCAGGACCCCGATGAACGCGGGCAGCGCGGTGATCACCCCCTGCCGCGCCCCGGACACCGCGGCCAGCACCGCGAGCGCGATGACCAACAGGTCGACCCAGTTCACCCGTCATACCTCCCCGACAACTGAGCCAACTGAACGCCATGCGGCGTCAAGGTCGCGTATGTCCGAACCGTCCCACGGCCGGGCCCAGCCGCCGATCTCGAGCAGCAGGGTCAGCAGTGCGGCAGTAAAACCCCACACGAGCATGCCTGGCAAGGCGAACCCGGGACTCACGAACCCCGACGATGCGTGCCGCAGCATGAACCGGTTCGCCGGGTCGCACAGGTCCGACAGCGGCGCGCGGGCGACCGCCGCGCTCTCCGCCGGGTCGACGGCCCACACGCGGCTCGGCTTCTCCCAGTGCGCGAGCACGGGCGTGACGTGGAAGCCGGACACCGGAATGTGCAGCTGGGGCAGCAGCGCCAGCGGCCGCACGCCGGTCGGGTCCAGCCCCGTCTCCTCGACGGCCTCGCGCAGGGCGGTGGCGACCGGGCCGTCGTCCGCCGGCTCGCTGGAGCCGCCTGGGAACGCGACCTGGCCGGAGTGCGCGCCGCCGCGGTCGGCCCGCAGCTGCAGCAGCACGTCGGGCCCTCTGGTCTCGTGCTCGCCCAACAGGATCAGCACCGCGGCGTCGCGGGCGTCCTCGGTGGGCGGGGACATGCTGCGGAACAGCGCCGGGTCCAGGTCGCGGGTCGCCTCGACGACCTGCCGCAGCCAGTCGGGCGCCTCCGCCGGGTCGATCAGCGGGCCGTAGTCAGCCATGCGCGACGGCCTGCCTGACCTCGTCGACCGACCGGAACACGCGAGGGTTCTCGATCAGCCGGACCGACCCGTCCGCGCCGACCAGGTAGGACGCCGGCAGTCCGACGGGCCGCAGCTTCCGCTTGGCGGTGCCGTCCTCGTCGAGCAGGTTCGGCAGCCGCACGTCCAGCGCGGTGAGCAGCTCCAGCGCGTCGGCGGCCCGCGACTCGACCGCCAGGCCGACGACGTCGATCGCGTCCGGCTCCTCGGCGTAGGCGGCGAGCACCGGCAGCTCGGTCTTGCACGGTTCGCACCAGGTGGCCCACAGGTTGACCAGCACGGGTCGCCCGGCGAGCACCTCCGCGACGTCGACCGACCGGCCGTCGGCGAGGCACTCGGCCGCGATCCCCCGCAGGTCGGCGGGGCCCTGGTCGCCGGCGGCGCACGCCGGCAGCCCGGCCTTCGCACGGGCCGCCGTCAGGTCCGGGGTGGTCCGGATGGACTCCCGCGGCGCGACGGGCGGGTCGGAGCGCGGCCAGATCGCGACCACCGCGGCGACCATGATGATCACCGCGGCGATCGACCAGCGCGCTCCGTGCCTCACTCGCGGCCCGGCTTGTAGCCGTCGCGGACGCGTTCTGCCAGGTCGATGAGGTGCGGGGCCTCCTCGCCCTTGACGAGCTTGGCGGCGAGCTCCGGCTCGGTCGGCCCGGCGCCGAACGACGGGCAGTCCTTCGCGAGCACGCAGGCGCCGCAGGCCGGCTTGCGGGCGTGGCACACGCGCCGGCCGTGGAAGATCACCCAGTGGGACAGCATCGTCCAGTCCTTGCGCGGGATCAGCGCGCCGACCGCGTGCTCGACCTTGACCGGGTCCTCCTCGGCCGTCCACTCCCAGCGCCGGACCAGCCGCCCGAAGTGCGTGTCGACGGTGATGCCGGGGATGCCGAACGCGTTGCCGAGGACGACGTTCGCGGTCTTGCGGCCGATGCCGGGCAGCGTGACGAGGTCCTCGAGCTTGTTCGGCACCTCGCCGTCGAACCGCTCCACGAGCGCGGTGCCGAGCCCGATCAGCGACGTCGTCTTGTTCCGGTAGAAGCCGGTCGGCCGGATCAGCTCCTCCAGCTCGAGCCGGTCGGCGCCCGCGTAGTCCGCGGCGGTCGTGTACCGCTTGAACAGTGCCGGCGTGGTCAGGTTGACCCGCACGTCGGTGCTCTGCGCGGACAGGATCGTGGCGACCGTCAGCTCGAGCGGGTTGGTGAAGTCGAGCTCGCAGTGGGCGTTCGGGAAGGCCTCCGCGAGCACCCGGGTCATCTTGCGGGCACGGCGGACCAGTGCGGTGGGCGGCGGTGTTTTGACGGCTTCACCGCGGGGTAGTTGTCGGGTGGCAGGCGGCACCCCGCTAGCCTACGGGCCGCAACACAACCTCATCGGTGCCCTTGACGTCTCTTGGAACAGACCCCGCGAGGACACGCCGGACGGAGCCACCGTCCGCGCTGACCGAGCCGACCTGAGCGAGGATCGACGACACTATGGCTGTTTGGTTCGTGTTCGCCGTGCCCATCGTGGTGATGTTCTTCGCCCTGTTCATGGAACGGGTGGAGTCCCGGCTGCGGCACGTCGCCGTCCAGGAGGACGAGGTCGAGGAGCTGCTCGAGAACGCCCAACCGGACGAGGTGCGGGCGCTCTACGGCCACGGCATCGGTCGCGCACTGGAGCTGTTCCGGCTCCGGAGGAAGGGCCGGTCCAAGGCGCGGCGTGGGCGAGTCCGCGTCTGATCTGGGCACTGGCCTGCGGGATGTCCGATTCGCGGCGGACCCGCGGCCCGGCCCTGCGACGTGATCGGGAGCACACGCCCTACACTTCCCAACAGTTATCAGGGCGCAGTTGCCGCTGGTCGCGGCTCGAGTCTGATTGGGAGGGACGAAGGTGGACGAGACCCTTGCCAGGGCCGGCATCTTCCAGGGCGTCGAACCGGCTGCCGCTGAAGCGCTCGCTCAGACGCTGGAGACCGTCGAGTTTCCGCGCGGGCACGTGATCTTCGCGGAGGGTGAGCCGGGCGATCGCCTGTACATCATCCAGTCGGGCAAGGTGAAGCTCGGCCGCAAGTCACCGGACGGCCGGGAGAACCTGCTGGGCATCATGGGCCCGGCGGACATGTTCGGGGAGCTGTCGATCTTCGACCCGGGCCCGCGCACCTCGACCGCCACCACGGTCACCGAGGTGGTCGCGCGGACCATGGACCGGCCGGCGCTGCGTCAGTGGATCGCCACCCGGCCCGAGATCGCGGAGCAGCTGCTGCGCGTGATCGCCCGCCGGCTGCGGCGCACCAACGGCATGCTGGCGGACCTCATCTTCACCGACGTGCCCGGCCGCGTCGCCAAGGCGCTGCTGCAGTTCGCGCAGCGCTTCGGCAGCCAGGAGGCGGGCCTGCTACGCGTCATGCACGACCTCACGCAGGAGGAGATCGCGCAGTACGTCGGCGCCTCCCGCGAGACGGTGAACAAGGCGCTCGCCGACTTCGCACACCGCGGCTGGCTGCGGCTCGAGGGCAAGAGCGTGCTGATCCTGGATCCGGAGCGCTTGGCTCGACGCGCCAGGTAGATCTTTCGCTAGACGGGGCCCGCGAGTGCTTGTCGCTCGCGGGCCCTTTGCTGTCCGGCCGCGTCGAGGAGGACCCGATGCCATGAAGGACCCCTTCAGGGCGTTGAGTGACATGAAGGGGTCCTTCATGGCGCTCGCCTCCGTACCCGGGCCCAGACAGCGAAGGAGCCGGGCGCCGCCCCCGACGCGGCGCACCGGCTCCTTGCTCGCGTGGACCATCCCCCGACGGCCCACGCTCCCCGCCCTCCGAACCATTAGGCCCCGACCCATGTCTGCCGGAGGGAGTCTTCAGTTTTGAGTCAACGCTCGCCCGGGCCGATCGTTACCCCGAACGGCCAAGAGAACTTGCTAAATGGGAGGACTCGCTCGAGTACCCATTCGTTGTGCGACTTTGCCAACTTTCAGCGTCTCGTTACCGAACTGAGACCTCCAGCATAATTACTGGTACGCACGTACCAAAGTCTGCGACACTGGCACTCGTGTCCCACTCCGCTCGTTTCGCCGACTACCGCGCCGCCCTGTCCACCCCCGGCGCGCGCACTCCCGTGCTCACGTCACTCCTGGCCCGCATGCCGATCGCGATGGTGAGCCTCTCCCTGCTGCTCTACGTGCAGCGCGAGACCGGCTCGTTCGCGATCGCCGGGTTCGTGTCGGCGGGCGCGCTGATCGGTGTCGCCGTCGGCGCGGTCGTGCAGGGGCGGATCATGGACCGGCTGGGCCCGACGCGGCCGCTGTTGAGCACCGTCGGCCTGTTCGCGCTGGCCACGGTCACGGTGATCATCGCTGTGGAGACCGGGCAGCCGTCGCCGGTGCTCGTGGCGCTCGGTTCGCTGATCGGCCTCACCGAGCCGATGGTCGGCTCCGCGTCGCGGGCGCTGTGGACCCACCTCGTGCCGCCCGGCCCCATCCGGCACGCGGCGTTCGCGTACGAGGCGATCAGCCTCGAGATGTTCTTCATCCTCGGCCCGGCACTGGCCGGCATCCTGGTCGCGGCCCCGTGGGCGGGCACCGGCCTGGCGTTCGGCGCGGCGTGCATGGTCGTCGGCGGCGTCGGGTTCGCGCTGACGACCGCGGTGCGCAACGTCCGGCCGGCGAAGTCCCACGAGGTCCGCAAGCTCCTCGGCGCGCTCGCGAGCCCCGGCATGCGCACGGTGGGACTGGCGGCGCTCGGCTTCGGCATCACCGTCGGGTTCGTCGAGGTCGCGGTCCCGGCCGCGGCCACCAAGGCCGGGCACGCGCCGATCGGCGGCATGATGCTCGCGCTGTGGTCGCTGACGTCCGTGGCGTTCGGCCTGTTCTACGCGGTCCGCCCGTGGCCGAGGTCGATGCGCCTGCGCCTGCCCGTCCTGCTCGGCCTGTTCGCACTGCTGGTCGCGCCGCTCGCGATCAGCAGTGCGAACCTGCTCGGCCTGGCGCTACTGCTGCTGGTCGCGGGCATGTGGATCACGCCGCAGTCGACGACACACTCGGCGGCCATCGAGATGGTCGCGCCGGCCGGCACCGCGACGGAGGCGTTCGGCTGGGTCATCACGTCGGTCACGCTCGGGCTCGCGGCCGGGCAGTCGATCAGCGGTTATCTGGTGGAGCACGTCGGCGTGTGGTCGTCGTTCCTGGCGGGCAGCGCCTGCGGCCTGGTGGTCGCGTTCCTGGTGTGGCTGCGCCGCGACACCGTCGGCGAGCAGCCGGCCGAGACGCCCGCGCCCGTACTGGCGGTCGCGCGCTGACCTCCGCCCGAAGGGGCGGCACGAGGCAGCCGGTCGGGCAGACAACGTCCCGACCGGTTGCCGGCCGCCCGCCGAGTCCGTCATAACGGACGCATGGCCGAACAGCCGAACCTCGTGCCGGGGCACACCGGCGAATGGGTCACCTACCTCCAGCAGCTGCTCGAGTACCACCAGGTGGGCAGCGCCGTCGAGCCGGCGACCTACTGCGCGGCGACCGAGGCGGGGGTGCGCGAGCTGCAGCGCCAGTACGCACTGCCGGAGACCGGTCAGTGCGACGCCGCGACCTGGGAGCTGCTCACCGGCGAGCCGGCGGGCGGGGCGGACGGCGAGCTCACGATCGCGTTCTCGACCGAGGACCAGGTCGACGCGCCGGAGGAACAGATCGACCTCACCGACGTCGATCCCCTGCCCGACAGTGTGGCGGTGAGCTGACATGACCGATCCCGTGACCACCGGGCCCGTCACCGACCTCGTCAAGATCGACGTGCAGGCGTTCCCGCCCGGCGAGACGATCACCGGCACCTTCTCGCTCACCTACAGCTTCCCCAAGATCCACCAGCTGCCGCAGCCGCTGTTCGGCGCGATGAGCGTGCTCAACCCGACGCTGCAGTTCGGCTTCGCGACCGACCAGACCTGGCAGGCGCAGATCGGCTGGACGCTGATCAAGCGGCAGTGGTCGGTGCTCGGCCAGCGGCTCGACTTCAGCCTGCAGCAGTCGGTCGCACGGCAGTTCGGGCCGTCTGCCGCGGAGACCATGTGGGTCGCGAACCTGCTGCAGGGGCAGCTGCAGACAGAGCCGAACCGGGCCGGCGTCTACCTGTCCCTGCAGGGCAGCTTCCTCGGCAGGCGCACCGACGAGCGCGTCTGGTCGGCCGGGTTCCAGGGGATGCTCGGCCTCGGCTGGCAGTTCGACTTCTTCGTCCCCCGGCGCCCCTAGCTACGCGCGATTGTCGGGGGTCGGCGCTACCTTCTCCGACATGGACCTCACCGTCACCACCTACACACTGGCCAGCGCCGCGTCCGCGCTGGTCAAGCTGGTGCCCGGCAAGCTGATCGACCCCGTGCTTTCCGGGTTGCTGCTCACCGCGTCCGCGTCGGGGGTGTCGCTCGCGGCGAACGACCGGGAGCGTGCGGCGCGGATCGAGCGGGACGCGGTCGTGCACACCGAGGGCCGCGTGCTCGTGCCGGCCAAGCCGCTGGCCGACACGTTACGGGCGCTCGATCAGGAGCAGGTGCGGCTGGTCGTCGAGGGCGCCAAGCTGGCCATCCGCGCGCCCGGCGCGCGGTTCGCGCTGCCGCTGCTCGACGCGGACATCCATCCGGGGGTGGGGGTCGCGCCGCCGGTCGCCGGGTCGGTGGACGGTGGATTGTTCTCGTCCGCGCTGGCCACGGTGGTGATGGCCGCGTCGCGGGACGACGCGCTGCCGATGTTCACCGGCGTGCGGGTCCGGTCCGAGGACGACCGGCTGATCATGCTGGCCACCGACCGCTACCAGATGGCGCTGGCGTCGCTGCCGTGGTCGCCGGGCGGTCAGTCGGTGGACGCGCTGGTGCCGGCCAGCCTGCTGAGCGAGCTGGCCCGCCAGCTGCCGTCGGGCCGGGTCGACCTGTGCGCCGACCGCGACCGGTTCGGGTTGGCGTGGGGTGGCTCGCTGGCCACGACCGCGGTGCTGGACGGGTCGTTCCTGCACGAGTCGAAGATCCACGTGTCCACAGTGGACACCGTGGTGTCGCTGGATACCGACGCGCTGGCCGGCGCCGTGCGCCGGGTCGGCCTGTACACCGACGCGCGTGGCGTGCTGCTGGTCGAGATCGGCGACGGCGAGCTCCGGCTGCGCGGCGCGGACCAGCGCACCGGCGAGGCGGAGGAGTCGGTGAAGGCGACGGTCGACGGCGGCCGAACCGGGCAGGCCTACCAGGCCAGGTTCCTCACCGACGCCCTGCGCTGCTTCGCCGGGCAACAGGTCCGCATGGAGATCCAGCCGGGCATGCGAGCGACGGTGTTCTCAGCCGTCGAACCAACCGAGCCGTCCATCCGCTACGTGGTGATGCCCATGCTGCCGCCGAAGAACTGACCGTGGGCCCGGCTTCGCCGAGCCGGCCACGTCGGTCGGCCAGGTCGCCGGGCCGTCTGCCGTGGGGGCCCGGGGCGGCGTATTCGATCAGGGCCGGGTGGCGCGCAGGTACTCCAGCTGTGCCTGCACCGACCACTCGGCCGGCCCCCACAGCGACTCGTCCACGTCGCGGTACACGAGTTCCACCACTTGGCGTGCGGTGGCGTCGTCGCCCAGTTCGCGCAGCGCCGTGCGTACCTGGTCGAGGCGGGCCTCGCGGTGAGCGAGGTACTCGCGGGCCGTCGCGGCCACGTCCGGCAGCTCCGGGCCGTGACCCGGCAGTACGACGGTTCCCGGCGGCACCTCGGCGAGCCGGCGCAGCGTGGCCAGGTACGCGCCGAGGTCCGAGATCACCGTGGTGCCGCGCCCCAGCACGGAGTCGCCGGTCAGGACGGCGCCGTCGACGCCGAAGCACACGGAGTCCTCGGTGTGGCCGGGGGTGTGCAGCACCCGGATGTCCAGTCCAGCGGCCGAGATCACCTCGTCGTCGGCGAGGGCGGGCGCGCCTGCGCACCAGGACGGGTCGAACGCGCGGATCGGAGCCCGCACCCGGTCGGCGAGCCACGGCGCGCCCTGCGCGTGGTCCGGGTGCTGATGCGTGAGGAGGATCAGCGCCACCTCTCCGGCAGCGGCCGCCACGCGGGACAGGTGCGGCTCGTCCTCGTAGCCGGGGTCGACGATCACGCACTCGGTCGCGCCGGGCCCGCGCAGCAGCCAGGTGTTGGTGCCCTCCAACGTCATGGCGCCGGGGTTCTCCTCCAGCACGACGGCGGCGACTTCGGTGACCGCACGCAGCTCGCCGTACGCGGGGTGCCCGCTCACCGGCCGAGCCGGTCGTTCGGGCGGGCGTTGAGGTGCGCCGCGGCATCGTCGTACAGCGGGTCGCCCGGCAGGACGACGCGCAGGGTGTCGCCGTCGCGGGCGACCTTCGGCATGAGCTTCTCGATGACACGTTCGCGGGACATCGCGTCGGCCACCGACGCGCACTCCTCCAGCTCGGCGAGCGTGGTCCACGTCGGCGGGAGCAGCCCGCTGCGGCCGGCCTTCCAGTCGTCGAGCGCGTCGCCGGGGCGCTGCCAGCGGGTGTCCTGCGCCTCGGACGTGTCGCCGTCCGCGCGCTGGCCCGCCGGCAGCGCGGCGAGGAAGAACCGGGCGTCGAACCGGCGGGTCTCCTCGATCGGCGTCACCCAGTCCGACCACGGCCGCAACAGGTCCGCCCGCAGCACGAGCCCGGCCTCGGCGAGGAAGCCGGCCATCGACAGGTCCCGGTTCACGAGCTGCGCCCTTGCCTCGGCGAACGGCCGGACATCGGCCACCACGCTCGTCTCGTCCGGCCCGGCCAGCAGGACCCCGGACTCCTCGAACGTCTCACGCACGGCCGCGCACACCAGTGCGCGCGCCATGCCGAGGTCACACGCGAAGCGGCTCGCCCACCACGCGGGCGGCGGGCCGTGCCAGGCGAGGGAGGTGTCCGCGTCGCGGCGGTCCACACCGCCGCCGGGAAACACGGTCATGCCACCCGCGAACGCCATGCCCATCACCCGGCGCTGCAGGAACACCTCGAGGCCGGCGTCCGTGTCGCGGACGAGCATCACGGTCGCCGCGTCCTTCGGCGTCACGGGCGGGTCCGGCGGCTCGGGCGGCACGAACCCCGACGGCAGGGTCAACTCCTTCGGCAGCTCACGCACACCGCAGAGACTACTGAGCCGGCAGCGCGGCGAGGAACTCACGGATCGCGCGGTAGGCCGGTTCCGGCACACCGTGTGCCCGTGGCCTCCGGCCCCCGGGTTCCACGTTACGGGAGGACACCGACAGGAACGGTCACGCGGGGCGAGCCTGTGGATGGCCGCGGCTGTTGTGGACAACGCGGGCGCGAGCGATCTTGGTCGGCACGGGTTGTCGGTCCGCGCCGCTAGCGTTGGTACCGGGGGCCGGCGGCCGTCCCCGCACCCGCCCCGCCGCGGAACGGCAGGATGGCCCCATGACTGATGACACGCTGCGGATGGGGCTCGTCGGCGCCGGACCGTGGGCGCACAAGGTGCACGGGCCCGGGATCGCGGCGCATCCCGCGACCGAGCTGGTCGCCACCTGGGCGCGGCGGCCCGAGGCGGCGGCCGACGTGGCGAAGCTCGGCGGCGCGACGCCGTACGCCGACTTCGACGAGTTCCTCACCAAGGTCGACGCGGTGGCGTTCGCCGTGCCGCCGAGCGCGCAGGCGCCGATGGCGGCGCGGGCGGCGCGGGCCGGGAAGCACGTCATCCTCGAGAAGCCCGTCGCGGCGAGTGTGGCTGAGGCCGAACTGCTGGTCGACGCCGTGGCGCGGGCCGGCGTCGCCTCGCTGATGGTGCTGACCTTCCGCTACGGCGCCGAGACCAGGGCGTGGCTCGCCGAGGTCCACCGGCTCGGCGGTTGGGAGGGCGGGGCCGCCCGCTGGTTCTCCGGGACGCTGCTCGACGCCAAGTACGAGAACTCCCGGTGGCGGCACGACGGCGGCGCGCTCGCCGACATCGGCCCGCACGTGTTCGACCTGCTGGACGCGGCGCTCGGGCGGGTCACCGACGTGCTCGACGCGCGCCGCACCGGCACCGACCTGTGGCACGTCACCCTCGGCCACGAGAACGGCCGCGTCTCCACGTCGACACTGTCGATGCACACGCCGACCACGCCGCCGATCACCGACTTCGCGGTGCACGGCGAGCACGGCTTCCTCGCGTTCGACGCGGCCGGCGAGGCGCAGAACCGCTACGCCGCCCTGCTGGACGACTTCGTCGAGCTGATCAGCAACAACCGGACCGAGCACCCGCTGGACGTGCGGCGCGGGCTGCACCTCCAGCGGCTGCTCGAAGGCGTCACCGATCAGTTGGCCGGCGGGTAGCCCCGGTTCTCGGGGTGCGGCGGCACCCCGTTGATGATCATCGGGCCGGTCGTCTGGTTCGGGTGGTCGAACGGCCCCGCGGTGGCGGGCTTGCCGTGCCGCCCGGACCGGTCGATCCGCCACGAGCCCGAGTTGCCGCTCGGCGGCGACTCCTGCTGCTCCCGGCGCGCCAGCTCGTCCTGCAGCTCACGCAGCAGGTTGCGCTCCTGGGTGTTCAGTATGTCGTCGACGAACGCCGCGGAGTGCTTGTCGACCCCGTCTGGCCCGTTGCCGGCCGGCGCGAGCCTCGGCCGCGACGGGTGCTCCTGCGGCGGCTCGTCCTGCCGCTGGTCCTCAGCCCGGTCCGACCGGGACCGGCGCGGCGGCGGCGGCGCCGAGTCGGTGCGCGCCTCCTCCCGCAGTGCGGACGCCGGCTGCTCGACGGGCGGCTCGGCCGGCAGCCGCTCCTGCTCGAACTGGGGCGCGGGCTGCTCGACCGGCGTGAACGGGTCCGAGCGCACGGCCTCGATGCGCGGCGGCGGCTCCTGCTCCTGGTCGCCGCCGACGATGCCGCCGGCGCCGATCAACCCACCCGAGGCCGGGGTCATCATGGTCGGCGGATCGACCCGGGGCGGGTCCACCCGGGGCGGCTCGACGCGCGGCGGCTCCACGTACTGCTGCGGCTCCGGCCTGGGGGCCTCGGCCTGCGGCGGGTCCATGGTGAACGACCGCGGCGGCTCGACGCCGAACGGCGGGTCCTTGCGGACCGGCAGCTCCACGTGCGGCGGGTCGATCCTGGGCGCCTCGACCCGCGGCGGCTCGACCCGTGGGGGCTCCACCCTCGGCGGCGGCTCCATGCGGGGCGGCTCCGGCGGCGGCACGACGGACACGCGGGGCGGCTCGGGCGGCGGCACGGCCGAGACCCGGGCCGGCGCGATGCGTACGGGCTCGGGACGCGACGACTCGAACGTCACCGGCCGGTCCGCCGGCTCCAGCCGTGGCTGGCTGGAGCCGTGCCCCTCAAAAGGGACCTGTCGCGCGCTGCGCATCGCCTCCCGGTGGTAGTCACCCGGCTCGACACCGTCCATGAGGACCTCGACGGACGCGCGGATCCCGGCGCGGCGCAGCGCGTACTCCACCCGGTAGGCCGTCGCCGGCGGGAACCCGCCCGGCCCGATGCCCACAAGCACGAGCAGATGCGGCACCGGCCCGGAGGCCGGCCCGGACGGCGTCAGCCGCCACACGCACCACATCGACCGCACGTCCGGCAGCACGTCCAGCACGGGCCGCACCGCCTCGGCGACGCCACGGTCCGGGTCCCGCCCGTCGACCGCGCCGATGGCGAACCGGTGCCGGCCCGCGTTGTCGCGGTCGGCCACCAGGACCCGGTCGATCACCGACGGGTCGAGGTAGGTGTCCGCGAACAGCGCCGCCAGCTCGCGGTGCTGCTCCTGCGTGAGCACGATGCGGCCGGCCGCGACGCAGCCGGCGAGGAACTCCAGCGAGCGGTCCAGCTCGGCGGACGCGAGCATCTGGCGCACGTCGCCGAGCGCGTCGTCGTCGACCCGGCCGGCCAACGCCAGCAACAGATCATGGATCCGGATCGGCAACGCGACCCCCGGCCGACTGCCGCCACCCGGTCCTACCCCCCGCGCGACCTGTGTCACGGTCGGCTCCCTTCCCAGCTCTCGTCGGCCGTCGACGGCGTCCGCTGGGGAGCTCCTACCCCTGGCGCACGATCATGCCGGGCAACAGCGGCTCGGAAGCCGCCAGCGCCGCCCGGTGATAAGGCGGCAGCTCGATGCCCTCCGGCATCACCTCGACACCGGGCTCGTGCGTCCCAAGAGCACGCAGCACGCGCTGCAGCTCCCCAGTCAGTCGAGCGCAGCCCGTCGAGGCCGTGACGAGCACGACCCGGGTGGCCGGTCCCACCCCGGATCGGTGTCGTCGCCAACTCCCACGCACGTCGACCAACTCGGTTCGGCCATGGAGGACCGCACCGAGCACTACTGCTTCGGAGTCACCCGTGTTCACCCGTTCGGGCGACTCCGAAGTGAATGTGTAGTCGACTTCGTCGATTTGGTCCACCCAGGGGACCGCGTGGAGGCGGCCCGCGTCGGCGCCCGCGTCCAACAATGCGGCGTTGAGCAGCATGGACTCACGCGCAGTGATCGCCACCCGCTCTCTGAGCAATGTCAGCGGCAGCGCGCGGGCGAGCGCGTCGAGCGCGCCGCCGGCGAGCCAGTCGCGCAGCCGCCACAGCTGCCGGTCGGGCAGCCGGCCGGCGAGCCGGAGCAGCAGCTCGTGGCACGAGTCGCTGTGATCATCGATGTCGGTCATGCGTACCCCCTGGTTATGCCACCTCGACGACGAGCTCGACCTCGACCGGCACCCCGAGCGGCAGCTCGGCGACACCGACGGCGGACCTCGCGTGCGTGCCCGCTTCCCCGAAGACCTCGCCGAGGAGCTCGGACGCGCCGTTGACGACCGCGGGCTGGCCGGTGAAGCCCTCCGCGGACGCGACGAAGCCGACGACCTTGACGACCCGGACCACCGAGTCGATGCCGGCGAGGGCGTGGACCGCGGCCAGGGCGTTCAGCGCGCAGGTGCGGGCGTGGCCCTTCGCCTCCTCCTGGCTGATCTCGCGGCCGACCTTGCCGGACGCGGCGATCACGCCGTCCACGAACGGCACCTGGCCGGCGGTGAACACCAGCGACCCGGACCGGACCGCGGGGACGTAGGCCCCGGCGGGCGCCGGCACGGCCGGCAGCTCGATGCCCAGCTCGGCGAGCTTCTCGCTCCAGGTCACGACTTGGGCCGCTTCAGGTAGGCCACCAGCTGCTCACCGGTCGGCCCGGGCAGCACCGTCACCAGCTCCCAGCCGTCCTCGCCCCACTGGTCGAGGATCTGCTTGGTCGCGTGGATCAGCAGCGGCACGGTGGCGTACTCCCACTTCGTCATGGTCCGCGACTGTAATGGGCACGACCCCGGTCGCGAAGGGTGGGCCGGGCCACGCACCCCCGCACGAACCGGCGACTCACTGTGTCTGAAAGGGGGACTCGCGGTGTTTGAAACGGGGACTCGCGGGTGGGGCTGGGCGGTAGCGTGTGGCGCGTGGAGGGCTGGCGACTGATCGCGGCCGCGCTGGTCGCGGTGAGCGGGATCGTGCTGGGGCTGCTCACGATGGCCAAGGTGCGTGAGCGCAAGGGCACGACCGGGGCCGACGTCGCGGTCGCCGGGGCGATCACGCTCGTCATCCTCGCGATCCTGTGCGTGCTGGTCCTCACCGTGCTGCCGGGCGCCGTGGTGTGGGGCATCGTGGTCGTGGTCGCCGGCACGGTGACCGTGATGATGCTCGCTAGTTGACCCCATCCCCGAGCGGCCGCCAGTTCTGTCCACCTACCCTGAAACGGTGAGCACTCCCGTCGTCGGCTGGACCGAGCAGGTCGCCCGTGCGCGCCTGCACGTGGTCACCGGCAAGGGCGGCACCGGCAAGACCACCGTCGCGGCCGCGCTGGCGCTCGCGCTGGCCACCGGCGGCCGCCGCGTGCTGCTCGTCGAGGTCGAGGGCCGCCAGGGCGTCGCCCAGCTCTTCGACACCCACCCGCTGCCGTACGAGGAGAAGCGGATCGCGTCCGCGCCCGGCGGCGGCGAGGTCCGCGCGCTGCACGTGGACGCGGAGGCGGCGCTGCTCGAGTACTTCGCGATGTTCTACAACCTGGGCTTCGCCGGCCGGACGCTGCGCCGCATGGGCGCCATCGAGTTCGCGACCACGCTCGCACCCGGCCTGCGCGACGTGCTGCTCACCGGCAAGGTCAAGGAGACGGTCAGCCGCACCGACGAGAACGGCCGGCACGTCTATGACGCAGTCGTGCTGGACGCGCCGCCGACCGGCCGGATCGTGAAGTTCCTCGACGTCACCAAGGCCATGGCCGAGCTGGCGAAGGTCGGCCCGATCAAGGGCCAGAGCGACGGCGTGGTCCGGCTGCTGCACTCCGGCGACACGGCCGTGCACCTGGTGACGCTGCTCGAGGAGATGCCGGTCCGGGAGACCATCGAGGCGGTCGCCGAGCTGGACGGCGCCGACCTGCGCCCCGGCGCGGTGATCCTCAACCGGGTCCGCCCGCCACGGCTGCCGGCCCGGTCGGTGACCCGGGCCGCGGGTGGCCGCGTCGACGCCTCCCGGGTGCGCAACGGCCTCGCGTCCGCCGGGCTGGACCTGTCCGAGGAGGACATCGAGGGCCTTGTCGAGGAGACCGTCGAGCACGCCATCCGGGTGCTCGCGGAGCAGCGGGCACGCGAGCAGCTCGCCGACGTCGACCTGCCGGCGGTGGAGCTGCCCGACGTCAACCTCGGCATCGACACGACCGCGCTGTACGAGCTGGCCGAGGCCATGGTCGAGCAGGGGGTTCGGTGACTGAGCTCGACATCGACGCGCTGATCGACAACCCGGACATCCACGTCGTCGTGTGCTGCGGCTCCGGCGGCGTCGGCAAGACCACGACCGCCGCGGCTATCTCCGTCCGCGCCGCGGAGCGCGGCCGCAAGACCGTGGTGCTCACCATCGACCCCGCGCGGCGCCTCGCGCAGGCGCTCGGACTGCGCGAGCTGGGCAACGTCCCGAAGGACGTCGAGGTCGACGGGTTCGAGCCGGACGGCCAGCTCTCGGCGATGATGCTCGACATGCGTCGCACGTTCGACGACATGGTGCTCGCCCACGCGGGTGAGAAGCGGGCGCAGGAGGTGCTCGCCAACCCGTTCTACAAGACGATCTCCAGCTCGTTCTCCGGCACGCAGGAGTACATGGCCATGGAGAAGCTCGGCCAGCTCGCGAGCGAGGGCCGCTGGGACCTGATCGTCGTCGACACCCCGCCGAGCCGCTCCGCCCTTGACTTCCTCGACGCGCCGCAGCGCATGTCCTCAGCGCTCGACGGACGGATGATCCGGCTGCTGTCCGGGCCCGCCCGCGGCGGCGGCTGGGGTGTGCGCAAGGTCGTCGGCGCCGGGATCATGCTGTTCGCGAAGGCCGTGTCGACGATCGTCGGCGGCCAGCTGCTCGCCGACGCGTCCGCGTTCGTGCAGGCCTTCGACAGCATGTTCGGCGGCTTCCAGAAGCGGGCGCGCAAGACCTACGAGCTGCTCCGCTCGGGTGGCACGTCGTTCGTGGTGATCGCCTCGCCGGAGCCGGACGCGCTTCGCGAGGCCAGCTACTTCGTCGAGCGGCTCGCGTCCGAGTCGATGCCGCTGTCCGGGCTGGTGATCAACCGGACGCACCCGGTGCTGACCGACCTGCCGGCCGCGAAGGCGACCGCGGCGGCCGACGGCCTCGACAAGGCGGGCAGCTCGCCGCTCGCCGCCGCCGTGCTCCGGCTGCACGCCGACCGGGTGGCCGTGCACGAACGCGAACGCAGGCTGCTCGCCAGGTTCACCAAGGCACACCCGTCGGTGTCCACGGTCAGCGTGCCGGCCATGCCCTCGGACGTGCACGACCTCACCGGGCTGCGCACGATCGGCGAGCAGTTGGCCGGCTCGCCCGACTCCTAGCCGACGCGGACGTCCTCGTCCACGTCACTGTGCTCGCGCTTGGCCGCCTCGAGCAGCTCCATCCAGGACGTCACGTCCGGGCGGCGACGCAGCAGAGCGCGCCGCTCACGTTCGGTCATGCCGCCCCAGACGCCGAACTCGATGCGCCCGTCCAGTGCCTCGGCGAGACACTCGGTGCGCACCGGACACGCGACGCACACCATCTTGGCCTTGCGCTGTTCCTTCCCGCGGACGAACAGCCCGTCGGGATCCTGTTCGCGGCACGACGCGTTCACTCGCCAGTCCGCCTGCTCAATCTCCATAACCCCCGCCCCTACCGTCATCGCGACCCTCGACCCCGGTCCCCCTTCGTCCCGGGGCGCCGTCGGCCGACCGCTTGTGCGGCCCACCGGATCGGCTGCTGTCGTTGAGACGTTGACGGACTCTAAGGCCCACCGGTTCCAACGAGAACGCCTGGGGGCACAGCCGTTACAGAATGTCAATAAGTCTCTCGGGTCACGGGGGCTTGATCCGACCCCGCGTACGCTGGCCCGAGTGCGAGTCGGAGACAGTCTGCTGAAGATGTTCGGTCTGTGCCTCCTGGCGGGTGTACTGATGGCGGGAATGCTGTTCCCGATCGTCGGCGCGCTTGGGGTGGCGTCCAACCGCGCGAGCGACACGATCGACAGTGTCTCCGCGGACCTGGTGGCCACCGACCCGCCGCTGATCACGACGGTCACGGACTCGGCGGGCACGCCCATCGCGTACCTCTTCGACCAGTACCGCCTGCCGGTCGCGTCCGGGCAGATCTCGCCGACCATGAAGGCGGCGCTGATCTCGATCGAGGACCGCAGGTTCTACGAGCACAACGGCGTCGACTGGAAGGGCACGGTGCGTGCCCTCATCAGCAACTCGTCGTCCAGCGACACCCAGGGCGCCTCGACACTCACACAGCAGTACGTGAAGAACTACCTGATCAACGTGGTCTACCGGGACCAGATCGGCTCGGAGAAGAACCCGGAGAACGAGATCGGCCGGCAGCGGGCGCAGGAGCAGACCGTCACCCGCAAGCTGCGCGAGGCGCGCCTGGCCATCCAGCTCGAGCAGAAGATGTCCAAGGAGGAGATCCTCACCGGGTATCTGAACGTCGTCGAGTTCACCGACCGGGTGTTCGGCATCGGCGCCGCGGCGCACGCGTACTTCCACACCACGCCGGACAAGCTGACCGTCGCGCAGTCCGCGATGCTCGCCGGGATGGTCAACAACCCGAGCCTGTACAACCCGTGGAAGCGCCCGGAGCAGACCCTCAAGCGGCGCAACCGGGTGATCGACACGATGGTCGAGACGAAGAGCCTGCCCAAGGCCGCCGCCGACAAGGCGAAGAAGGAACCACTCGGCGTCGTGCCGACCAAACCGGACAAGCCGGCCGCGAACTGCGTCGGCGCCGGCCCCGAGTACGGCTTCTTCTGCCAGTACGTCGAGGACTACCTGATGAAGATCGGGATGTTCTCCGAGGACCAGCTCTACTCGGGCGGCTACACGATCAAGACCACGTTCGACGCGAGCGCCACGCAGAAGGCGAAGGCGGCGGTCGAGCACCAGGTGCCCAAGACCACCAACGGCATCGCCAACACCATGGCGATCGTGCGGCCGGGCAAGGAACGGCACGAGGTGGTCGCGCTGGTCGCCAACCGCGACTACGGCCTCGACGGCAACGCGGGACAGACCACCATCAGCTACCCGTACGGCGTGATGAACAAGTTCGGCGCCGGATCGACGTTCAAGATCTACACCTCCGCCGCGTACCTGGAGAAGGGCGGCGGCATCAACAACGTGATCCAGACGCCGAGCTCCCACACGTCGGAGGTGTTCACCGGTGGTTCGACGAAGAAGTGCCCACGCACCCCGGAACCGAACGACGGCGACAACCGCAAGTACTGCCTTTCCAATGCCAGCACCAACTACCCGCCGCAGATGACGCTGCAGACGGCGTTGGCCACGTCCCCGAACACCGGGTTCGTGATCCTCGAGGAGCGGGTCGGCATGGACCCGATCATCGAGATGGCGAGCCGGCTCGGCCTGCGCGAGACGATGGCCTCGAACATGCACGGCCAGAAGCCGGACCCCGCGTCGAACGACACGAACACCAACCAGCCGCAGACGCAGTTCTTCCGCAGCAAGCCCGGGTACGCCGGTCGGGCCGCGTTCACGCTCGGCCCGTCGCCGGTGAGCACGCTGGAGCTGGCCAACGTGTCCGCGACGCTGATGAGCGGCGGCGTGTGGTGCCCGCCGACGCCGCTCGTCGAGGTCCTCGACCGCGACGGCAAGAAGCTCGACCTCGCCAAGTACGAGCAGCCGTGCGAGCAGGCCGTCGCCGAGCCGCTGGCGAACACGCTGGTGCAGGGCATGAGCAAGGACGACACCGGCAGCGGCACGTCGGCCGGCGCCGCCCGCACGTTCAACTGGACCCGCCCGATCATGGGCAAGACCGGCACCACGCAGGACTTCAAGTCGGCGAGCTTCGTCGCCGCGACCCCGCAGCTCGCGGCCGCCGTGCAGACCTTCAACGACGGGCCGAAACCGGAGGGCATCTGCGACACGACGTCGTCCGGGGTGCCACCTCGGTTGTGCGGCACCGGCGGGTCGATCTTCGGTGGCCGAACACCCGCGCGGACGTGGTTCGAGGCGATGGGGCCGATCCTCGACGGAGCGGAGGTGGCGCAGCTGCCGCCGCCGGACCCGCGTTACGTCGACGGCGGGCCGGAGAGCAAGGTGCCGGACGTGGTCGGCCGCAGCCAGGCCGACGCGACGACGACGCTCCAGAACGCCGGCTACAAGGTCGCGGTCAAGCAGTCCAACCGCGCCGACCCCAAGGGTCAGGTAGTCAACCAGACGCCGCGCGGCGCCGCGTTGCCCGGCGAGACCATCACCATCTACGTGAGCACCGGGTACGTGCCGCCCGCGCAGACCGAGCAGCCGCCGCCGCCCAGCGGCCCACCGTCGAGCGGCGGCAACGAGCCTGGCGGCGGAGGCGGCGGCGGTCCCGGCGGCGGCGGTGGGGGGCCCGGCGGCGGTGGCGGCGGTGGCGGCGGATAGACAACGAAATGCCCGGGCTCACACTCTGAGCCCGGGCATTCTCGTCTCGTCAGGACTGCAGCAAGGACTTCACCGCGGCCGCCACCCGGCCACCCTCCGCGCGGCCCGCGACCTTCGCGTTCGCCGCCTTCATGACCTGCCCCATCTGACGCTGCGCCGGCGGCGCGCCGAGCTGCTCGGTGACCTCCGCCACCGCCTCCGCCACCAGCGTGGCCAGCTCGTCGTCGCCCAACTGCTTCGGCAGGTACTCCGACAACACCGCCGACTCGTCCCGCTCCGCCTGCGCCGACTCCACGCGGCCCGCGTCCGCGAACGCCTCCGCCGCCTCCCGACGCTTCTTCACCTCACGCGTCAGCACCCGCGCCACCTCGGCGTCCGACAGCACGCGCGCCGTGTCGCCGGCCACCTCTTCCGTGGTCACCGCCGCCAGCGCCATGCGCAGCGCCGCCATCCGGGTCGTTTCGCGGCCCTTGATCGCCGAAGCCAGGTCAGCCCGCAGCCGTGCCTTGAGGTCAGCCATGCGCCGAACACTACTGCGAGACGCCGTCCCACTCACGGCGGTTACCGACCACCCCGGCCACGCATCTAGGGTTGAGGGCGTGGGCAACGTGGTGCGAACCATCGGACGAGTAGCACTGGGCGCGACCGCCCTCGGCACAGCCACTCTCGGCTACGCCGCCGGCATCGAACGCAGACACTGGACGCTGCGGCAGGTCACCCTGCCCGTCCTCGCCGAGCACGCCCGGCCGCTGAAGGTCCTCCACATCTCCGACCTGCACATGCTGCCCGGACAGGCGTCCAAACAACGGTGGGTCGCCGCGCTCGCCGACCTCAACCCCGACCTCGTCGTCAACACCGGCGACAACCTCGCACACCGCGGCGCCGTGCCCGCCGTCCTCCGCGCACTCGGGCCCCTGCTCGACGTGCCCGGCGTGTTCGTGTTCGGCAGCAACGACTACTACGCGCCCAAACCCAAGAACCCCGCCCGCTACCTCATCAAAGGCAGCAAAAAGCGCGTCCACGGCATCCCCCTGCCCTGGCGGGACCTCCGGGCCGCCCTCGTCGAACGCGGCTGGCACGACCTCACCCACATCCGGCGCCTCATCACCATCGACAACCAGACCATCGCCGTCGCCGGCGTCGACGACCCCCACCTCCGCCGCGACCGCTACTCCGACATCGCGGGCCGCCCCGACCGCACCGCCGCCCTCCGGCTCGGCCTCACCCACTCCCCAGAACCCCGCGTGCTCGACGCCTTCGCGGAAGACGGCTACGACCTCGTCATGGCCGGCCACACCCACGGCGGCCAACTCCGCATCCCCGGCTACGGCGCCATCGTCACCAACTGCCAACTCGACCGGTCACGAGCCAGAGGCGCCTCCCGCTGGGGCGCGCACACCTGGCTCCACGTCTCCGCCGGACTCGGCACCTCCCCCTACGCCCCCGTCCGATTCGCCTGCCCGCCAGAAGCCAGCCTCCTCACCCTCACCCCCCGCCCCACCAGCGGCTCCGGGCACGAAGGAGCCACCACCAGTGCCCGCTTCGGAGCCGGCGCGGACGTCAGCTAGACTTCCCCCGTACCGCCACCGGGGTGTGGCGCAGCTTGGTAGCGCACTTCGTTCGGGACGAAGGAGTCGCAGGTTCAAATCCTGTCACCCCGACGGACGACTGGGCGACGCATGCTCGCGGAAAGCGCGAGCGGCGTCGTCCGTTGTCGTACTGGGGGGCCGAGCCCCCCACGCCCCCCACGGTGCGGTCTCTCACCTTCCCAGCGTGGTTTCGGCTTTGCGCCCTTCGGGCGCTCGCCTTGCTTCCGGCTTTGCGCCCTTCGGGCGCTTGCCTCGTTTGAGGGTGGGGCTTTGCGCCCTTCGGGCGCTTGCCTTGCGTCGTTCGGGGGCTTGCCTTGCTTGGGTTGGGTTTGCGCTTTTTGGGCGGACTTTTGTTGGTTTTGTAACGGTTGTGCTTGATTTTGCGAGTTCTTCCACGGTGTCCCTTCGGCGGAACGGGTGGAAGTTATGGGTTTGCGACGAGTTCTTGGGGTGTGCACCGTTGTGGCTGCCGCCCTCGTTTCCTTACCTTCGGTGGCCGCTGCCGCTCCGCCTGATCCTTCCGCCATTGCGGTCAGCTCCTCCAGTGTTGCTCAGGGGGAGGCTTTTACTGTTTCCTTTGAGTTATTTAATCCTGAGGATTTTTCTGTTACTTCTGCCAATGCTTCCTTGCGGACTTTGGAAGCTTCTGTGGTTGATGTTTTTGATCTTGTTTCTTGTGTTGGCAGTACTTCTGTCTGTTCGCCTTTTCTCTCCAGTTTTCGGGGGCCCGTTGGGGATCTTGAGCCTGGCGGGTCTCGCACCGTCGTCTTCACTCTTCAGGCCAAGGCTGATGCCGCGCCTGGGGACTACACGTTCGAGCACCAGTTCGTTGGGGCCAACTTTGCTTTCGCTGCTGGCGTTGGGCCCGTCATCTCCGTCACCGGGGAGCCTCAGGCCGCTGACGTCGCCGTCGCGCTCGGCGCCTCGCCCCGGGGGATCCTGACGTCCCGAGTCACCTACACCGTTTCGGTCGTCAACCACGGGCCCGCCGTTGCCACCGGGATCGTCGTCTCCGGCACCTACCCCGCGGGATTCTCCTATTCCGGCGGATCCGGGTGTTCTCGGGTCGGGTCCACTCGGAACGTC
>Ga0193742_1000472_pt1 | contig 26893 bp, 23 predicted proteins | sample L2c1metaG_FD_165511 | JGI IMG/M metagenome (GOLD analysis project Ga0193742, IMG submission 165511) | Soil microbial communities from a riparian zone of the East river system, Colorado, United States - L2c1 | ecosystem: Environmental > Terrestrial > Soil > Riparian zone | place: USA: East River... | reverse complement strand
CGATCCGAAGCGTCCTTACAGACTCCGGAAGGACGATAGATTTTTCTGGGGACATCGAATTTACGAGTACCGCCATCGCATACAATTCGGCCGTATTGCTCTTACTATCACTGATTCCCCAATTCTATTTTTCACAAGTGAGGAAAAGATATTGATTGGTTCGATTATTTACCATATCCTGGTACGCTTTGGATCATCTCACTTCCTCTCCCTTTATCCTTGATATCTCAAGCAATTTTACAGCTCAACTTATAATTACAGCGCCAAAAGGCAGCTAATAGTCAAGCCCAACTTGTACCTGGCGGCGCTGCCGACCAAGGTGGCATTTTACCCAAGAGCTTCTTTTTGATGTCCAGAATAATGATGAAACTTCTACACTGAGGCCACCTTCACTCAACCATGTCAACAATTATTCGACCTGTCAACGAGTGTTTTGCGGACTCGTAATTCAACAATCGAGCTGAATTTATTCCTCGACAGCACTATACTGTTACGGCACTTCCAATGTCAATATTGATGCCCAATCGGATTTCAACATTAATGATCTTCCTGTCATTTCAAATGAAGTCCTCGAATCCGTCCCTCGAGGTGTCACAGTTCAATAACAACAATATCAGCACCTCTAACATCAATCCCGATGTTTTAAACTCCAACAACGCCAGGGATCTCCCTATCATCGAACAAGCACCTTCAAGCCATTCTCTGAATCGGAAATCTTGGGTTATAAATAATAGTCGGGCATCCTACCCCATATGGGCTACATATGTACGCTCATCTGAGAACCTTCTAGTCTCAAGTCTTAGGTTTCATGACACAAGTCATTTGAGCTGTCAAGCATGTCAAGTTGCAGTTCGAAATTTACTTCCATGGATTGTAAGTAGATTTGAGAATCCGCTTATAATTATGTAACTTATCTTCCCTGAATTTCAAGTGCGTTGAATAGGATTTGAAAGTCATTTTATTTCTCGCCACACTAATAAGTAGGATAACGCGTCTGCGATAATAGAAAGCATTATCAGAAGCAACATGTGAGCTCAATGCTTCGTAATACGGGGTGCCGTCATTCTAAATATAACCAAATACTAGATGTGCATAGCGTTCAGGGCTTTGACAATTGAACAGTGAATAGTAAAAATAAAACAGGCAATATGAACTGTAAGTAATCTTTTCATCTTATAGACAGGCCTCCCTTCCTCTCCGAGCCATTTCAACAACAATGTCAGCTCCTACCCATATTCACTTTCAGACTCTTCTAGAACGAGTCGCATCCCATCCCAATACACCCATTTTTAAACTTCCCAAGGAAGGCGCATTAGGCAAGGAATGGGTCGATATTTCCTACTCCCAGTTTCAGACCCACATTGAGCTTACATCCCGATACTGGCTTGGTCAACTTGCCCCTCTTAATATCCCAGCACGTTCAGTCGTGGGCATCTGGTGCGTTGCGAATAGTCGTGCATGCACTTGAAGCTGGTCCTGACTTTATCGTGATACAGGCTTCGTGGACACACATACGCCGATGTAGTCACCGTCTACTCCCTCAGCCGCGCCGGATTCGTCCCTCAAATGTTCGGTTTTGAAATCCCCAACACCCGCCTTATCTTCCAGCTCCTCTCGAGGTACCAAGGAAAAGCCATCATCCACGACCCCGCAAAGTCGGATCTTCTGCGCGACTCTGCAACGCATCTTCCGTGCCACACTGCTGTCCACTATTCCACCATTTCGCTTGCCGACATCGCCCATGTCGACCTTCCTGACCTTCCTCCAGCCCAAGACGAGGACTTCACTTTTATTTATCACACCAGTGGATCCGTCTCTGGCATCCCAAAAGTCGTCCCCAAGACGAATAAATGGCTTTCGACCATCCAACACAAGTCTGCTCCTGCCTTTGCTATTGGTGACTACGACACTCAAGACGTGTATACTTGGACGTAGGTCAAGTTTCACTATCGCTGTTCCCTTTCTAAATCACAATTAGTGAATCCTTTTCACACTCGATGGAGATTTGTCGTACGTGTTAAACACAAAAAATTTCCCATCTTAACCATCCCATTCCACAGTGCTACAACTCATCTTTCACCGCGCCGGTTGTCTTATCCAGCCCACACGTATCGACTTCAACTCGGAGGAGCTTGCTGCTATGATCAATGTCGCTGGCGTTAACCGTATCATCCAGTTCACCGCCGTCCTCCGCAAGCACCTTGAGGATGCTCGTCGTGACCCCGCCTTGTTGCAACTCTTCAAGCAAATGAGGCAAGTTACCTATGCTGGCATGCCCCTTGCGACTGAACTAGAAGAATGGGTTGTTGGCCAAGGTGTTCCTATTACAGTATGCTTTCCATGTCTAGTTCATGCACATCCCATCCATACTTTATTTCTCACTTCCACCAATAGAACAACTTCGGCTGCACGGAATGTGGTACGCCTTTTTCCTCCATCATAATGCCTGTCTAATCCTCACTTTTGGGGCACCCCACCAGGCCAGCTCTTCACCTCGGTCTTTGGCGACCGCCGTCTCCAAATTCTTCCCAACATATCCTTCAAATTCGTCCCCGTCGGCTCAACGTCAATGGACTACGACCGTCTTCTCGAACTCTGGATCCTCCCAGACTCGCCCGACCTTCCCGTCGCTGAACTCCGTACGCCGGATGGTGGATGGCGAAGCGGTGATCTGTTTGAGGAGCCAGAGCCGGGGAAGTATATCTTCCGTGGGCGGGATGATGACTGGATCAAAGGCTTTTGGAGTGAAAATATTGATACCAAGTATGTCGTTTTACCATCCTTTGTGGCTTTCATTGGTTTTTTTTTCCTGCTGAGGCTCATGAGGAATGGTTGTGTGATTGTTACAGGACGATCGAAGACAACATCTACACCACCTGCGCAGATATCGTCGGTAATTGCGTCGTCGTGGGCAATGGTCGTCCCTTCCCTGCGCTGTTCGTTGAGCCCAGAGTCTCCACGCCGGAATCGGACCACGAAAAACTGACGCTTGAGATTCTCAGCCGTACTTCCGAGTTCAACTCGTTCTTGTACGTCCTGCTGCATTTCTCTCTCCTTTGCAACGCGCTATCAAGGGCTGAACGCGCGTTAATAGATATCTGCACGAACGTATTCAAGACCCCCGCATGATCAAAATTGTTCTTCCGAAATCCCTTCCGCGTACCGCTGCAAAGGGCAACATCCGGTAAGCCTAGCCAAGCCACTCGCTAAGACTAAAACTTGACACTTACAAATCCTCCCTACTCTACCACGAATACACTAACCACGCACGCGTAGCCGTCGCGCTGTCGAACAAGATTTCGCAGCTGACCTCGAGGCGATGTATAATTCCATCCCCGTCGAGTCAGTATACGAGTCGGTGCTAAAAACAACCTCCTCGGATCCCGTCTCTAGGCCCGTTGAAAGCGCCACAGCTGCAGTCCCAGTCACGACAAATGAGGCTGGCGTCGTCTCAGCCATAGCCTCAGACCTCCCTAAACCGACCTCGAATAATGGTAACAACGACGACGCGCCGTTCAGCGCATCCCGTGTGCTGCCATGGTACCACCCTATCCAGCATGCGTTCAAGATAGCAAAGGTCACGGTGAGGAGGGTCATGCTGTAGACTGAATTTGCATCAGACTAGAGTGGCTGGGTTTCAGCGTCGCACAAGGAAACGCGCAATTTGACTTTGAATTTCGACCAAAAAGGCAATTATTTACCGTACTAATCGTCAGTGACGCCTGAGAAAGAAAAGGAAAAAATGTATTGACGGTAGTATAAACCAGCGAAAGACTAGAAAAATAATATATACTCCTTGTACACAAACAGATAAGGTCAAGAGATAAGAAATGCCAAGTTTTAATAACGCGTTAGCTTTGAGGCTTGCCAATTCAGAATTTATGGTTTGACCATGAACTTGTATTGATTCACTACATTGTTCAGGATGCCGCAACCAACCGTTACAGCAAAAGGTCGAATAACAGAAAGATTACTCTTTCTGCTAATCGGCATCTATATATGGTAGTGTAACAACCTTACATCAGTTTGGTTACCAACTTCAAAACGCCCTCAAGTGTTTTGGGGCTTGAGCGGGCTTAGGCTCATATTCTGTGACCAATTTCGCCAGTTCCACCACTTGGGGGTCAAAGTGGACGGATTCTCACTCGACTTGATCTCCACGAGTGCGCCTTACCGTACTTTGCCAATGACTGAATGCCCTGAATTTCAAAACTCTACTATTTCTTATATGCTTCACAGCATTCTTCTTTGACTCCCTTCTTTTTTTTTCAAATAAAATTAAATAAATCTTTTAATTCTCCCTTCTATTTCTTATCATTGCGACTTTATTTTTTCTTTTCACTTCTTCTCGGCTATCGTACCTCATCGATATATCTCTTATCTCCTTTCTATTTCCACTACAAACAGACAGTATAGGACTTATAGGATTACCTTAGCCTCAAAATTTACCGGAACGTACGCTTGGTATAACCAGCAATATTTCCACCACCTGGCGACGAGTCAAGAATTTTCATTGGCCTGGAAGGCGTGGGAAAGTGGAACAGAACTTTGACGTTTAAATTGAACTAGAAGTATGTACTACTATAAAAAGCCAAAAGCTCTCCAACCTATCCTTCCCCCCCTTCCTTTCCTCCCACAACAATGTCCCGCGCTTTCTGCATCCCAGGAGTCATCTTCATCATCTGCGCTTTGGTTCTCAATTTCCTCGTATCCATCTCGCTTCCCTACCTCCCAGCGCTGGACATTGCCCGAACTCACTTTGGGAACGGAGCAGTTAAGAATTCTCAAGGATTGACGGAAATTCGTGTAAGTCTCACTGTGTTATACTGGGCTATGACCAACTTGGTTGATATTCTATCCAGTTTGGTATATGGTAAAGGAGCACTAGCCATCGCGAAAGCTTATAATATTGAACCAACAAAACCCACACAGGGCACCATGCTTCTACGACTCGCATGATGATCGTACATGCTTGAAAACCAGTACGTATTGAACTTTCTCCTAAACGTTTTGTAACCTCGAGGCTTTAAGCTCACTTTTTCTCCTTATGAAGGCCATGGCTATAACATCACCCTCACAAGCGAGGACAAATCCCAGGTTGCCGTTGTAAACGCGTCGTGGACCCGCGGACTGGTTGTTCACCCTGTTGGTGTGTTATGATTCCTTCAACTTTTTTAAATTTTTTTTTTTTTACCTGATAGACAAAAATTTCGACGTGCAGCTACCGCAGCCACACTCGTCGCGTTCTCCCTCGCGCTTTCCACCAATCTAATGGTGACGCTTATCGCGTCTCTAGTCTCATTCTTGGCGGCAACATTAACTCTTGTAGCATTTGCCATCGATATCGCCCTTTTCGCACTCGTTAGACAAGAAATGGACAGGCTGGGAGCCGGGTCTACAACCAAAACAGGGCCAGGTTCGTCAATCCCCATTTCCCGCAATCATCAAAAATCAAACCCCCTCTCACTTGTAATATCATCGGGGACTAACTTGGTCGTTCGCCTCTTTCCTTGCAGGTTTCTGGATGACCTTTGTCTCCCTTATCCTTCTCCTCCTCGCGGGTTGCACTGTCTGCTGTGGACGTCGCAGGGACAGGCTCTCCTCCGCAACACGCACAACTGCATACCCCACGACCACCAAGTCCAAATCGCCTTTCTGGCAAAAGTTCCGCCGTACCAAAGCCTAAACAATCAAGGGCGACTTGTTTCGCCAGGTTGTCGGTTTGTGAACCATCAACCTCTGGCACTACCCGACTTTTTTTTTTCATCCATATTCACCACTGTTCAACCTTCGTGACCTATACGATTTGCCAACTTCCTTGAAAATGAAATGCGTGCTTCAGAGTAATAATTCTCACCCCGCCCCCTTTTTTTTTCTTTTTGCTGGCGGGAGTTTAAATTAGCATAATTTATAATTCAGCAACAAATGTTTGTTTTTGTGTTGGTTTTCTATCGTAGTCCTATTCTTACGAGCTCCTTTTTCTACCAAGGAAATATATGAACGATCGAAGATTTAGGTTCCTGCTCGGGAGTCGCGTTTGAGTTTCCGAATCGACCCCAAGCACCCATTCAGTATCAATACTATCTCCTGTCTAGATTCCCAAACTGGCAGCAAAACAGAGAACGCCCCACTCAACAGAGCCCATATTCTGTATAAATCGGTCATCGAATATCACAAATTAGTATCAGGGAAGTGAGCATAGTCAAATGATACATACATGCTGATAGCGATCCAAAATACAAAGAATTTCTCGCTGAAAATATAATGGGAAAAGAACATTGGGAGCGGAACTGATAAATCGAGATGGTATTAGTTTTATGCAGGAAGATATTATTCATACCACATACCTACTATCCCCACAGCTGAAGTCAATGCAAGGCTATACCATGCAGCTTTCTTGAATGCCTTTTCAAGCACCCCATAATCAGCTGGGAAAGACTCGGAGGCTTTCAAGTGGACCGAAGTCTTGTTCAATTCTTTGTCTTCAGAAGCAGAAGCAGAGACCACAACCTCCGTAGGGCCTTTTTCGTCGCTGTCGGTAGCTGAAAAAAAAAAAAACAAACTCAGGATCATTTGATTACTTAGAGAACCCACTCACCTCGTTCCAAGTCTTCCTGACCCTCCTCATTGGACTCCATATCGAGGTTTGCAATGCCACGTGTGCCTTTAAAATCGTAGTCTGCGGGGTCTGCAGAAAAGAAAAAGAAAACAGGACTAAATAATAATAATTGGCATCCAACGGGTTAAACACTCAACTCAATAACGATACCCCAACTGTAATGATCCCTGAGAAGAGTAATCCCGTTAAACCACTACAAACAGCGGAATATGGGTTCGCAAGATTTGGGACATTGATAACGCCTTATGGCAATAGTATCAGCCTCAAGCACGATAATTGGGCTTCGGACAGGATACTTGCCGTATATTTTCCAGCATCCAACCATCCATGCAAGCATACCTGAAAATAAAATAAAATCGTTTACCGAAGAACACAAAGAGTTCAAGGATCGGACTCACCAAGAGCAGCACCTATCAAGGCACCCAGAATGACTCCTGTACCAGTCAGTTTGCGCCAACTGACTGTCAAGGCAATCGGGATAACGGCCGGGCTTAAGACAACACCCCTACAACGCGAATTAGATCAGCGTACACCTTACACGCAGAGAGGGAGAAGCTAACTGACTGGACGTAGAATAACTGCGCCACACAAATAATCAACTTCTACATGCGATATTTTGAATGGATAACAAACAAACCCATCCCAAATCTATTTTAGCTTTATGTAGCTACAGTCATTCATTAGACGAAAATGTCATGGAAGAGGATGATTGTAAACTTACAATAGTCGCCCAGCATCCCATCCAGACGGCCCAAAAGCAGATGAAGTAGTGTGTTACTTTAATGATCTCGGGCCCTCTTGCTTTCGGGACGAGATATGCTTTGTATATACTAAATTAGATGACCATGAGAGTACCTACCGAGATGCGAGTCCGACGAGGACTTACTCATAGGAGCTTAGTGACACCCCAGGGTCAAATAAGGAGGATGAAAATATGCAGCAAAATAAGACCTACAAGAGACTTGAAACCGCGATCAACTATGCAGATAATTAGAATTTTGATCCAGGTTACGGGAATAAAGGCTCGCCTCTGAGCTGCAAGCACTGGTTACAGCCATGCTAATGAAAAGGCAATAATCAGTGATCATTTATACACCAGATGAAATAATGAACGCACAACACCACCAAAAGAACAGCAATCGCGCCTCCTTTTCCCATGACTACGACTGCTGCAGCAGGTGCTGCCAGACCCGCACTCACCTGAGAAGGTGATAAGGGATTGGGAAATGTCGGGAACTGCGGCTAAGGAATACTTGCGAGTAAGCCTGTCAAGCAAGACAGAATAAAGACATAACTAACGTGGTGTTGGAGGCCCCTCGCAGCTAATCCGAGGCAGCTGGCAAATGCGAAAGGAACAGCAAACCTGCGGGAGGAAATCAATGCACTTGATAGAGAAAGCCATCACACGCATTACTAACCATGATAAACCACCGAGCATCTGCAAGCGAAGATCCCCTTTAGTTGTGAGTTGTAGAGAATAGATAATTGCAACTAACATATGCTTTGGTCGTTGAGGCTGGATGACTTGCAATCGCCTACATCCAACAATTATGAGAATTCTGGCTCAAAGTCGCAAACAAAATTTCGTAGGCTACCCGTTGCCAATATCCCTGATCGCAAAATATGCCAGAAAATCCACTAAGGATAGTTGCAGCACCGAATACCAGGCCTTGATTGCTTTTCATGGTCAGGTAACTTCCACTTTGATTTCCTGCTACTGGGGTCTCCTTTCCGGCCACCAAGAGAAGCTCGTACAGGCCAGAAAGTCCTTCGGTTGCAGGGGATGTACCGCTATAGTGATGCACTTCAATATGTTCATGATCACAGGAAGAAAGAATGCGTACTATGTTCTGAAGATAAACTGTCATGGCGCAAGATGTAAGTCGAAAATCTGAGAGAGTTAGGAGTGACGATACATGCAATGTAAATAATAATGAATAAGATGAGCGTATGGCTCCAATCACAGACAAAAGTTGCTCGAAGTCCTCTGAGAAAAAGGATTCGTGCTAAATGGCAAATATTTCTCGATGATCGAAGCCACATACCCAACAATAACATACACGGCTATTCCAATTGGCAAAAGAAAGCAAGCAGCCACTGTATATAGAATTTTGGTTGGCGTGGGTCCAATCCGAATGGAGAAAATATTCCATACATGTATTCATGCCGGTCAGGGCGTTTACTGTAGCTGCCCCTCCCACTGTGCTCTAAAGGATCAGGGAGATCGTGTATGAGATCGAAAAAAGAACAACTGACGCAGTAATGAGCCACAAACAACCATGATGCACAAGAACGCATAGAAAGTGAAGAGCAGGTGCGGTCCTGTTCCGAATCGCGCCTTCACGATCTGCCGCCAAGAATTAAGGATTAAGAACGGGCATTTGAAGTGAGTATCAAAGCTTACCTCCAAAAATGTATGCGCGCCATTAGCATTCATTTTGACTTTCGCAGCAACCATGCCAAATATTGCCAGTTGAATGGTTCCGCCAACGCCATACCACCTATGAGTGAGTTAGCACCTGCTTAAAATACCTTTGGCTTATGAAATTTTTACTAACCAAGGACCACTGACTCCGAACGCGTATGCAGCAGTGCTCGATTGCAGAAGTGTGGCACTCCATGTCCACGCGCTAACACTACATATGGGATCGTTAGTGGTCAATTACATGACGAAAGAAAGAAAAAGATGATTCTCACATCCCGCAGCATACTAGTCCGGGCTTATCGCGGCCCGATCAATTAGGGCTATTGATAAAAAAACACCCCCAACACGAACCTTGACATTTCTCGAGGCAGTCTATCCAAATTCACAATCACACTCGACTCAGAGCAAGAAGTGTAAACTTACTGTAAACTCTTCAGAAGATTTTGGTGAGGTGTTAGTAAACCGAGTTTGGAGAAAGGTCAAGCATAGCATGATGAATGCAAAGAAAAACCCGACCCCTAAATGTGGCAAACATAAGATTGTCTACACGAGGATGATAAAATTTACGACGAACCGATCACTACCCCATATCCTACGCTTTGGTCTACCAGAAGTTCTCAGTCTGGATAATTAGTATATACCATGCTCAACGCACCAAGTAGAGGCTTGAACTCCGGTATCTCTGAGGACATTATGAAAGTCGAGACCAATAACGCATAGCGGTACCCGGCTCCAAATTGATAAGCATAGGGTCACATGGAGAGGTGCTAGTTGGGTGCTAGGGTGATGGTAAGAAACTTCTGACTTCACAGTTTAGGCCTCCCGAGGACGTTATCAACAACTAGAACGGAAGTCTATGGTGATCCGAGTGCCATTGCGCAAAATGTATATCCCTGATGTTTACTATCCCAACCCACAATCAGTACGGGCTTCTATAATTTCGTAGACACATACCATAACTAGTCTATTTTGGCTCATTCTGCAAATGACTGTGGGTACTCACAACTAATATCACAACTATCACGTGCACGCCAATAAATCGGAGTTTTGCCAAGATGTCGACAATGTTACACTTGTAGCCCCGATCTTTTTGTTCTTTCTAATGGATCATGGGTGGATTTGAAGACCATATCGATGTTTGGTTTAATTGTGATGTTTCGTAGGGTGGTTTTTTTCCCATTACTATTTCTTTTCATTTTGTTCCTGTATCCGCAGACCTTTCCCTTTCATCTGGTGTTATGCCACCAGTAGCTTTTGCAGCTGGGGAATGCAACAGCTGCGAGTGCTAGTCCAGCCAACATCCCCCTTGTAGCAACTTGTACTGATGTTATTTCAATCAGGCTGACAGGGTAATTATTTCTTCTTAATTACCTGAGTTGCTTATGTAATGTGGTCAGTGGCTTGGGCTCAAGGGGGTGGAATTTGTGCAACACTATTTATTTTTTCGGAGATCTGGCTGACCCCCCTCCTCCTCCCACCAAATATAATATTTTTTCCGAGTTCCAATGTTTTTTGAAATGTTTTTCTCATCATACAGGTCTATTTTTATGATTCTGGCACTTATACCTTCTATCTACCGTCTTTGCATGGAGAAAAATACATGGGAAATTACTGGAAGCAGTGACTTTTGTGAGTTCCATTAAATATTATAGTCAGGATTGATTGTGGGCACGTACTTGAATGCAATTTTGGCTTCTTAATGCACTCTGCATGTGGCAAACGTTGACAGGTTTCTACACAGCCACCGGAACACCCCTCTCCACCCTCACTTGCTCACCCAATCACTTTCGGAGCTCCATTTTTGAATTCAGGCAGTGGAAGTCTAGTATTGTCATTTTACCACATACCGGCCACCCCTGGGCTTAACGAAAGCTGACTAAGCGACAGTTTCGTCTCAACTTCGTTCTTCTAGTCAACAGAACTCGTTACCCACCCCATCCCTGAAAAATTTCTCGGTGGAAGACATCCTCCGGAAACAAGTAAAATTTTAAAGACTTTCCCCCAATCTGGTAGATCGACTTGTACATACATAGATTCTAATTCACAATTTAGTGAAATAAGTCCTTCGTAATTTCGCGATGAGCCAAAGAAATTTGGCATTTTTTGACTCATCATGATTTTCAGGCTTTATATCGTATAGGATCCAGTAAGCAGAACAGTTCCAAATTACACATATATATATTGCATATACTAGGACCCCAGCCCCCATCTTTCGTCCACCTCGATTTTCTCGCTCAGTTTGCACTCAATTCGTACCAAAATTTGTACATAGCATATATTACATTATATTAGCACTCTCCAGGTAATTTTTTTTGTGAAAATGCAGTAGGAGAAGGAGACAAAATGGGTCCTCTGTCACACTTGCCGAGTGGCACGGTGCGATCCCAATGGAGTCAAGTGCAAATGACATCGCCAGCAGCGTCGTGCCGTGCTGTACACCGAGGAAGTGTCCGGCTCATGACACTGTGTGATTGGACGAAAGATGGACGAAGGGTGAGGTCATGATAGTACTAGTATTAGTAGGACTCGAGACTCGTCCGTGTTGTCGGAGGTTTGAGCATTTTGTATTGAGAAGTGCGTGATCGAATGTCACAGAGATTCTCCGCTTACTAATCCGAGGGAGTCACGGTATGTAAGTAAAAAAAAAAACTGTATTACGTGGGTCATTTGACATTTCCATCGCGTGCCGCCAAAGGTAGTGTGTATGATCTGGATTATAAAGTGGAAAAGATGAAGATGGTATGTATATAAGTATGAGTACTTAAACATGCTTGAGCTTGGCTTGGGCAATGAGGGTGCCTTCACGTGGAGTGGCAGTGAAAGTTAAAGTCATGTGATGACCGGACGATTATCAGGAACAGGTGGATCTGAAGTTCACCGCACCTTCCACGCTCACTCTCGCACTCTCGTCAGCGTATTTACCTTGAATCTTCTACCAACTCATGTCGACCTGCCCGATGTCAAACTTTTTATATGAATGAGTCCAATTCCCCTTGAATTCCCCGATATATTCTGATAGCTTGAATGATTCAACAGACGTGTCCACGTCCACATGCCTTTCAAGCAGATACAACGGCTTTCGCCTCATCCATGTTGCCAGCTGGCAGCACTTGATGCCCACGATATTTCTTGCCGCCTCTTGAGTCCTTTACCATTCGAACCCATTGACATACCACTGTTCTCTTTTCTTTTTACGCATCTTGAGGGATTTATTTGGGTCTGGGTTACCCAGATTCAAATTTCTGTCTCTCTTGCTTTTTGAAAGAAAAAAAAGCGATTTTTCGTAATCCAGCATAGTCAGTCATGTGACAATCATATAAAGCTCGAAAAACTAACTTTTGAATGATACGGCTCTATACATCGGTTTTTTTAAATAAAAAAATACCTCCTGAGTACTTTCAAGAATAAATTTGTCCATAGTGCTCAGTAGCCATACTTTTATTTACTTGCATACAGACGTCTATCATTCAAAAGTTTTGATTTTGTCACTCTTGTAACGCTAAGTCCGCTACCTTATAATAGCTTATAATGAATTCGTCGGATTCAAGGCCTATGCCGTGGGGCTCGTCCCATTCAGAAGTTTATTTAGTAAAGGTGTTCCTTACAGACTCTGGAACACCGAACGCTTTTAATCCCAGGTATACGGCTGCACCGCGGGGGAGGATTAGGAAGCTGTAAGATAAAAGATTCCGTGTCCTGAATGCTAAATAAAAAGCTAACAGATTTTAGAATCGCGGCGTGCGGCGTTATGCAAGCTCTCGAATGATTGGTCAACGGCACCCTTCGCCCTCGGTATAAGCTTCGAAATCCCCCGGGTCGAGAGGCGAGAATCGGAAGAATTCAACCATCGGTGTAGAGGAGAGCGGTGTACGGAGATCAACCTCCGCATATGATTATTTCCTCATCCACATGACTGGAATTCGAAGTGATTTGGTCGCTACAATTCCATAAGTGATTTAGATTTTAAGTGGGCACGGTGTGACTCACCGCCCCGTTCTTATTGCCGGCTACTAAGGAGCGGACAAGGATCTTTTTACTAACCATATTAGATGATCCTCTAAGTGTCATGCCACGCTTTCGAGGAACGCATGACGCCTCCCGGGAGCCGGCCGACAGCACGGTGCCAGCGCTGTTGACGATATAGAAATCAATGTAGCCGTAATGTTATCATATATATAACCAAGATAAATAAGGAGCTTCTCAGGCTGGTCTAGAAGCATGGAGTTGTTAAAAATAAAAATAAAAACAAAAAAAAAACATGTTCGACCGAACTTGAACCATGTGATACATTCAATGCGTTGATGACTTGCAGAGTGATGGCCAGAGATCCATGCCAGGTGTATGTGAGGACAAAGAACGACGCCGACTACAAAAGACATTGATTGTTATTGCGATCGTCAGTCGATGGGGAGGGCTAACCAAAAGTGAGATAGTGAAAGACAATTGATAGGACACAATTTGAAATAAGCGCCCACCATGGCACGTGTAGTAGGTTGCTGTTATACGGGATTAGAAGATGAAAAACATTGTTCCAGTCCATAGCAAGTAACCACAGCTTCTGCGTCAATGACAACAATCATCCACGACACGAGAACAAGTGGAGTTATTGTGGATTCGCCTGTGAGAGGATAAGACTTTAGAACCGCTTCTAGAATATTCACTCTTTTTAACAGCAATGGATTACAAGTTATGCTCTATTATCAATATGTCATAAGACACCATGTGGACGTTGTCGAAAGAGAACTGAAGAAACGGAGGTAGCAGGGCGTAGGTCGTTTCCCTTCATCAAAGAGGTTCTGCACGGGTAAAGACAGGCCAGACATCAAAGCAAGTTCTAATACAGCGTGGTTTTTGGTCATGACGTCATCTAGACAAGTAAGGCTGATCTATTTTTCAACAGTGCTAATTATGTCGACAGAAGGTGGCGACCATTCAAACAATCTGACGTGAAAGGAGGGCCAAGGAACTATTTCAACCATCATTGATAGTTGATTCATACCGTCTGGTCGAGGTTAGAAAACGTGCGAGAAGAATTTCTATTATCTTTCACAAGAAGAAAGAAAGATGAGTCCCAAAAGGTGATAACATGAAACCGAACTGTGTTTAGCGGCCCACGAAAGGTTTTGAATGATATTGAATATTGAATGCCGGAGCCGACAGGACGGGCAGTCCTAAGGTGTCCTAGCGTTGAGCGCTGATCGTTAACATCTGCAGCCTTGTGAGCTCTCTTGAAACAATCTGAGGAAGTTCCCATTGTTTGTCGTCAGGTCATAAACGCATCAGGGCGCAGCAGCCAAGACCCCAAAGGAGCCCAAAGGCCACCGCCAAAACATCCGAATCCATTGAATTGTATCAGAATTGCATCATTTTGACCGAGGTAGCCCGAGTGTCATCCACCGACTTCGTACATGCCGATCACCAGAAAATAGACTATAGGGTGTTCGGTAAGTTTGGGGACTGCAGTATACGCAAGGCAGGTATTAAGCGCTGAAGGACTTCAATGGCAATTCTATACGTCCTGGAGAGGAAAAATCTAGAACCTTGAAAGCCTGGACTGTTCCTGAGGAATTTTGGCTCTGACGACTGAGGCGTATGCGATGGAGTTCACAGCGATGGGAAATCTCCTGGAGGATGTAAAACGTGATGTCGATGAAGCTTTGAAGAGAGATAAGTAACCAAGACGAGTACCGAGGACTGGCCACTCAAATTTCGATCGTTTGTGGTGCACTTCGTTCAAGTTCAAGGGGAAAATTCAACTTTGGACTAGTCTGTAACCTAAGAAAGTCCGATCAGCCTGCCCTCAAGTTCAAACTCTTTGGCCACTCCCGTTGCGCTCGAGTGCGGTGGCTGTTGTCTTTAATTTGAAGGACTCTGAAGGATACTAGGATAGAAAATCGTTTCACGGGCCGCCGGTTGGATGCAATGTCAATGGCACCTGCAGGCTGCAGTTGCTGTAGACCTTTGGATCAATCTAAAATCTATTGAAAATCGATCTCATTGCTAGATCAGAATTTGTGATCACGAGTCGAGTCAACTGTTGGTTCAATTTAATGATTAGAGATCTCCTGGGCAGTGCTTTATCTTCCTCTAATCAGGATACGTAACCGCCACTCATTGGCATTCTGACTCCATCCCAATGGCGAACGCCTCTGGCATATGCTTTAATCATTATTATTTCCTATGAAACTTACTCTGCATGATTGTCACGGTGGGCACACATGTACTTTAAATTTAAAATTATAGGGTCCTAATACTAATTATGGTCAGCGATGATCCTCCTTTCCTTCGGCAAATTCACGTGATCGGAGAGGTGTCTTAAAAACTTTAGTAACTCAAATTTTCACAATACATACATACAAACCTCCGAGTACCCTCACCGTCAGGAACCATCCCGGAGCGACCGGTTACCGGTTAGTAGTTACCGTCACATCTTTCGGTTCCGCTTTGCTGGTGCTTGTTATGCTTCCCCCAAATCGCAACATCTGAATCTTCCTTTGACCGTCCGACCGGGTGGAAAGAGACTACATAACAAGTTGCACAATGAAACCATAACGAGGAGAATCATTACAAGAACAATTACTGAAATATGAATGTCATCTTAAATGAAACTAGGACAGTCGCGAAAAAAAAAATGCTCGGCATGTAAATTACCAGAGTTAGGCGCCTACATGCAATGTGTCTTGGCATCTTTGGACTTGCTTATTTTTTTTGTTGGCCTAACGCCATTCATCAATTGAGTTTCCCGCCCGCCCCCGCTTGCTCACTACAGTCTGTCCGGAATCCAGAGCCATATGGGGACCAATCAATTTAATATGTGGAATGAACCAATTGCTTGGAAATTGGATAGTTGGAAAAACGATAAGAAAAATCGGGAGGAAGGGGGACGTATTAGAAGGGGATCTAAGCTACCACCTGTGTTTGCTGTTTATCCCACAAGTAACGTAAAGTAGCAGATGCCGTGACCGGGCCTCGGCACATGTTGCCACGTGTAATTGATCATTGATGGAGGTAACCCATTTATTTTTGTTATGCGAGGACAGTTTGAGGAGGCCGTCGTTGCTGTTATACTGTGTTGGATCTTGATACTCGCATCTGACGCATCATGTTAGGCCTGCCGCTAACCCTGTTTCCTTCCCAAGACCGGTTGGTTATAAAACCAGGTCCTCAAAGTCCCTTTCTAAACATCCATTCCCGTAGCCCAGTGCTCGACAAAAGGCTTTCCACCTCAGCCCCCTTAATCGTTTGACTACCTTAATACCTTTTTTTTCTTCCAATGTGTAAACACGAAATGTATGTTATCCTTTTGCTCCAGTTCTACTGCTGTCTAACATCGGCTTTTAGAATTGGTGATTTCTACAGGGGTTGCGGGGTATGTCCACTCGTCGTGGTCCCCTATATCTGGATGCTCAACTTTCTTAGCATTTTCATGGTCGATATTTCACAGGCGAGACCTTGGACTGCGGTTCTGACCATTGCAAAACGAGCCGTTCTCATAAACACAAGTCTGCAGGCAATTGTGGATGTTCAGAAGTATGTCAATGATTCATATCATCTTTGCACTGTTTTAATTTAATCATACTAGGTGATTATCGAGGAAAGACGCATTCAAAATATGTTCCAGGTTCCATTTCCTCAATGTCAACGCATGACGCGATAGAATGCTTTCCCTTTTTTATTCTGCATAATTTTCCTTCCGTCTTGTTTTGGGTGTATCGTCTACAACTATCCCGACCGGTTCGTGTTCTTTTGCTTTGGACTACGCTATCATGAACTATCTTATTAGTTTTACTACTACTATCTCTACTTAATATAGATGCTATATAGATGCCTCAGGCTGTAGATATACTTATATTTATCGTCAAATACTCTGTTTTTGTACATACGCTGTTAAATGCTATTGACTCTGCCCCTTTGATTGTTATGGCTTGTTGATAGAACTACATCGATCTCCTCCAATTACCATCGGCACAAACGTTGAGGATACCCAAAAAGCTCGATTGGAATGCCTTCATGTAAGGAACTTTCCGTAACATTGCAAACTGCACTCACATCTATCAGTCGCAGAATTGAAAGCAAAGGCCTCAACTGTTACCACTGCTGGTGTTGAGAAGCTTCAAAATGTACGAGATCGGAACACCAGGTATGTCTTTCAAGCTTGGATGCGATAATGATGTATGATGGAGCGATATAATTGTTCAGTGTCCCTATGTCTAAGACGAAGTGGAATCCCGATAGTGGTGAACCACCGCCGCCTCTACCTCCGCCCAGAAGTCTAGTCAACCGAAATACAAAGCCATTGGCCCCCTTTCTACCCCCCCCTAGTCGCACATCTTCCGCCGCTTCACGATCGCTCTCCAGTAGCAGTGAGGCGTCCACGGTGCCTCCGGCCCCTCCTCCTCTACCTTCCCGTGGTTCTTCTTCCGGTCCACCTCCGCCGCCGCCTCGAGGAAAGGCAGCTGCGCCTGCACCACCCGCAATCCGCTCATCTTCTCAGCCAAATCCGCCTCCAATCACGAATGGCCCACCTCCCATTGTCCGATCAACCCGTCCGGACTTCCACTCCCGTGTCGTAATGCCTAAACCGCCTTCCACCTCACGGGAAACGGAAATTGACTGGTCAAATCTTTCTCCGGAAGATAAACGCATATTTTTCAGTTGGCTTGACGAATTTTTCGCCAATTTCACACCTACGAGTACCGTCAGAGATGCTGCTGTCGCACAACACCCACCCATTACTACCGCTCCTTCACACGCACCTCCACTCCGGTCATCTGTGAGTACATTACGCTTGTAATATATACAGCTCACACACACATCCTAACGACGAAACTCAAATTCACTTTTATTAGACCAAACCTGCGTCTTGGAACCGCGCCCCAGTCGGCAGTACGTGATACGACTTAGGTTTACTGGTTGGGTTTTTTTATAATGTATTACTCCCGTCACCAGATCAATCTGACTTTACACTCTCTTACCCACCACATACGGTACATGGATCAGCGGCGCTTGACCTGACACACTACTTCGCTCCTTCGACGCCTTGGTCTGAGGCGTGGTATAGTCGGGAAATGCCCGTGCCTCCTTCTCTGGTAGACTCCAAAGATCATTCACACATGCTCTCCATGATGACTCGAGGGTCGCACAAGACAGTAAGTATCGCAGCCATTTTCTCAGACCTCAGCTTTTTCTGGGGAACTGTCGAGTTTTCGACCAGCAACCCTAGCGACATGAGGCAGGTAAACCGCGATGCAGTGTATCTACCCAGGCCCAAGGCACTAGGGCGGCCAGAACTTGTTGAAGCTCATGAAACATATGGGGAGACGATAGCTCTTTACGCAGAGTCTTTCTTAGGAACAGGTCAACCTTGTGCACGAGGAGAATGCTGGGATTTAGCAAATGAAGCTCTCAAGTATTTCGCGCAATATGATTATATTCCAAAACCTGTCCAGAGTACGGGTCGAACGCATGGACATCTTATTTATGAAGGCAAAGCAAGTAATCAAGGGAAAGAGATGGTAGGAAGATGGATGGGAGGGGATGATCGCATTAGGCGAGGAGATATTGCCGAGTGGCGAGAAGTGAAGATAGGATTGAAGGGTGCACCACCAGGCAGTCTTTACAGCCTTGGATTTCCAGATCACACATCAGTCTTTGTGAGCGACTCGATACCCTTGCCGTCAGCCAAAGATGGTGGCAGTTTAAAGCCCTCTGATCTGGGTACTATCGCCGTGGTGGAGCAAAGTCAAGGTCATCCTCCTTCGAGAACAGAGTATGACTTGAGTTATTTCAAAGAGGGCGAAATGTGGATATACCGGCCAATCGGGATGAAAGCTTACTTGGGTTTGGGTGAATTAGCTGTTACGCCACCCGAGGAGGTTCAGACCTTATTGCAAAGTTTGTAGAGTTTGACCCCTGAAACATACCCATATTTTTAAATATACATGATCATATCCATATCGTTCTTGGTCTGATAATCATCAACGGGGATGTGTGAAACGATATGATCCCTTCTCGATCTTTTGAATTTTGAGACGCACGCTAGTAGATGCCAGTCAATGTGTCATCACGTAACACAAGGTTTGTTATTGCGGTACAATTCAACCAGAAGGGTTATGAAAAGTGTATTCCAACCTCATGGAATGCAGCCAGCAATCTAGGATTAATTCAGCTGTAATCTATCAAATCAAATTTCAAAAAGTACAAAGGACACCCACTTGAGAAGCTCGTTAATGTCCACTTTGGCAGCTCTGCTTTCTGTATGTCCTAGTTCTGTCAAAACATCATCGACCATAGTACTTATCGATCTACCATCGTCGATTGGCTATGGACGATCAAATTAAAAAAAAAGTCCCGTCAGTTTCAGTCAACGCGAAAAGGTCACATCGTACCATATCGTGCAGTGATAGCCACGTAGATCGATTTTGTTCCAGCATTTTCATAACGCCTTTCGCCTGGAAGTTGCCTCGAATCGTTTTATTCGGACGAGAAAAAATAATGCGGTTCAGCCCATCAAAATCCTCAAACTTCACGGGAGGTGGTGGATCTAAAGGCACGAGACGGACGACGGAAGATTCTACTTGTGGAGGAGGTCTGAAGTCATTTCGGGATACGTTGATAATATTGTCAACTTTGGCATACAACTAAGGGACAAGTGCGTCCCTTAGTCAATTGAGCAAAAGAGAAGAAGGATACGATCTGTCTCACCTGAACATTAGCGGACAGTCTAGACCATAGGCCAGTCCCGGGTCGTGCAACAAGCCTCATTGCAAATTCACGTTGGAACATAAGGATAGCCACACGGAAGAGCGGTCGATGTGAAAGAAGGCGGAATACAAGAGGGGACGAGATCTGATAAGGCGTATTGGATATGCACACTTCGAAATAAGGCAGGTCAACTTTAACAAAATCCCCAATGATAACTTCTAGTTTGCGTTGTTCTGGTCTGATAAGCACATCGAACAAAATGAGACGCCACCCGGGAAACCTTGTGAAAGATATGCGTACTCACGTTCCTTGTACCCGTTTTATCACTTCAGCAGCCATACGAGGGTCCATCTCAATTGCAGTGACATGTTTGGCCTTTTCCAAGATTTTTACGGTCAAATTTCCCGTACCAGGTCCAACCTCCATGACTTTATCCGTCGGTTTGAGATTTGCCTGTCGTACATTTATTCTCTGAAGCTTCCATCAGAATTTAACACACTAACCGCATCTACGATCCTAATGCCAAATTTTGAGCGAATCTCTTTGTCTGAAGAGGTGTAAAAACTGACTTTTGAGCCGTTGCAGGGTTTTTGAGGATGTGTTGACCGAATCTTGCGGTATTGAATAATGGATTGGTATTTGATCCTGATGCATTGCTCTCCTTTTTCTTAGGTGCTGGCTGGTGCGCTCGACTGAACCTTTCAGTTGTTGCTTTGGGCATTGAAACTTATTCAGAAGTGCTCGAATGCGTACTAATAAGTATCGGTCAGTCACGGAAGATCAGTCACGTTCGTCACTCGAATTCAATGTGCTCAGTTGGTCATCCCTGGCGAGGTGCATTAAGTAGTACATAGATATATGAACATTGGACTCGGAAGCTCACTATAAAGAGGTTATTAGTAATAGCAGATAAATTTCCAAACTATTAATGCTGCCAACCGTCACCGGCCTGGACGGCACACGGCTACCATCAGACGGGTACGGGTGCCGAATTGGGATGCAGTCACCCCATGTTTAGGCGCCGAACCAATCGGTCCTGACGGATCTTTTGAGTTCATCTATGACCCTGACGATCCCTTTCTGCTCTATCTTACTTATGACATCCTGGGACCCCACTGGTATGTTTTACCTCACTTTTGATCTGGCCACTTCTGCACTCTAAATATTTGTAATAAGTAGCTAGGGCGACCGTACTTGGTTAGATAATACTTTCCCAAAGATGTTGGAAAGGACTGAGGCACAAAAGCAATCTTCAATCTTTGCATGGTATTCATGGAGGTGAGATTAGATGCAAGCGTTATCACCCCACCTGAGGTCTGTCAAAATTTAAGAGGTCTGTCGTCCCGCTTCCCATGCCTGGGCGGTCACCCCTTCGATTGTTTCGACTCAGAGGCAAACTTGACTATCGAAGTTGCCTCCCGGTGCGTTTCATTGGAATAAACCCCAGACCCCGCTAAATTCCATAATTTCTTCAGGGGGACTTTGCGAGTCTCTCGTACCACGTCCATGAATCCAGGCAAGAGTTCTTCTATCTCGTCCACGAACACGTCCCTGATTTCCTGGCATTTGTCGTTGTAGACGGATTCATCTGGATCCCAATCGGATTCATCGAAACTGTCTGACACGGAGCCTTCGTCAGGATGGGACCATACCCAACCAGGGCAAGCAAACGCGATTTCACCAGGAGCTACTTCACAGTCGTCCCAATCAAGAATACCAGAGATGTGCCATATATCATCTCCTGTGCTATATTCGACCAGTATGTTCCGCGCTGCGAAGTCTGTATGGCGCAGAACGTGACGGTAAGATGCCCGAGAGGGCAGAAGTTTTATAATATCGGCAACCGCATCCCGTAAACCCTCGTATATGAAACGCTCAAAAGCATCGACGGCATTGCTAGCCATTTCAGCGAATCGTGTTGTCAGGTAATCCTCGAGTGTTGAAGGAGAGGTATATGAGCAATCTGGCAGTTCGCGCTCATTATCATCTGCATCTGTATATCCGCTGATTATGAGACCCTCATCATTGCCACGTAACGGACCATATGCAACCGGAACCTGGGAAGAATGAATTCGAGCGATCATTCGAGCGACCGCCCTTGCCATAGATAGTTTTTCCGTATGGCTCATCGCATCGTGCACATCGTGTAGATTCTTACCTGTAAGCCTCTTCATCAACATGTAGGGTTCGCCAAGCCCGTTATTGCATCCCGAATCATAATTGAGGATTTCAGGAATAGGCAATGATGTCAGTTTCTTAAGATGTATGATAATGAGTGATAGTGAGGTTAAATCCGTGCCCTCAAAACGAGGGATTCTGAGAATTAGGTCCGATCGCTGCGAGCGGGTAGTGCCTTGAGATGATTCGGAGTATGATTGGGGAATGGATATGCCTATGACACGGTTAAAACCTCCCCCGACCAGCCGTGTAATTTCAATTTCTTCCGCTTTTGACGTCGGGTATAGCTCTGCAATCAGGAGAGCGACTTTGTCCTTGAAATATTCAAAAGGCTCATGAGAGTAGACAATCGTTGAGCTTTCGGAGACGGCGTCAGCCTAGAGCAGAAGATGCGTTGATATCTCATCCTGTCGCTGGCTATTTAAATATAAAAGCACTCACATTGCGGTCGCTCATCGATGGCTGCTATCTACTAGTAGCACTTAGATGGCGGGTCCTTGTAAGTCTCAGCCCCCCTGATCTAGGACGCTACCATGTGCCTCAATGTTGATAATTTGAAGGTTGACAACTGAGGAAGGAAGGAACCGTTTCCAGAATAAATCTCCAGGAATGTTAACACTCCGCTTGATACCGAATCGCATAGCCGAGTGTACTTACCACCTTTCGGAATTCATCCTGCTGGGCTGCTCTCGGAATAGTACCTGAGCTGCTTTAAAATTTGAAAGGCGACAACGGACTACAGCTTTGAATCCACTAAGTAGTTGACTTAGTTTTCGTCCACCTCAGGCTAGAACGAAGTTAGAATAATCGAGTCGGCAAGACGTCGTTTATTGACGGTACAGCCATTTACTATTATACTTACATTCATTTTTTTCCAGATAGATCGGAGACTTCAATCCATTTCTTCGGAATCCCTTTGGCTACCAAATAATCCGCCACTGCCTGTGATTGTTTCCCCTGTACTAGGACCTCGAAGCCAAAATTTGCAGGTTTCCCAGGTATTGCTGAGACTAATCATAAAAAATAAATTGTATGTTTTTATGATCGCGATAAACAAACGTACCCGAAGTCGCACCAGCGCATACCTTCCTTAATTCCTCTGCCATTTCTTCGGCATCAATCACAAGAAATGGTTCGAAGCCAGTAATCAGCGTAGACGCCTTTCGACCTTGTCGAACTTTCATTGCTACCTGAATTGGTGAGAGAACCCCTTTCCTATTATAAATCGGGTCAATATACAGAGAAATAGAAAAACCGCTGGCATTTCGCATACTTGGTGACGGGATCTTTCCCTTCCACTTGAATTACATACCAGCTTTGCATCTTCTCAACAACACCCTTTGTCAACTCGTCTCTTTTCATGAACTTCGACATAGCTGGCTCTGGCTCGACGTCTTTTCCCTTTGCTTTCCCTTTTGTTTTTGCTGAAACACATGAATACAATAGGTCGTCAAGATTTATGTACGCATGCTCGCGGAGATTGACGAGATTGTGTGTCGTGATATACGAATTTAAAAGGGCCCGAATTTCGGCCATTGAATACAAGGTACTTTTGCTGGAAAGGTCGTAAAGTGTCATAACTAGAAAAGAAAATGATCTACGAACTTCGCTCCCATCCCCTCGAAAAGGTCGATAGTGACTTGATGAGGCTTCCACAATTCCTTGATTTCGATATGGTTGTTGGCTGCCAGAGCTTCCTTTTCCTTGTCTTCTCTTGCAGCCTTCTTGGCAGCCTTCAACTCCAAATCTCGAACAGTAACGAACGGAATACGGCCCTGAACAGTCGGATGCGAGACGTTAACGGATGTCACAAGGATTTCGGGTTGTTGTTTCTGAGGAGCTTTCAGAGCAAGAAGGGACGCTTTTTCAGCAGCTTTTAGGAATGTTGTCAACGACTTGTGGGATGAAGATTTGATCGTGATCTCAGTATCGATGTGAGGTGGTTTGTCAGAAAGCCCATCAGGATCTTTTGCCAAATTTGACGGAGACAAAACTAGAGACGGAAATGCGGGCCTTGAGGGAAGGATATGATTAGTGTAAAGTAGTGTAGCAGTTATTGGGAAACCAGAGGGCGGAAGTGATGACAAAGTCGTCGATATGGCTTGCAGAAGAGACTTGTTTAATAGTTCCGTTACTTCTTGAGGAGAGTATGATATTGTAGTCGAGGCAATCAACTCTTCAGACTTGAGACTTGAAGCATTCTCTTTGAGTGGGGACGAGGCTTTGTCGGCATCCTCTTCTTCATCAGTGTCGGCGGCCTGAACTTCTTGCTCCAATTCTGAGGCGTCAGTGAGAATGGAATTCTCTGGAATATCTTTCTTAGATCCCATATCCCACAAATGGTCCTTCCAGGTATGGGCAATATGCACCGCTTTGCCCTTTCCCTGTGCAACTTTCCGTAGCTGATCGCCAGGAAGCGCCATCCGACCGACAGCAACAGGAGGAGATAACGTAGGTTTGTCGTCTTTCTTAATGTACTGGCGGATGGCTACCAGCTGATTTTCACCTAGGGATGGTGGGCCTAAGTGTATAACTGACTTGGGATGAATGTCAGCTTCCGATCGAGATGACCGTGGCGAAGTCCATAGACTGTGGAGAGAACGAAAGCAACTGACCACCAGGTATCATCAAATCTGCGCCTCCAACGAGGATAGGTACAACAGTTGCAGGAGTTGACAAGAAGGGTAGCAAATTTTGTTTCCTCCACAAAGTATAGATCGTTGGAATCAAATCGTCAGATCCTTTCCCTATCGTAAACCAAAGTGGATCGCCATCTGGGTCAATATAGGCTACCTGCATTCAATGATTGAGTTGAGAAAGATCGCTTCTTGGACAGGGAACAACGCACTCCAGGCTCGTCAAGGTGAGTGTTGAACTTGACGGACAAAATCCCATCTGGTACCAGCGCATTGCCTTCTTCTGAAGTGAGTCCAAAGGTTTCAACGGCTCTCTGCTTGAGTTTACGTCTATCTGAGCTTCGTAAGGGTGCTGATGTCTTGAGATTGTTGAGAGATTTCTTGAACATGACTGTTATACTTGAACAGCGCTTAACATTTTGGCAGTAGATTAGATTGCAATCACAGTTAGTCAGCATTGATGGGGTTCTCTTAAATCTTCTCTGCTAAATCTTGTCCCATTTTGGCCACGATCATTATTCATTTTGGCCATTCTGCCCAAACTTTGTTCGAATCTGTGAGCCATTTCGAAGGTTTCGAGAATCGTGGACTCGTTCCTGACCACCCAGCTCATCTTTTATATTGTCTTTGAAGTAGGAGACCTTGTAATGATTGACGATCAGGTCAACGAAATACCTAGGTTATTCATTCGTACTTGTTCGTCAAAGAATTCGGTTTGTTCTCAATTACATTTCGCCGGGTTGATGGTCAAGAAGTCATTGCGCCAAATGCCCTACTCGCAAGCACAAAGCCTGTTCATAATCTACGGCGCAGAAAATGAATGTGGGTTTAGTTACACTGACGGTCGCCTACGACACTTCAATGGAAGCCATCGAGCATCTAAAAAAGCAAGATCAGTGCCTGTGTTAATACCAATAGTCGAGAATGGCCATGATTTTCCTTGAATGTCGACGAAATGGGATTTCAAAATGCTGTTCACCTTATTGTTGCAATGGATCGTAAGTATCGGTTCTGAGAGATCATTTAATCCTCATTTGTTCATATCCATCCTTATAGACCGACCAAATGGGCAAGACTGGGGGGGGGGATGGACGCGTCGAACTGCGTTCATGCGTCATCTCAAAACTGTTCTAGAGGAGCTTGATATTCGCTATACAAATACAAACATGGTTTTAGCGGCGTCGTTGTTGCGTCGTTGTGCAAACGGCAATGCAAGACCCTGTAAAGTGGTCTCTCTTCTTCGTCAACATTCTTCAATCGAATATTTAGCATTTTGTGTCAGCTAGGACCTTCCTATATTCAGAAAAAGTTGTTGAACCCGAATGATAGATATGCTAAAAGTAGCTGTTTAGAGGGCAGAGAGAAGTGGACAAAGATATTGCACACCAGTACATCAACCGTATGCATGAAAGTTGCAGGGTAAACAGGAAAATGTAGACCCTTGGGTTGGCTGGGAACCACGAGATTTTCGTGCCAAGGGTACTTGAGAGCTAGACAATCCTAGATGAATTTGGGAATAGAAGCTTACAGGGGCATACCTACGAGGGAGCGGTTTTTTTTTGTTTTTTTTTTTGGTGTCAATTTGAGTCAGGAGAGCTTGGGTCTATGCAGATGTTACATACTCGTAACTACTAAGCTACAAAGCCCCGAATGCCTGTTCCCTTCCCCTGCACCTCCTGATGTACTAGTGGGGTACGCCCGAAGCGATCCTATCCCCTATACCTAGCCCGGCACGGACACGCCGTTTACAGGAGCGTGCTGTGGTGTGGTGGGGTAGCAGGGGAGCGGCTCTTATCGGCTTGAGAATACAGTCTTTCTGTAAGTCCACGAGCCTCCCTTGATATCGTAGTTAACTGGTGCACCCCGTCTTGGCCAATAGATAACGCCTCGTTATCCCTAGAAAAAAGGCATGTTAGTACTACCGAGGAGACAGAAGTCTAAAAATTTACTTGTCAAAGTCAAAGCCATCGATACCAACGACAAGATCATCGAGTCCATTCCGAATACGTGACAGAAGCTCTCTTCGACTGGAGGCGGAGTAGCTGGGAGTGGCTGGGGTTTCTGTGCCTTCCACAAGACTTCCTTCATCAATGTTATGTCCCATAGCATCAACCCGAAGAGGAATCGGTAAGCTATTGACACACTCCTGGTCGGACACATCGGGCTCTTGCTTCCTTCTAACACCCGAATTTTAGGCGATTTTTGTCTGCTAGGAGGGGATTTGACATCGACTTCTTGACAGCAGGAGTGACCAGCCATGCACCAGGAATGACGGGTGTCTTTGGCTCAAGGTTTGAACCTTTCGATAATGATGCGGCGGGAGTTGGAAGC
>Ga0193742_1000471_pt1 | contig 27011 bp, 43 predicted proteins | sample L2c1metaG_FD_165511 | JGI IMG/M metagenome (GOLD analysis project Ga0193742, IMG submission 165511) | Soil microbial communities from a riparian zone of the East river system, Colorado, United States - L2c1 | ecosystem: Environmental > Terrestrial > Soil > Riparian zone | place: USA: East River... | reverse complement strand
GTTGATCAGGACCGTGAAGCCGACCGCGGTGGCCAGCGTCCAGGTGCGGACGGGGTCCGACTCCTTCATCGGAACCACGACCATGCCGGGGCACTGGTCCTGGGAGATCGCGCGGGCCTCGGCCAACTCGATGGCCTCCGCCGTGGTGCCGAACAGGGTCGCGCCAGCGGTTTCTCCGACCGGCGGCATGAGGATGACCTTGTTGGCGGCGATCGGCCGGGTCTGCGTGCCCGCAACCCGGACCTGCGTGTCATACGGCACGAACGCGGGCAGGCCGTACGCCTGGAAGGCGGCGTTGACCGTGTCGACGGTGACGATGCCCGGCGTACCACCCGGACCGGCAACCAGTGCCCGGATCTCCGCCGACTGCATCAGGTAGCTGATCACCTGGGTGCTGGTCAGCGCGAACCCCGGCGCCACGCCGTTGCTGTCGATGTAGGTCTGCACCCAACCCCGCATGTTCGCGATCGGGGTTGCCGTGGCAATGGTGGACCACAGGATGCCCGCGGTCACCGTGTGCCCCGCCTGGCGGCCGAAGTCCACGACCGGCGGCGCCACGCCGTTCTCGTTCAGCGTGACGGTGCCCTTCTCCAGCACCTCACCGCGGAACAGCTCGAAGCGGTTCGCCACGGCCTTCGCCATGTTCTCCGCGTCGTTGTAGATCGCGTCGATCAGCGCGGTGTTGGCCGAACCGGTCAGGCCGCGCTCCAGGCCGCGCTTGCGCAGCCGCTCCTCTTCGCCGAGCGGGATCTTGCGGCTGACGGGGAGCAGCTCGCCCATGAGCTTGCTGATTCCCTGACGGCCGGCGATCGGCGCCTCGGTGTCCCAGGCCCGCACAGTCGCGGCGTCCTGGTCACGGAATGCGCCTCGGATGACGCGGAACTCGATGTCACCGTCGGGGGTGGTGTCGTTGGGCAGGTAGTTGGAGAGCGTGAGCCGGTTGCGCTCCTCCTCCAGCTGGGCGGACCGGGCAAAGCCGATCAGTTCCTGGGGGTCGACCAGGTCAAGGATCATTACCATCTGAGTTCAATCCTTCCTGGTTAGACGAGCTGGAACATGCCGATGTTGACGTTGGCCACTGCCACGCCAGAGGTGCGCCCGGTGTAGGCCGGGATCTTCGCCTGGATGATCTGCCCGCGCCAGATCGCGGCCACGGGGGTGTTGGCAGCTGCCTGCGTACCACCGGCCGTGAGATCCACGGTCTGCAGCAACCAGCGGTCAGCGACCTCCGCCGTGATGGCAGGCGCGTAGCGGCCGGAGCCGGCGCGCTTGAGCGGGATGCCGCTCGGCACGGTTCCCGCAGCGAATTCGGTGATCGCGATGCACGCCGCAGCGTCCAGCGTGATCGAGTCGGCATCGTTCGTACCGACACGGGACCCTAGCCAAGACTGGTCCTCCGCGCCGTACGTCGACGTCCGGATTCCAAGGTTGATACCCATGCCGGGTTCCTCCTATTTCGGGACTGATAGAGCCGGGTTACTGCGTCTTGGCGAGAGGGTTGAACGTGGTGCGGGCCTTCTTGCGCTCGGCGAACCGAGCCTGACCTGCCGCGTACCCATCCTCGCCACCGGTCGGCTTCGGGACTCCGCCCTTCGGGTCTCCGCCCGGTAGACGTCCTCCCGGCTTGCCGCCGGTCTTCTCACCGAAAAGCTCGGGGTTCAGGGTCTTCTTCAGCTCGGTGACGTCCTTCAGGACGTCTTCGTAGCTGGATCCGATCTCAACCGTGACCATCCGCTGAACCCGCTCCGAGTCCTCGTCCTTGCCGGCGAATCCCAGCTTGGCGAGCGCTCGCTCGATCCGGGCCGCGTGAGTCTCGGCCGCCGCGCTGCTCTTCTCGGCTTTCGCCGCTTCAAGCTCCTTGGCCGCCTTCTCGCGCTCCAGCTGGGCTTCGGACTTGGTCTTGTCCTCGGCTTCGCGGGACTTCTTGATGATTTCCGCTGCTTCTGCGGGTGTGCAGCCGAGCATGTCGGCGATCGCCTTTTCGGCTGCCGCCTTGCCCTCGGCCTTTTCTCTGGTGGCGATCCTGTTCAGGTCGGTCTGCGTGAACGTCTTGTCCGCGCCACCGCCCGTCCCCGGCTCACCGCCACTGCCCGGATCTCCGCCGCCTGCTGGCGCTCCGCCTGCCGGCGGCTCGTTGGCTGACTGCGAGAACTTCCCCGATACGGCGACCATCCCCGGCACGTAGGTGCGGGTCCGCCCGTTCTTCCGGATCGACTTGGACAGCTTCATGCTTCCTCCCAATGCTCCTGCTATTCGAGGCAGGTCCCGTATCAGTCCCGGAAACCCCGGGTGGCTTGTTCAGAAGTCATCATGTCACGCGGACAGCGGGCATCGGGTCCGGACGCAGCAAAGCCCCGGACTACGAGAGTCCGGGGCTGCTGGACAGAAGCCTTACCAGCGGCGGCCACCGCTGACAGCGTGACGTTGCCGAGTGTTATCTAGAAACTGCTCGACCAAGCACATCTGTATCTGAGCTGCTGCACCTCGCCCGGATTGCTGCGCATAACGCAGGTCCCGAAGGGATGCTCTGTCTGCTCAGACTGTAGCTTGTCTATAGCATTACTGCAAGGGCTGTCCGTCCGGCCCGAACAGCGTCGGGTCGGCGCCCGGGCTAGGCGCCGGAACCGGAGGCTGGCCCGGGATCGGTGCGTTGCCCGGCACGATCTGGATCGGAACCGGGTCCGGCTCGGCCGGCGGCTCCTCCCCGAGGAACGCGTACACCAGCACCTTGTCGCCGGTCGCGTCGAACAGATCGGCGGCCGCGCCGAAGTCACGTTCCTGGATCCGGCGGACCTCCTCCAGCACGGACTCGATCTTGATGCCGGACTCCATCAGCTCGATGATCGCCGTTTCCAGCGAGATCACCTTGCCGGCGTACAGCTTGGTCACCCGGTCGACCGCGGCGGCCTGGTCCTGCGGCAGGAAGCTTCCGCAGACAACGTCCGAGTGGATCCACTCCGGCGGTACGTCCTGGATCAGGCCCTGCTCCTGCGCCGCCCAGGCGATCCGGTGGGCGAACTTCAGAATCAGCGGGTTCTTCTCCGACCGGACGAGCCGCATCTCCTTGACCAGGTTGTCGGTCGGGCCGAAGCCGAGCTGCAGCGCGATGCCGGACGGAACCTCGCTCGGCTTGACCCGGCCCAGCAGCGCCTCGGCCACCCGGCTGTTGGTGCTGAGTCTCTTCAGCAGGAACTCGATGTACCCGATCAGCGCATCGAGCGCCTTCGAGGTGTCGAGCATGTCCAGTTTGCCGTCGCCGGACTCCAGGATCTCACCGGGCTCGTACGTCAGCTTGGCGCGACCGTGGTCGTCCTTGTCCACGACACCGCCTTGCAGCGCGATGACCGGGTGGCCCGTCGTGGCCGAGCTGGCGGCCAGGTCGGTGTCGGCCGAGCTCAGGTCGTCCAGGATCTGCGCAACGGTCGAGACCAGCCCGCGACCGAAGTGGTTGAGCTGGGCCACGGTGTTCGGGACGTGCACGACGGGCACGAAGTCCAGCATCAGGTCACGCCGGTTGATCGGCCCGTCCGCGTCCTCGGTGTAGCTCGCCGCGGCACCGGTCAGGTCCTCGACGGACTTGGCCTGCTCCAGGACCCAGGTCGCATCCGTCAGGTAGCAGGTCTCATAGCTGGGTTCCTCGCTCCAGGGATACATCCTGGAGATCCGGCCGTCCGCTTCCAGCGTGTCGCCGTCGAACAGGTCGGCTTCCTGCCGGAGTAGCCGAGCGGCCAGGCTCGGCTCCGTCACCGGTGTGATCGGGCCGAGCTCCCAGGTCAGCCGGCGGATCCGGGTCTGATACTCCTCCAGGTTCTCATCAAAGATCTCGTAGGCGATGTGCACCTTGCGGGGGAAGTCATCCTCGTTGCCGTCGTCCAGCACCGGGAAGTAGAACATCGGGTCCCAGATCCGCAGGCGTGGCCGCTTCTTGTCCGGCGACCAGCCCAGCGTGTAGACCCCGTCCCCGAGACCGACCGCCAGCCCTTCGGTCTCCCGCATCTTGATCTGTAGCCGCTCGATCGTGGCCCACTCACGGAGCCAGTCCTGCAGCCCCATTGCCGCTTCGGCGTCCAATCGGCGCTGCTCCTGCTCGGGGTCGGGCGGAGGCGCCGGCAACGGGTTGCCCTCTGCGTCCGTACCCGGGTCCTGCTCTTCCTCCAGCGCGAGCTCCTCGGCGCCTTCGGTGATGATCTGCTGGTCCTCCCCGAGGAGCGCACCGACCACCGTCGCGACCAGGAGCGCGGCATCCCCGTACTCGCGCCGCTCATCGATCTTGTCCCGGCCCTTGATCGCCATGAACTCGCGGGCGGTGTTGTCGGTGTAGGCCCGGAGGATGGCGTACGCCTGCATCCGGCGGGTGTGGAGGATCCCGATCCACTCCGGAACGTGGAAGCCCGCGCCGTCGCCCTTGAACGACTGCGAGCGCCGGCTGCCGAACTGCCGCTTGAATGTGAGCGGCGAATAGGAATCGAACACGGTCTCGTCGGGCCTTGGTAGTCGCGCCACGGCGCCTCCCTGTTCGCTTGGTGTGGTGGGTTGATCGTACGTGCGGACGGGCCTCGGTTAGCGCCGGTTCGCCAGCCGGTTGTCGGTGTACTTGTCGTTGTTGACGGCGCGGGGCTTCAGCATCAGGTGTGTTCCACCCCAGACGACAGCATCCAGCCGGTTCGGGGAGACCTCGCCGGGAGCGCCGGTGAAAGAGCAGTTGTGCACCAGCAAACCATTGGCGAAGAACTCCGGCTCACCCTCGACCATCAGGTTGTACACCGGACCGCGCGGCCCTTGCTCGATCCGTTCGACGGCGACCCATTGCTCTGTCGCAACACCGTATGGAGCAGTACTGGGATGGGCGCATGCTGGTTGTGCTGTAGCTGGCGCTGCATTCTTGGCAAAGAAGCTGCCGCGGCTCTCGCGCAGCCCACATTCGCAGCGCGCGTTCTCTGCGCTCCTCTGTAGTTTGCGCGAGAAAGGCAACGATCTTTTCTGGGTGCTGGTCGTGATGCTCTTTCGGAGTGAGAGCAGCCAGGTTCTCCAGCCGGTTGTCCACCTTGCTGTGGTTGATGTGGTGAACATGCCAACCGTCAGGGATCGGGCCGTTAGTGGCTTCCCAAACATCGCGGTGCAGTAGCGTCCCCCCGGGATGCCCTGGTCGCCGGGAAGACGCGTAGTACCCGTGGTCTTGCAGGTAGTACATCCTGCCTGCGAACTCCACGGATGGACGGACTCTGCGCGGGTCATCAGGGACAGACCACCGGAGACGCTGAGCGCAGGATCGACAGCGAGCGGACCTCGGTGCACGCAGCTTGCTGCCGCAGTCCGGACATGTTCTGGCGGGCATACCAGCATCATAGCTTGAAGAGGAACACTCTTAGACGGGATGAAGCCGCGCCCCCGTACAAACACGGGGTGATCCGGCGTGCAGGTGATGGACCCCTCCGCAGTAATCAGATTCAAGGTGTCCGAAGAATGAGAAGTCTGCCCCGACCAAAGCACCCTGCGGAGGCCCGCACGTGTCCAGACACGGGCACCAGCCGGAACGTCTTCGATCGACACGGCACCGTGCTCCGTAGCTACCTGTGTTCCAGGCGCCAGACAAGCCTCGTCCTCGAACTGCTCGTGCGCGGTGCCGACCATCCGCATCCGGTACGGCATGCCTTCGTCGGCCAGGTCCTCGTCCAGCTCGAACAGAGCGGCAACCGGCCGGGCACGGGTGATCTTGCCCTCCGAGGCCCAAACGGTCCGCACCACCGCGTACTTGTTCTCGCCCTGGATGACGGTCTTCACCCACTTGCCGCCGTTGTTGCGCTCCACCACGATCTCGTCGCAGTCGAGATCCCGGGACAGCTGAACGGTTTTCTTCGCCATCTGCTTCGGTGAGGCCCTCCAGCCGTCGGTCAGCTCGACGTACCCAATCCCGTCCATCCCGAGCGTGACCACCGCTACGCCATACTCGTCGCCCTGCCCGTCCTCGTTGCCGTCTGACGGGTCGACCGTGAGCACCCTGCGCTGCGGAATGACGTTCAGCCGGAACCACTCCCGCGACACCCGGCCGCCGTCGAGGTCGGACTGGCGCCACAGCGCACCCTGCACTGCGTCGATCGCGTCCCAGTCGCCGTGTTCCATCGCCAGGGCCAGCGCCTTGTCGGAGTTGGCCAGGGTCCGGATCTTGTTGCGGTACGTCGGGTCGCGCATCTCCAGGATCGGGTTGTCCTCCAGCGTGGCCGGCACGAAGACCCGGCTGCCCGGCTCGGGGTTCTCCGGCTTGGCCGACGGCGTCCACACCTCGTAGGGGAGCGGCGTCGCGCTGCCGTTGTAGTCGTCGGGCTTCGGCTTAACCCAGCGCCGCTTCACCCAGACGTGTCCGCGTCCGCCGGGGTTACAGGTGGCGATCAGGTGCGACCGGATGCCCGGGCCGGGTGGACGCAGCCGGACGACCATTGCGTCCAGCTGCTTCTCCTCGAACTCGGTAATCTCCTCGAAGGCGATCACGCCGTACTCGGTGCCCTGGTAATTGGTCACGTCGGCCGCCGTCGGCAGCGACCCCATCTCCAGCACGGACCCGTTCGGGAATCGCCAGGTGTGCTTGACCTCGTTGTACCGGCCGCCGTGCTTCGGGTAGATCTGCTTGGCCCGGTCGATCAGGGTCCGCTCAAGGCTCGGGAAGAACCGGCGGAAGACCACACCGCGGTTGAACGGATGCGCCAGCATCTGGTTCAGCAAGTAGTGCAGGAGCCACTCCGATTTGCCGCCCCCAGCCGCTCCGCCGTACAGCGTCTCGACCGCACGGGCGGCCAGCGAGGTGGCCAGCGCCTGCTTCGGCTGCGCCACCCACTCGTCCTCTTCGAGAGCCTGGAGGTGGTACAGGATCTCGGTCGCCTCGTGGATCTCATCGATCATCCCGAGCTCCGCCATCTGGCGGATCTCCTCGGAAGTGGGTACCCACAGAGACGTCATAGAGAAATGATAGAGGCCCCAGACCGAAGTCTGGGGCCTCTGCCGTCCGATCCCCTGCAGGCTCGAACGGATGTCCGGGATCAGGCTACCCGTTTCCGGAGCGCGGTGTCCATGTCGGCGGCGAGCTGGCCGTAGATGTAGGCCAGGTCCTCTTCCCGGGACAGATCGCCCTGCGGGCCGTAGGCGTTTCCAAGATCGATCCGGGCTGCGACATTCATCCGGTACGCCGCACAAGCCGCGTGCAGCAACTCGTGATAGATAACCTCGGGCCAGAGTTCGGTCTGCACCAGCCGGATGACGCCGGCAAAGTTCGGCGGCCAGAGGAAGTTGGCCGGGTCGGAGACATCCTTGCCGTTCTCAACCCATGCCCGGGTCTGCTGGCAACAGCCCACGGTCTCCGGCCCCCAGTACCCTTTGCCGAGCCCCGGATGGTATCGGTGTGCGGCCTTCCGCAACGCCTCCGCGGTGTCGTAGACCTTGACCTGCCACCACCTCCGGGTGATGTGCTCGGAGGCGATGTTCCAGGTCTCGACAACGGTCACGTAATCCACCCCGGCCGGTTCTGCCCGTCTTTCCAGTTCACGGTGATCTTCGGGCTGTTGCCGTGCCAGGTGACCTGCAGCGTCGGCATCGTGTGGTTCGGCCAGTGCCGGGCCGCCTCGAAACCAGCCTGCCAGGTGGACTTCAGCCGCTCACCTTCGATCTGCATCTCGGCATCCGACAGCGTGAGGCTCATCGGGACATCTTGTCGATCTCGAACTGCAGGTACCTGGCCGCCTTGTTCAGGTCGGTCAGCGCGTCCTCTCCCTGCTTCTTGCCGGCGCGCGCGACGTACTTCAGGACGCTGCCGAGCTCGAAGTCCAGCTCCCAGGCCTGAATGACCTTGATGGCCTCGTACGGGTTGTCCTCGCCGCCGTAGTGCATCGGGTGGTTGACGTCCGCGCTGCGATCGAAGGCGTCGACCCGGGACACGGAGATCCTTCCCGGCGCCAGAGTGCCATTGGTCAGATCGTTCAGCGCGTCGGAGACTGGATCGGTTGCTTCGGTGGTCATATCTTCTCCCGGTTACGTGACAGTTTCATTGCTTCGGACTGGGACCTTGGTGTCCCGCCCTGCCGGAGAACGATCTTCCGGATGGTGGACGGCATCACGCCGTACTGCCCGCCCAGCTTCAGTGAGCTGGCGCCTTCGTTGTACTCGGCAAGGATCTGCTGCTCCTGCACATCGGAGAACATCCGGTCCGGTCCTCGCGGTTCCCCGGTCGGGATCCGGTCCGGCCGTTGCCTGGTGCGTGGAACGTACGGCTGCTTGGCCTTGGCCGGCGCATCGGGTCGCCACACCTCGGGCTCCAACTCGCCGCCCTGGGCCAGGTACTGGTCGGTGATGGCGGACCAGTCCAGCCCTGTCGGCCGGTTCATGCGGCCTCCCTCAGCTTCCGGAGCCGCATCTTCTCGGCATGCCTTCCGTCGTTCCGCTTCGCCCAGGCTTCCTTACAGGCCAGGCACCGTCGCACATTGACGATGTTCTGTGGCGTCAGCTCGTGGAGCCGGTTCCTGCACATCTTCGGCTTGGGAGGCGTCCGCACTCGGGCTTCTGCCTTGCGCCCGTCCTGCTCGGCCTCGGCAGCCCTGAACTCGATGTTCAGTTGGGTGCGCAAGGACCGATCCGTCTCGGCTTCCCGGTTCAGGTCGTACATCTCCCGGGCTGCCCGCACCCCGGAGTTCCAGACCAGGAACCAGGCCCGCATCGCGTATTCGTTGTGCATGGCCTTTCCTCCCGGTAAGGCGGCCGGCCCCGGGGCGGGGGCATCCGGGACCGGCCGCCGGTCTTGTCAGGCGCGAACCGCTACCACGACGGCCTGAGCCGTGATCTCGCCGGAGCCTTGGGAACCGCGAGCCGAGTTGTAGCCGAACGCGTTGATCGTGAACGTGGTGTCCGCCGAGACCGTGATGAGGCCGACGGCCGAACCGGTCAGGTCCGCGCCAACGTTCGGGGCGATGCTGTTGCCCATGACCGTGACGTAGTTGCTGCCACCAACGATCTGGAGCATCGGCTGGACGTCCGGGTAGTTGGCAGCCGCAACCTCGGCTGGTGTGTAGCCAGTCGTTCGGCTGAACTTCGCGTTCAGGTTGACGAGCCACGTGCCCTTCGGCAGAACGAACGTGCCAACCGGGGTGTGGCGGGTCGAGAACGTACCGCCGATGTCCGCGATGACCTTCGGTGTCACGTTGACGAACAGCGGCTCCGCGCCGCCCTTCACGTCCGGCGTGTTCGTGTCCTTCAGGAACGCGTCACGGTCGGCTGGGACGATCTTCGACTTCGGCAGCGAGTTGTCGACCACCTGGGCGGCAGCCACGGACCGGTTGCACAGCGGGTAGCTGAGGGTCTTGCAGTCGGGCTTCACCGCGGCGTCGGCCGTCGTGAGCAGGCCGGCGCCGAACAGTGCGGTGGTGACGGCCAGCGGCACGCTGAAGCGTCGGAGGGCGGCTCGGATCTTGCTGGCGGTGGTGGGCTTGCGGTGGTTCATGGCTCTCCCGGTATCTGTTGGTCGTTCGGTTGAGTGCTCAGGTTATAGAGATCTTACAGAATTGGCAAGAAGGTCAGGAAACTACGGGGCACCATCCGGCGTGCCCGTCGATCTCGCCGCAGTACCGGCACTTGGTGGCCCTGCCCCCAGCAGGGTTCCTGCTCAGGTCACCAGTCCCATCCGCGGCGCATGACATCACCTCCCTCCGTCGGGTGTGCGTGCACCGGTCCGGCATCAGAACCGGTGAACCAGGTAGCCGGCGACCAGCACGATCGCAGCGGCAACGCTGAGGCAGAGAGCTAGCTCGTGGTGCGTCGGGGTCCAGCCGCGGCGGGCCTTGTGCGCCGCATGCGCCGGGCGGCCCAGGGTCCGCATGTACGCGTTGGCGTACTCGTCGGTGCCTTCGGCCTTCTCGTAGTCGTACGGCTCGGCGAAGAACTCGCTGTCGTCCGGCGGGATCAGGCTGCCGGCTCCGCGCACCTCGACCGGTACGCCGGGGATGGAGCTCCCGGTGTGCTGCCCGAGCTGGCTAATCCCGAACCAGCTCTGGCTGTCCCGCAGGTTGTAGTACGGGTTGTCGTCCAGCTTGGTCTGCGTGTGGTCGCCGGTGGTCTCCGCCTGAAGATGGAGCGGGTGGTCGAGCGCCCGGCTGCAGGTACAGGTCCCCGACCCGGGGATGTCGCTGTTCCAGTGGAACTCGTGCGGCGCCACGACCTGGCCGTACTGCGCAGCTGCTTCATCGGTGCGGTTCATAGCGTGCTCCAAACTCCGAAAAGGGACAGAATCAAACAGACGTAACCGGCAGCAATCGCGGCAACGGTCATGGCCTTCAGGTGCGGTCTCCAGCTCCAGGGCTCCATACCGGCAGTCTGCTCCGGATTCGGGCCTGGTCGTGTGCGCGGCATCAGCCGAAGATCTTGCGGGCCAGCCGGCCGGACAGCTTGCCGTAGACCCTTCGGCCGACACGGCGGGCGATCGGCTTGGCCGATCGCTGACTGACGGCCCGGTTGATGGCCTTGGCGTCGTTGAAGGCTTTCAGCCCGGTGTAGATCTTGCTCTGGATGCCCATGCCCCTGACTATAGATAAACTATAGAACAAGGTCAAGCGCTCGGCCCGGGGCACTGCGGATCCGCGCACCGCCTCCCGCTGGCGTCCAGGTCGGCACACTTCCGGCAGAGGTTGCTGGAGCTGGCCGGCTTACCGAAGGCCACTCCCGTGCCGGCGACCACGGCGCCGCACATCGCGACGTCGGGGGAGCAGCAAACAACGTGATCGAGCTCGAATGGGCGCCGCTTTGAGCCGTTGCCGAAGATGTATTCCCGGTCCTCACTCATCGGTTGCGCACCTCCACTTTGCCGCAGGACTCCTGCACTACCCAGCCTCTCCGGCCGTCGATGAACGGGACGTAGATCGACTTCGCCGCAGTCCCGTGCTGGATGGTCCGTCGTTTACCGCCCGGGTCCTGGACGTCCACGTACCAACGGCAGCTGGCCCATTTGGACCTGAAGGTCATCTTGCGGTCGAACGGATAGTCCGAAGTGCGGGCCTTGTACATCTGGTGCTCGCCGTCGTCCTGGTTGAAGGTCTCCGGTCCCTTGGACTCGCAGCCTTCGGCCGTGAGCAGCATGCAAGAAGTTGCCGCCAGCAACAGGGCGGTCAGGGTACGCTTCACGATCTCCGCTTAACGGTCAGAACCATGGTGCCGTTGCGGTACTTGGTGAGCCCATCAGCGGCGAGCTTCGGCCCGATGAAGTACTTCAGCTCGTCCTCGTCAACAGTCACCAGCTCCGACCAGTTCTCACCCGGCAGCATGGCGAGGAGATGCAGGCGAAGGTCCTCGGCCTCACCCACGATCCGCACATCAGCCGGCCTGGTGTTGAACCCGTCAAAGGCGATCACCGGATGCCCGGTATCGAGTAGGATCCGAACCTCCATGGCGTCAGTGGGATCCAGGCCGAGCAGCCGAAGAGCGGCATCGACCTTCCACCGCGGGATCTCAGGCATCGGTCTTCCTCTCCGGCAGCACCTTGTACTTCTCGTCGAAGCGGCGTACCAACTCGCGCGCTTCCTCGACAGTCGGAGCTAGCTTCTGTTCTCCGAGCACGTAAACGATCGACTGGTCTTGCTCCCACTGCTCAGCTGCCTTATCCCCCCAGGCCATCAGCTCTCCCCGTCCAGAATCGCAGCCAGTCCGTCAGCGAACCGAGTGCTGTCGTCGGCCCGTTGCGTCTCTCCGAGCAGCGCAAAGTTCTCGGCTTCGACCCGAGTCGCGCTCAGCAGCTGCCGGAGCTCCTCGTCCTGCTTCCGGAGCCTGTCCAGCTCGGCTATGACGTGCTTGCCCACGGCCATGCTGTTGGTGACTCGATCCCGCTCGTGCGGGCTCAGCACCAACGGCTCTCGTTCAGCCATCCCAGTCACATTCCCATCAGCTTCGGCAGCGCGCAAAGCCCGGCGATTGCCAGGATCGCGAGTGCGGTGATCAACCACTTCTCTGTCATGCCCAAAGACTATAGAGAATCTATAGTCTGCGCAAGGTCTTCGGCATGTAGATCGAGCTCGGGTGAGCTGGCCGGCTCGGACGCTCCAACGGGACAGCGGTTTCCGTTGGAGCTGCCGCCGGCACGCGCAACGGGCGCTGGATCGGGCTCAAGTCGACGCGCGGCACCGGCCAGAAGGCGATCAGGGCGCCGAGCGCGAAGACGGCCAGGCTGAGCTTGAGCCTCATCCCTCCGCACCTTCGAGCACCGCAATCAGATCCAGCAGAGTGCTTTCGTGCAGCTCGAAGAGCCCCTGATAGTTGCGGCCTTTCTCCTGCACAGCACGAAGCTGGTTGGCCATCTCACGCCGCTTGTCCTCGATGTCCGACAGCGGCAACACGTAGAACTCGTGCCGCTGAACCTCGACCTCTTCGCCGCGCTTCGGACCGCTCTCGTACTGCAGCTCGAAGATGTAGCGCGGGCCGGACGCAGGCCGGTAACTGATGATTTTGGCAATCCACTCACCATGCCCGACGTGACGGCCGACCAGGTCGAAGTACTCGGCATCCTTCTTCGCGAACTCCTCCCGGGTATCGCGCATCAGAACACCTCAGCGACAACCGCCGCGAAGAACGCGGTCCCGTCCGGGTAGCCGACCGCCGGCATCCGCGGGTGCACACCGCCGCCAGCTCCGGCCCCGTCTAGGTAGTACGTCATCGGCTTGCCTCTGCCTACCGCCGCACTGAGCGCGGTCTGCCATTGGATGATGTGGTCGTACGGCATCGCGGCGTAGATGAAGCTGTTCACCCAGCCCGAGTTGCGGATGTCGTGGACCAGAGTGGTGGACCGCCCGACGTAGGTGTCCACCCAGTACAGCTCGACACCCTTGCTGACGGCCCAGGCCTTCACCCGGTCGATCTGCGCCTTGATCGCCGGCGGTGAATAGACGTCGTTGGTCCCAGCCTCCATGATCACCTTGCCCGGCACAGCCGGCAGGGCCAGCAGCAGGTCGGCCAGCCCCTGGGTGTTCTGCCCGGACTGCGTGACCGTGGCCAGAGTCAGGCCCTTCGCGGAGAGCGCGGCACGGGTGGCCACGGTCGCACGGTTGCCGATCGAGTCACCGATCAGCAGGATGTCCGCGGTCGCCGGGTCTCCGGTCCGTACCGGGGCCGCAGTGGGGCCGCCGGACACTCCGCTGCCGTAGTCGATCGTTGTCACCTTGAACGCCTTCCTGGGTGCTGCTGCAGCGGTGGACCGGTTGCCGTTCGAGGCGTCGGCCCGGGACGGCAGGACGAGCAGCAGCGCGATGAGCGCCAATGCTCCGGCCGTGATCGCGGCGATGGTCTTGGTCTTGGACATTGTGTCTCTCCCGGTGGTCATGTGTTGTCGGCTGCCCTAGCCTGTGCGGCAAGTCGGAGCTTCTCCGCCTTGCGTTGTTCCTTCGCGATGTCCTGACGGATGGCGCTCAGTGGTGGCGTCGCCAGCTCCTGCAGGACGACGGCCCGGGAGTGGCGGTGCTGCTCCCGGGCCTTTCTCGTGAAGCGGATCATCGGCGCGGCGCTTTGTCCTGCACGGAACCGACGGGAATCAGGTTCCGGTACGACGCAGGACGCTCGGCTGCGGAATCAACGTAGCCCCGCAGAGTAGCCAGCTCAGACTCAACACTTGCACCAGCACGCGCTCCGATCTTGTGCCCGTTGATGAAGGTCTCGGTGAAACCGGAGCGGGTGCTGCGGGCGGCGATCTTCTGGCCTCGGTAGGTCTCTCGCTGGCTGCTCATGGCTTTACTATAGCTTTTCTATACCGCGTCCGCAACCCTGAGCTGGCCATCTGCATTCCGCCGGCCGAACCATCTGTGCGTCGACTGCACCGTGCAGCCGCGCACTTTGGCGATCTCGGCATACGTCAGGCCGCGTTCCCGGGCCGTGGCCATCATCCGGAACTCGCGGGAGTCCAGGATCTGCCGATCGGCGTCGAGCTTGGCCAGGCCCTGCGAGAGGGCTTCGAGCGCTTCGGCTTTCTCCTCGGCCCGGGTGCTCACAGCGTCCCCTCCCTCAGGATCTCTTCGAGCTTGTCGGCGATGTCCAACACTTCCTCAGCGCTGGCAAACGGAGCACCTGCCTGGCCCTCGCGGATGAAGCTCACCAGCTCGTGCAGCCGGTCTACCGCGGGCTTGGTCGGCTCGGGATACGGGTCGTCGTTCGGCCAGGACAGTGGCGCAAATCCGCCATCCTCGTGCCGCCCGGTATGCCCCGCGGGCAGTGCGCACTTCGCCACTCCCAGCCTGTCAACGGCGATGCAAGTCGGCTTTGGGATGTTGGCCGCCACCGCCATGCTGGCAGCCTGAGCAGCGCGCTCCATTGCCGCCAGCTCTCGCGCCCGGAACTCCTCCGATGACGCCTGCCGGTCGACCCCGAACACGATCGCCTTCACCTGCGCACCGCGGTACATTCCGTCCAGCCGGAAACACAGGTCCCGTACTTCGGCCGCGCTCTCGGTGCTGGCCAGCCTCTCCAGCAGCGCATCGGTTGCCGATTCGATCTCGTTCAGATCCATGGTGACTCTCCCGGTCGTGTCTCCAGCCGATCACCCAGCTGGACGTAGTGATAGGGCTTGTTGGCCAGATGGAAGGTCCGGCGGTTGGCGGGGTTGTGCGGCAGTTTCTCCGGCGCGGTCACCACCTGGATGTACGGCGTCAGGTCCATGCCGTTGAAGGTGAGCTTGCCGGTCCGGTCGGCCCGGATGCCGGCTGCCTCAGCATCGGCGGCCAACTTCATGAGCCGAGACATAGCCGGACTCTGCGCAACGACCGCGCCGGCCGACAGCATCGAGTTGCCAAGCTTGCCCGCGGCCTTGGCCTCAGCAGCCAGGGAAGCAACCCGCTCCTCGCTCATGCCAAGAACCTCAGAGACTCGCTTGATTGCCTCGGACAACGATACGAGCTCACCCACTACAAACCCCGATCGGCGTACAGCTTCTCGACAGCAGCACGCGCCGCCTTCACACCTTCAGTCGCCAGGTACACCGCTTCGTGCTCACCCGGTGTCGGGTCGGATGCGGTGACAAACTGCGCGCTGTCAATTGCCGCCAGGATCTCAGCCTTGGTCGGAGAGATCCGCTGCTGACGGGCAGCCGCCGCGGTCAGCTCTTCACGGCTGAAGCCTGCGGTGGACAGCTGCGAGTCGAGAGCATTCAGCGTCTGGATCTCCTCGACCTGGGCCGCACGGTCGGGCTGCTCGCTGAGGATTGTCCACTTGGTGCCGTAGGCGTCCTGGTGCTGGCCGGTGTGGAACGCGGGCTGGTCACAGACACGCATCGGATCGTTCGGGTTAGGGGTTCGGCAGTAGCCCATCAGGACCACGCCTTGAAGCCCTTGGAGGTGTGCTCGCCCTCGTGCCCGGCCGGCTGGTCGCAGTGCCCGCGCATCGTCTGCGCGTGCTTCCATTCGGGGCAGATCGGCGGGTTCAGGGACTGGTCATCGGTCCAGGTCGTCTCGCCGGACCGGTGCTGGTCGCCGTGCGGCAGCTGGTACTGGCAGCGCATGCGCCCGGCGCCGACGTCGTTGCCGATCAGGCTGGGGCAGCGGAACCGCTCCAGGATCGGGGTCGGCTGACCGGCATACGCCGCGCGCAGGATCACCCGGACGTCATCGAGCGCATCGGTGTACAGGTGGTCGCCGGTCCAGTTGAGCTTCCGCATCCCGTCGATGGCGGCATCGGCCTTGGTCAGCAGCTCGGTACGCAGCTCCTCCAACTCGATCCGCCGGAGCGGCGCCGGCTTGCGGATGCTGTCGAGCGTGACCAGGAACTTGTCCACCAGGAACTTGTCCAGCTCCTCCTGATCGAGCACCACCGCAGTGGTCTCATCGTCCCAGTAGACAACCGAGTGGTCCACCACGAACTTGCTGACGTAGTCCAGCAGGACCTGCGGGCGGATCGCCTCCAGCACGATGTCCACCTGGTCCATGGCGGCCAGCTGCACGTCCGTCTCAGCGTCGTACGGCTCCTTCTGGTCCTCCAGCAGCGACTCGACCGCTGCGTACAGCTCTCCCGGCTTTCTGGTGCCCACCAGATTCTCCCTAGCTCTAGATAAACTACAGAAACCCGAGGCTAGTCCATCAGCCTCGGGTTGACAACATCAGCGGACGTCGGCCCCGTTCCGCAGTCCGGTAGCGCAGGCGTTCGCCAGCTCGGTGCTGTCGGGGTAGAGCTCGCCGGCGATCTTGTCCGCGTCGATCGGGAGTCCCTGCTTGGCCAGGGTCTGCGCCCGGTCGTATCCCCGTCCGTACGCCGCGGCCACCTGCTCTTTGCTCGTCATGTGAAAAGACTATAGAAAACCTATAGTCCTGTCAACCGGCGCCACCAGCTCGGCCGCTTCTCGCCACGATGCCGGGCCTTCAGCTCGTCCTCGGCCACCAGCGGCCGGAACCGCACCGTAGCCGCGGCCCTGGCAGCTGCCGACGTCGCGGCGGACTTGGCCGGCGGGAACCAGTACGGCGTGCGGATCACCCGGTCTGCCCTTCAGATGCGCGCTGCGCCTCTTCGGCCTGCTTGGCGGCCAGCCTCTTGTTGAACTCCGAGGCGATGTGCTCCAGCCGGTCCGAGGACTGGGCCGGCGTCAGTGAGGCGGTCTCCACGCGGGACGTCGCGTCCCCCACGAGCAGCGAAGCCTTGTCCACCAGGATGGCCATGCTCGTCACAAGCTTGACTTTGTCCGAGGGACTCGGCTCGCTCAGGTGCACCTCGGAGATCTGGATCATCTTGTTCACGACCTTGGCGTCCTTCACGACCACCGGGGTGAAGAGCTGGCCGTGCAGCCGCATGATCGTGTCGGCGAACTGGTCAGCCATCTCAGCCTTGCGGTCTACCCAGCGCCGGCGATTGGCTTCCTGCAGCTTGTCCGTGTTCGCCGCTACCTCTTCCGGTGTGGCGTTGGCGGACTCGTAGATCTGCGGAGTGTGCTCGGTGATCAGCTTCTCCGGGAGAACGCCCTTCAGCCAGGCGCCGTCCCGAGCCCAGTTGCTGATCGTCGCCGCGCTGACGCCGATCTCCTTGCCGATCTCCCGGTACGACCTACCGATGGCGAACAGGCCCTGAGCTCGTTGCTTGTCCTCTGCGGACACCTTTTTGGCCACTGTTCACCTCCGGTGTTCAACTGAACAGGCTGTTCACGTCTGGCTGAACAGTATCTGTCGTTTGGCTACCTATGCGTCAACGAGCCTGGGGAGCGGCGATCAGGGTTCCTGACCCAAAGCACTTAGTCCGAGGTGTTGGTTTTCTGCCGCCGCCCTCGCTGTGTCCCGGAACAACCATCGTCTTACCACGATAGACGCCTAGCTCGGCATCGTCCCAGTAAGCCGGCACAGGCCTCACCCCTCCGCCGCATGTCGGGCACGCGATCATCCCCTCAACGACAGGAACTAGAGCTACCAGTGCGATCGGTCTCGCTGGAGCACCGACCTTCCGGCTACCAGCCCAAGACCGACTGAGTCCCTGGGTGTTACGGCTTCCTCGTGCCTTCATAGTTCCTCCCGGTAGAGGTCCATGGCCACGGGAGAGCAGGAGACTTTGTTGACCGGGTGTCTTCGACTGCTCTCCCTGGACCGACCGCCGCCTATGTACTGGCTTGGGCAAAGGCTGCGTCCGGACCTGCCATGGACAGATCGTATCTCAAGCGTCATAGAGAAGCTTCCACCCATCTGGCAGCCCGTCCCACACCGCTGGTAGGCCGTTCTGCGAGACCACCAGACCCATGACTCTCGGGTCCGTGAACACGAACGCAATCACAGGGCACCTTTGGTCCTCCCAGCCAGGCCCCGTTTCGGCATACCAACCTGTCGCAGCAATAAATTCAGCCATGCGTACTCTCCGTAACTTCGGGTAACAGATTGTAGACTGCAGGAGATGCAGGAGAAAAACCCTCGTTTTCTACGCCGTTATAGGAAATGCGCACCCTATGTACTTACAAAGACGTTTTCCACGCAGGGGGTAAAAAGTAGTGAATATCTCCTGCATCTCCTGCACTTTTAGCTTAAATTTAGTTAACTTCCAGTAGCTATAGCTTGTACCGACCAGTAGCTCTTCTTAGTACGATCCACGTACTCTAAAAGCTGCAGTCCGTCGATGCCCCGTTGCCTCCGATGGCCCAGCCATTTACCTAATGAGATCGAGGAAGGAAGCCTTCCGTTCTTCTGCATCGGCACCACCGAGACGTCGAACGAGGACTGCCCCTGCCCGAATGGGCCGCTGTCGCACGCCTTCAACATCTCGGCCGCCGACCACCACTCCGAACCCCGCCAAGCGACCACCGAGTGCAGCAGCTGGGCCAGCTCCTGATCGTCCTCGGACATCTGCTTGGCCTGAGGCGGATCGAACTGCCCGCTGATCCCGCAATGCCCGAGGATCCCCCGCACGACCTGGGTGACGTAGCCGAAGCTGTCCGAAGTGGGCACTGAGCTGTCTACGGGCCGACCGGACACCGTCCACGAGCGCAACAGCACGAGCAAGGCGTGCAGGAGCTCGCTGCGGTACTTCTGCACGAACGCCGGGAACGGCAGTCCGGTCTGCTCCTGGATCCGCCACACCTTGCCGCCGGCGGGGCCAGTACGCCGCTCCGGATTCTCCACGCCGGGGTTGATGTTGGACCACAGTGTCCGCCGGGCCATGTCACCCTTCAAGGTGATGTTGTTTCCTGTCACCACCCAGAGCCGGTCGTTGACCGAGTGGACGTTCTCCGAGGCACCTAGACGCCGGTCGTTGTACCGGTACGACGTGAGCAGGCCTTCCAGCACATCACCCCCGAGCCCACCGCGGACGTTGTCGATCTGCACCACGCCTCCGCCGCCGGTGTCCAGCACCGAGGTGATCCATTTCCGCAGCTCATCCGGGGCATGCGGTACGCCGGACCGCACCACACCACCGTCCTTGCCGTGGTGGATGACCCGCAACGCCTCGGCCAGGAAGCTCTTCCCTGAGCCGGCAGCGTGCGCGTTGATCGCGAGCATCTTGTACGGAGGCGGCGCGATGTCCCGCAGTAGAGGAATCATCAGCGCGCCGATGTAGGTGGCCAGGTCGTCGGGAGAGTCGAACGGGAAGTCCGCGACCAGCAGGGCCAGCCACGACAGCGCATGACCGACGTCCTGAGTGGTCGGCCGGTCGGCGATGTAGTCGATGTTGATCTCGTTCGGGAGGTACAGCAGGCCGGTCTGATCGTCGTACCCGGCCTCGGTCAGGATCGAGCCGTCAGCACGGACAATCGGCGTGTTGACCACGCCGCGCAGGGTACGGACATGCGGCAACCGGGCCGGTGCCAGTACCACGTCACTGGCAGGCTGGCGGGGGAACAGCAGCGTCACCTCCGACTTCTTCCGGGCGTCCCACCTGCGGAAGCGGTACGAGTCCGAGAGGGTGGCCAGCACGGTGCCCACGGTGCTGATCGAGACCTGGTCGAAGTCCAGGTGACCGTTCTTCGGGACAGTGTGGCCTTCCTCCCCGAGCGTGACACAGTGCACGAGCTGGCCACCGCGGAGGAAGTAATTGCGCAGACTTCCGGTGCCGATCGTCTGCCGGAGCCAGTCAACGGCGATCTCCTCGTTGTTGGCCCGGATCAGTGGTCGCGGATCGTCGTCGGGGATCACCGGTGGCTCGAAGTCGGATGCGGCGATAGCGGCATCCAGCAACGCCTGCGGATTGTCCACTGAGGCCATGTCCTCGCCTTCGGGAACCGGCACCACGTAGAACTGCGGGCGGTCGGGAACGGGTGTTACTTCGTCCATAGCTTCGTCGCTTTCTGTCCGGCTTCGTCCCCGTCGAAAGCCAGCAGCACACGCCGGCCTGCGAGGAAGTCCAGCCACTCGGGTTTAGGTCCTGCAGCCCCGTACGGCAGGGCGTAAACGTCCATTCGATCCCCGGCGAGCCGATCGGTGATCCAGGCATCGGACTCGCCTTCGCACAGTACGGCGGTATCGAAGCGTCGTGGCCGCCAGGCGCCGTACAGGGAGGAGAGATCGCTCCCGCGCATGCTGTAAAGCTTGCCGCCGACGTACCGGGTCTTCAGCCCGCGGCATAGCCCAGCCGCATCGAAGTGCGGTACGACAATCTGCTGCCCACGAACGAGCCGGGTGTATGAGTCGTACGGCGCGCTGTCGGGGTTACTGACCTGACGCGTCTCGGTCCGGTCCGGCACGATGCCGACACGCCACTCACGCATCAGATAACCGGGCGTCAGGTGCTGCCAGCCTTTGTCGGTGTCGCGCTTCCAGTCGATCAGCTGCTGGAGCAGCGAGTGGTCAGCGGCAACCGCAGCCAGTGCGGACGCGGCGAGTGCTCCAAGTGTCTCCGGATCCTGACGTTCCGGTGGCGCCAGCACCCGGCGTGGCATCGAGGCCCAGACCGTGTCGGCCGCCAGCTGCGCGCGCAGGCCGGGGAGCATGGCAGTGACCTGCGCGAACTCGGTCACGCCGGTCAGCCAGCCGATCAGATCAAACAAGTCACCGTGCGCCTTGTCCGGGCACGACCAGCAGCCCGCCAGCTCGGTTCCGTCTTCGGCGACCCGAATCGTGAACGACGGTCGGCTGTCCGCATGGAACGGGCAGGGCAGCACGAGCCGAGATCCGTCGACCTGAGCCTGGTATCCGAATCTCCACAGCACCCACTCCATCGGGATACCGCCCCGTTTGTCCGCATCGAGTCGTGACTGCAGGATCGGTTCAACCTGCTCTGCCATCCCCCAGCGGACAGGTTCGTCAGCCATTCACCTTGATCCGGCTCACGAGCTCGCTGCGCAGGAAGCGCCACGAGCCGCCGACCTTGCTGCCCGGAACCTCCCCGGCCGCGGCGAGCCGAAGCAGGGTGCGCTCGCTCATCTTGAGGAAGACCGCAGCCTCCTCGGACGTCAGAACCTCGTCACTGCTAGTCTCTGCCATACGTCGGAATCTAGCACGATTTGGCTGTGTTGACGGGAATCAAGCCGATCCTGTACGGTCGCCACCTGACAGTCTGTCCGTATCGGGAGGAAACAGCGTGACCACCTACGAATCCACGTCCCTGCACATCGAGGACGAGCAAGAGCGCTCGCTGGCGTTCAGCACGGTCAACCGCGACGGGGAGACCGCAGTACTGCGGGCCTGGTCGACGCAGACCCTGCAGGACGGCCAGTCCATCGAGGTCGAGGTGCTGTTCACGTCCAACGACGTCCGTGACCTGCAGAGCTTCCTGGTCGACACCCTCGGCCGGATCCCGAAGACGGACGGTGGCGGGGTTGCCGAGCGCATGAGCGCACCGCTGGCCGAGTACGACCCGAGTCTGCCGATCGTGCCCGGTATGGCGTACGCCACGGGTCCGGAAGGGATCCCGGCCGCTGCCTTCGAGCACCTCGGTGAGCAGCCGCGCCAGTGCCCGTACATCTCCAACGGTGTGCAGTGCACCCGGGCCGAGGGCCACGGCACCACCGACGGCTTGAGCCACTACTTGCCCGGACAGCCCATGAACGACGCCGGGACGACAACGCCCCCGGCCGATGCGCAGGATGCTACCGCTCCGGCGCCTCTCGCCGGATTCCCAGGCTCGCAGCCTGACGAGAAGCCGAAGCGCAAGCGCCGGCTGAAGACGGAGATCGCGTTCGATGATGCGCTGGCCAATCTGCAGACCGTCCCGCAAGGCGGCGAGCAGTGGAACGAGGCCATGGGCGCGATGAACGCGGCCCGTGAGGCGCTCCGGGTCAAGGACCCGGGCAACGTCCGGTTGAACGAGTCTGCCGCTCCGCAGACCCCGAACGCTCTGCCCGCCGCACAAACCGGGCCAGCGTTCGCTCCTGAGCAGGCCGCACCGGCTGCGAGCTACCTGCAGCAGGAAGCCAGCCCGATCAACCAGGAGTTCGCGACCTGGGCCAACGGGATTCCTGGCCAGCACGTGCAGGACAGCGTGGTCGTCAGCACGCCGGAGCAGACCGCGGCCCAGGGCTTCCCCTGCCCGCAGAGCTCCACTGATGGCCGGGCCTGCCTGCGTCCGTTCGGGCACGAGATCAGCAACGAGCACCGGCCAGCCAGCGCGCACGTCTACGCCACCGACCCGGCCACACTCGGCCAGCAGCCGGTCCAGGGCTTCGTCGCAGGCGGATTGGGCGAGGTGCAGCCAATGCCATGGGCGCCAGCCGGAACGGTGAACGACCAGTACCTGCAGCCGGGCCAGCAGGCTCAGCCGCAAGCACTCGCCACCGGCCCGCTGTCCTTCCAGGTCCCGCCGACTCCTGATCCGGTCCAGGTTGCTCCGGGCACCGATCTGCAGCCGCCGGCTCCGGCGATGCCGTCCTGGCAGCAGCCTCAGTGAGCGACGCCATCACCCCGCAGACCCGGGTCACACATCTTGCCGACCGCAACAAGGACGTCAAGAGACTCGGGACTGTGGAGCAGGTCTGGCAGGTCAAGGGCACCTGGTACGCGCGGGTGAAGTGGGACAGCGAGGCGTCCGCGGTCACGCATCCGGCCGACAATCTGGTGCTGGCACATGTCAGTCGGTGAGGTCGTGGTCGACCTGTTCGCAGGCGGTGCTCGTGGGTGGGATATCCACGACGAACAAATGGGCCTGAACACTATAGGAGTAGAGGAGAACAAGATCGCCTGTGCCACCGCCAGAGCCGCAGGAATGGCAACTGTGCAGGGTGACGTACGTCGTCTGTCGCCAGTGGGTGCCGGGTTCACAGGCGGCAAGTTTTCCCCGCCATGTCAGACATTCAGCGGGGCGGGCAAAGGGGCAGGACGTCTAGCCGTTGATGCCGTCTACGGAGCCATGAGCCGCCTACACAAAACTGGTCGAATCGACTACGACGTGTTCTCCGACATCCGAACCGGCTTGGTGCTGGAGCCTCTACGCTGGGCGCTCGATCTGGTACGCAGCAGACAACCGTTCCGGTGGCTGGTGATGGAGCAGGTGCCTCCAGTACTGCCAATCTGGGAGCAGATGGGCAAGGTGTTGGAGAGCGTCGGGTATTCGGTTGCCACCGGCAACCTTTACGCGGAGCAGTACGGCGTACCTCAGACACGTAAGCGAGCGGTTCTTATTGCTCGACTGGACGGCGAAGCCCGGATGCCGATTCCGACACACAGCAAGTACTACCCCCGTAGCCCTGCCAAGTTGGACATCGGTGTCAAGAAGTGGGTCAGCATGGCGGAAGCGCTGAAATGGATTGAACCCGCAATCATGCGCAGCAACTACGGCACCGGAGGTGATCCGGCAGCGCGGGGTGAACGAACTACGGAGCAACCAGCGCCTACGGTCACTGGAAAAATCGACCGCAACAAGTGGGTGTACGAACGTCCCGCTACCACTGTGCAGGGAGATTCCCGGTTGGCCTCTCCAGGTCATCGCTGCATGACCGCCAACTGTCACGAAGATCGCGAGCCAGAATCGATGATGGCTAACGCAGTTCGAGTCACCGTCCAGGAGGCCGCCATCCTTCAGTCCCTTCCCGCCGACCACCCTTGGCGAGGCACAAAAACCCAGCAGTACCTGCAAGTCGGCAACGCCATCCCCGCCCTACTAGCTAAAGCAATCCTGGAGACCGTGATTCGATGACAGCACTGAGCAACCTTCCGTCCCCCGAAGCCCGGCAGGCCTGCGTCGCCCTGGGCATCGGCACCATCTGGCCGGCCGAGGAGTGGGCCATCGCGACGCAGCGCCTGCTCGACAACGATCTGCCAATGGACGAGCTCGGCCTGACTCGTCTCATCCAGCTGACGCTGGCCGTCAAGGACGCACCGAGTCAGGTGGCTGAGCGGATGGTCACCGAGTACAAGGATGCCCTCCGCAACAAATCACAGGTCTAGGGTTTACAATCTCTATAGAGAACCTATAGAGTCGGTATCGCGGCACGGGGCCGCACTGGACCTGGGGAGGACCACATGCCGTCGTACACCGTCTACTCGGGAACACTCTCGGGACCGTCGGACCGCACCACCGAGGACCCGGCGCTGGCACTCGGCTGGGCTCGGGACTGCGGTCCGTACGCCTTCGTCACCGATCCGGTACGGGGGATCGTCTGGACGCCGGAAGCTGACCGGCGCTGTGTCGGCAGCCTGCACGACGCCGTCATTTCGGCCGCGGTGGCACAGGCTCGCCAGTGAGCATGAAGGAGCACCAGCGCCGGCAACTCGCGCGCTGGATGGACGCCATGAACGGCTGGTGGCGTCTAAAGGCTGCTTGCCTGACCGGCGTACCGAACGTCCCGATGCCGGACTGGGAGGACGAGGAGCTCCAGGCCCAGCGCAGTGCAGCGTACTTCTGCAACGCATTCTGTCCGGTGAAGGACGACTGTCTGGCGCATGCATTGAACACCGGCGAAGAGCACTACGTCTGGGGCGGCACGACGTCGACCGAACGCGAGCACCTGATGAAGAAGGCCAGGACCGAGAGACGGGAAGCGATATGAGCAAGCGCGTGCTGACGGCCGGCAAGATCACCACCGACCACATGGCCGGACAACGGGTGCTGGAGCAGACGACGCAGCTCGGAGAGCTGCCTGAGACGCTGTACGCGCGGTCGCGCCGGGGCAGCACGGGTCCGATGCTGCGTGCCGCAGCAGGCCGGCAGGTCATCGCCTTCCGCATCAGCAGGTAGATCCGGTACTATAGCCGGACGATGAGTTTTCTATACGCAAGGAGCGCGAGCGATGGCGACCCCCAGTGATACCCGCAATGCCGCCGTCCGGCCGCCCGGGATCAAGTACCCGTGGTCGGAGTGGCAGGACGGTCGCTGGTGGACGATCGAGCAGGGCAAGGACTTCGACTGCTCGGTGCGCGCGATGCGTGACCAGCTCCACGTCCGAGCGCGCACCACTGAGACCAAGGTCAAGACCAGCACGGACAAAGAGACCAAGATCGTTTTCACGTTCCAGTGCGATGAGACCGACGAGCAGTTCAGCGAGCGCGTGAAGGCTGGCCGCGCCGCTTCCTGATCCTGCGACCCCGCCTGATGAAAGTCCTGGCCCCTAACCACACAGATGCATGGGCCTCGGAGACTCCCGGGCGGGGTCGCAGTTCCAATTATTGCCGTGGGCAACGGCTACCGGGAGACTCGATGAAGATGTACCTGACCAAGGACGAGAAGTACCCGCACGTCTTCGCCGTACCGGAGGCGCGACACAAGAAAGAGCTGGAGTCGGATGCCCGGCTGATACCTGATCGGCTGGGCCTGGAACTGGTCGCGCTCCGGCAGCGGGAAGAGGACGTGCTGGCCGAGATCGAGGATCACCTGCGATCGACCGGACAGAAGCCGATCTCATGATCGAGCTGTGGACTGATGGATCGGCCGGCCCGACCAACCCAGGACCTGGTGGCTGGTCCGTTGTCAGCCGAACACAACCGCTTCTGGTCGGGCACGCAGCGCTGACCAGCAACATCAAGATGGAGGGGTACGCATTGCTGGAGGCTGTCAGGTGGCTGAACGGCCGACCGGCGAAGATCCGCACGGACAGCCAATTCTGGGTGAACGCGGTCAAGGAGTGGGCGGTCCGCTGGGAGCGAGACGGCTGGACCCGATCGAACGGCGACCCGATCCAGAATTTGCCGCTGGTGCGGGCGTTGTACGGGGGGTACCGGGCTAACCCCGGCGCGGAACTCCTCTGGGTCCGCGGCCACAACGGCGACCAGGGCAACGAACTCGCCGACGAGTGGGCAGGCCGCGCCCGGCTGCAGAAGCTGGGTTACATGGGGATGGCCGTCTAGTGGCCGCCGTTTGGTTTCGAGAGCTTCCCGTCATATCTGACCTAGAGCTATCTAGATTCTGGGCAAAGGTAGCGCTGCCAGATGCCAACGGATGCATGCTCTGGGCTGCGGTCAAGACATCTGAAGGGTACGGACATTTCCGACTATCCGGGCAGATGTACCAAGCCAATCGGATTGCACTGGCCCTAGCTACTGGAGAAGCTCCTCGGGATCTAGAAGTGGCCCACTCCTGCCGGAATCGGCACTGTGTTGCAGCTCCTCACCTTTCTTGGTCTACACGGAAACAAAACCACGCTGACAAAGTTCGTGACGGCACGCACAACCGGGGCGAGCGACACGTAATGGCAGTGCTGACAGAGGCACAAGTACTTGAGATTCGGCAGCTGGCGAAGAGTAAGGGATTGTCTGAACTTTCTCGTCTCTACGGGATAAGCACGTCCACCGTTTGGCGGACCATAAAGCGGATCAACTGGTCTCACTTGGTTGATCCTGAAGAGGTGCTCTAGATGGCTGGGACAACTGATATTCAGCTTCATTGGGTGCAAACACTTGATGAAGCAATGGCCTTGAAAAGATGGCTCGGTGAACGGCGGCCGGGCGGCTGGCTGGGAGTAGACACCGAGTCCACCGGACTGGACTGGTGGCGCGACACCTTGCGTACCGTCCAGTTCGGCGACCGGCACCACGGCTGGTGCATTGAGTGGTCCGAGTGGGCCGGCCTGGTCAAGGAGTGCCTGACGGCATACGAAGGCCCGCAGATCCTGTGGAATATCAAGCACGACCTCCATTTCATGGAGCACAACGGGATCCAGGTCAAGCGCTGGCTGATGCACGACGGCCGGGCCATGGAGCACCTGCAGAACCCCTGGCAGCGAACCGGCCTGAAGCCCACTGCGATGCGCCGGCTCGGCCAGTGGGCCGGGTACGGCGAAGCCGAGCTGAAGGCCGCCAAGATGGCCAACGGCTGGGACTGGGCAACGACCCCGATCGAAGCTGAGTGGCAGTACGCCGCCTTCGATACCGTCATCACCGCGCAGACCGGCGAAGAGATCTGGCCGGGTATCGCAACGGGCTTCTCCGGGATCTATGACCTGGAGCTGGCTAGCACCTTCGTGCTGGCCGACATGGAGCGCCGCGGCATCTTCACCGATCGCGGCTGGATGGTGCAGCATTCCGACGAGTGGCAGCAGATCGCCAATCAGTGCGCCATCGAGCTCCGCCAGTGGCACATCGGCAACCCCGGCTCGGACAAGCAGGTGATCGCCGCACTGCAGGAGTTCCTGGGCTGGGTGCCGGTCGTGTTCACCGAGAAAGGCAACATCAGCCTGGAGCGCGAGG
>Ga0193742_1000469_pt1 | contig 27095 bp, 31 predicted proteins | sample L2c1metaG_FD_165511 | JGI IMG/M metagenome (GOLD analysis project Ga0193742, IMG submission 165511) | Soil microbial communities from a riparian zone of the East river system, Colorado, United States - L2c1 | ecosystem: Environmental > Terrestrial > Soil > Riparian zone | place: USA: East River... | reverse complement strand
GATCTGCATGGAAGTCTGTGGGGTTATTTGGGTCTCTGTAAGCGGCTTCAATTTCAAGTTGGTATTCATAGGCACGTTTAGCTCCTACACTTCTAAGAATATCAGCCATTCTTTGTTCATGGTTAGCATCATGTCCACCACCATCAGCATGTGATATTTCATGAACAATAGTACCAAATATATCTATGCTGACTTCATCTGGAGTATTAGCATGTGTCATTGCAGCCATAGGATTAAATAATATGGCTGATTTTCCAGATTGTGGATTAGGAACGTGTAATCCTAATGTTGAACTTGATTTACCAGGTTCATCATCAAATAGGAAACCTATTTTTTCAATTCTATCAGTTTGGACCTGATTACCAAATTTCTCAAGAATGCGTTCGGCAACAGAATGTGTTACGTTCGCAACTGCTCTTAATTGAGGATTATTTCTAAATGCATCAGCTTCAAATGTAGTAAATTTCTTACCAACATCATATGTAATGAATGGTCTAACATTTTTATAAACATTAGGAGGGACCATTCCATTATCGACCATTGAATTATATGCTTGAACTAATTCATTAAATCGTTTACCCTTGGCAGGATTAACAATTACATCATCAATATATTTATTAACTATTTTTTGAACTGCGCCACGTAATGATTCGCGATTAGCAGTCCAAGGATAATCAGCATGGCCTTCAGGAACTTTGGAATTAATATTAATTAAAATTCTGTTAGGAATTCCAACTAATTCATCCCAACCATATCGACCACTAGCTTGCCACATTCCATTGTTTAATATTTCGTAATTAACGCCAGATGAACCTTTATAAGAGGCATCATCAGGAATAACGAAATCAATATTAGCAATTGGGTCATTAATATGTGTTACATCTTTAGCAGAAAAAATATCTTGTCCACCATATACTTCTGGCGTTGCAGGTCCATATGAAGTGATATGATTAGCAGTTATTTTACCAGGAATTGAAGAATTTTTGGCTAAATTTCTAATAAATTTTTCACCCTGATATAAATCAGCTTTATCTTTTTCAAAGAATGTTTCAATTACCATTCCCGTTACAGCACCGCGTTTAGCTGGTTTTGATTCAATATGAACACCAGCTAATAAATCCTTACGCGAACCCTCAAAATAATGTTCCATCAATTGACCATTAGGGTCGCGTGCTACAGAACTAACACTTACATATTTACCACTCAGTAATGGTGCAGCTTTAGCAATACCAAATCCACCAATTGCAGTTTGGTCATTACGTTTACCAGATGCACCTAAATCTGTAAAAATAGTTTGTAATTCTTGGCGTGTTAAACCAGGACCATTATCATGTACAGCAATTGATGGGTCTGCTGTTATTCCTGTAATTTTATCATATTTACCTTCATTAAAGAAAATATCAATCCTACCATGTAAACCCATTGCACGAATCGCGTCCAATGAATTTTGTACTAATTCCTTAGTAACAACTTTACCTAAATCAGCACCATAAAGTGTTGTAGCTAATACATCACTCAATGCTTCAATATCAGCACCAATTTTAACACCACCATCACCACTTACAGCTTTCTGAATATCATCTGGTAATATTTTAAGTAATGGTGGTAATCTATCATTAGATGATTTTGGTTGATCAGATAATACATCTGCCCTACTGATAATTTTTTTCCTGATATTACCATTTTCATCAGTGCGCGTTAAATATACGTTATTATCTGGGTCAGTTATTGGGTCAACTTTATTGATATTCCATTCTAAACCATCAGTATCAGTATACTTTTGACCTACGGCAATATCTTTAAATCCGGCAGGTTCTGCATTTAATGCTTTAAGAGTTTTACCAGCACCACTTGATATTAATGTAGATGCTTCATCATTAGTTCTACTCCATTCGGGAATAGTATCTAATTTACTTAATCTATCTTTAATACCATTTAAAATTTCTGGATTGGTTTCTGGACCAATTAATTTTAATGCAGATGTAGGTATATCAATACTTTTATTATATTCATCTCTAAGGGATTCAGGTAAGAAATTACCATCTCTATCAAATCTTTCGGGATTCATTACTGTTTTAGAGCTACCCATTCCAGCAGTTTTATAATCTCTACCAGTAGGTAATGCTATTCCAGTAATATCTTCACGACCAACAGATAAATTTCTACCATCAGTAGTTTCAACACCTATAGCACCTTCATTGAATCCTGTAATCTGTTTAAATCTACCTTTATATTCAGGAAATGTTTTTAAGAATTTTTCACTAAAATTCCCACCTTTAGGCATTTTAGCAATTCGTTCTTTATTATGTTGAACTGCAATATAATCTTGAACATCAAGTTCTGTCATACCAGTTTCGGGAATGACAATTTTATTATCATCACCCATTCTGGTAAAACCTGGTGTATCCTGTGAATTATTCCAATTATCAATAGCACCTTGTAGTTTAGGATTACGTAATGCGCCAAGTGATTTACCAGAACCAATAGTTCTTAAACCAGTCCGTTCAATTGGATCAATACTTTGAAATGCTAAACGTAATTCTCGAACTGCATCATCAGCAGCATCAACATCAGTTCCATATGATGCGCGTAATTCTTGTTCTGCAATTTGTAAACCACGTTCTGATAATTGTGGTGTTTCATTACGAATAGGTCTTAAATTAGTTGTTTTATCAATTGGACCTAATTCAGTTAATTTGCCTGATTTTCCAACAAATGTTTGTTCTTGATTAGATTCTTGACCAATACGTTCACCTGATAATTGTTGATATCTATCAAGCGCTGTGTCGCGTAAATAACCAATATTTTCTAAATCATCATCACTTATTTTAGAACCATGTAACCATTCTTGATATGCTTGTTTATATTGAGTATCCAACTCATCATATTTTTTCTTAGCAAGTGTAGAATTTTTAATTTCATTAATTTGTCTAATTTTGGTTGTATTTGGATCAAAATCTAATGGTTCTTGTATTTTTTTATTATTATAAAATTCTGCAACTGCCCTGTCAGCACCTTCAGTATCTTTACCGAACTGTCTGCGAATTGCTAATGCTTGTTCTAATTCAGATTTTGGTCTTGGTTCATCATTTGACTTAGAAAATTTGATTTCATCAACATCAATTGATTTACCTTCATCTTTACTAAGGGGCTTCAGCACACGTGCTGGATTACTGATTGCATCAGTTTTATCAACAGCAGATGTTGTACCACCTTCTTTAAATTTCTCTGGTAATAATGCATTAAATACTGTTGCATTAGTACTAGGTGGCTTTAATCTATCAGGTACAATATTTAATGGATAAGGTAATGGATAATCGTTCTTTGTTAAACCAAATTGCTGTGTATTATATGCTGGTGTGCCTTGTTTCCTATCAGGTAATGTAACTGATTCAGGAATAATTTCTGGTTCAGGTAATGGCTCTAATTTACGCATTCTTCCATGTAAATGCGCAGCAGTACCTAATCCTGCAAATCCTATATTACCAGCAGCACCAGCGTAATCACCTTCTGTAAGTTGTTCTAAACCACGTAAACCTTGTAAACCCATTCCAATAGTATTAGCAACTTTACCAACTGCATTTAATCCAGTTCCTACGCCTTTTAAACCAAGAATCGTAGTTCCTACATCTAACGGATTAAGTAATGTTCCAACACCTTCCATTGCACCGCGATAAAAACCACGAATTGCAGCACTACCAGGAATAATACCGCTTTCAGCTAAATATGGTATAGATGGACCGCGATTTTCAGTATCTTTTCCACCATTAATAAAAGTTGGAAATAGTTTTTCAGCACCCCAATTTACAGCTTTTTGAATAGGTTCAGGTGTAACTGAAATTGCGTCCCATGCTTTACCTAAAATTGATCTATCATCAACTGGTTCTGTTGGTTCAGTAATTTCATCGCCATTATCATCAAGATAGGTATTGTTATTATACTTACCCGCTTCATATTCTTTATGTAATTGGTCAGCATATTTCTCAGCTTTTTCAACTGATGAAAATTTACCTAAATGTAAACCAGTTTTACGATATTCATCTACAACTTCATCATCTGTTGCTAGAAATCTACCATCTGGAGTTACTGATGGTAATAATGTTTCTACGCCATCTAAATTAATACCAACTGAAAATACTGTACTAGTTCCACCATCAGGATTTGGAACTTTAGGTTGTTTTGCTAAATCAATATTTCCAGGTTCATATTCATCACCGTCATCATCAAGATATTTTTGTTGTGGCATTATTTAGCCCACCCAGTACCATCCCAAGTACCAATTGCGCCATTTGGAAATGTTTTCTTATCACCAATTTCAGGTTGCTGATTTAATGCAGTATCACCATAAATATATTTACGAACCTGATTCAAGGTTTTTAAATTACCTTTTGGTGGCATACCAATTTTGAAATTCTTACCCTGTTGTGGAATAATATATGGTGCCCATGCAGGATTATTTGCAGCTTCTTGCGAGCGCATATATTGTTCAATTTGTCTTTGTGCAGGTGTTAATCCCGATGCATTAGCACCACTACCAGAACGTGCAGTTCCAGCACCTAATGTTTTCTTAACTTTGATTCTATTATCAGTTTTAGCATTATCAGTTGTGACAGCAGTATCACCACGTAATGGAATTAATTCTTTTTCACGATTCAATTGATTATCACTAGATGCAGCATTTACATCTATTTGTTTATTACCACGTGCATCAATTAATGCTAATTGATTTTGAAAATCAAGTTCAGTTTTATCATATTGACTTAAAACTGATGATTTAACTGGCTGACCATTATCATCTAAAACGCGATGTGATTTAAGAGTAACTGGTTCAACACCAATAATATAACCATCTTCATCAACTTTTAATTGATGATTTGGATTTCTGGCTTTATATTCATACACCATATTACGATGTTGTGTAGCAGCCAGTTTTCCTTCATTAATTTTATTTGTTGCAATATCCCGATCAATCATTCTGTCAGTATTTCTTGATTGATTATTACGATTCATTATATCATTAGCCATATTGCCACGATTTACATTATCGCGACCTTCAATATTAGCTAAATCACCTAATGGTTTATTCTTTAAGTCCCAATCACCAACTGCTCTATCATAAGGCATATTCCTGATTGCTTCACCAATTTGCAATCCTTGTGGAATATTTGCTTTAAAACCTAATGCAGCACCATCTTGATATGTAGCAGGACCACCAGCACCCATACTACCAATTGCAGCTAATATTTGTCTAGTTTTTGATGGTTGATAATTTTCGCGCTGAGGCATTTGTGATAATTGATTTGAATAATTATCTAATGCATTATGATTTGGAGTAAACATTGCTTGCAATTTACTCATTAAATCATTATCACCACCCATACCCGGTTCCATTACAGGACTATTAGGTATTTGTGGTGCAGCATTTAATTGTTCTTGCTGTGGTTGTTGAATTACACCCTGATTAGGTTGTGTTGGTGATGGTTGATTAGAACCACCAATATTCTGGAGAATGTTCATTAAACGTAATGCATCAACATTCATTTTAGTATCGTCCAGAATTATTGTATCCTGGTAAACCCTGTGCAGTTTGGGTAATACCTGATGTTAATCCACCTAAACCACTAATTGCACTAGCAGTTTGACCTGCTATATTAACAACACCACCAATATTACCTAATGCCTGTTGAAAATTTGAAGGCATTTGTGATTGTTGAATTTGCTGACCAACTTGTTGTAAACCTAATTGATTAGTAGAATTTTGCTGCCCAATTGCTTGTCCAGTAGATGCTAATGCTTGATTTCCATACAATTGATTAGCATTCTGTTGGGTGTTAAATCCTTGTAATTGTGCTGCAATACGCATTTTATCAATATCACTCATACCACTCAATCCAGCTAACATTTGCTGTGAATTGAGTTGATTGATGTTATTTGATAATCCTTGTCCCGCAGTAGAACCTGATTGTAAACCACCTAAACCAGCTAATTTACCAGATTGAATCATCTGTGCTAATTGTGCATTAGCATTCGTACTAGCATCAGATAATCCACTTGATAAATCACGACTCATCTTTGCAGTGGCTGCTGTATAATTAGGACTATAACCACCCTGTAATGAACGCTGTCTATCTACATTTGATTGCGCATTTGCATATACTGCTCTAGTTGGAGCAATTGCACGAGCGCGTAAATCACTTTTATCTTGTTCACTAAATCCACCAGTATCAGCAAAGTTTTGATAACCAGCTAAGGAACTATCTAAACTTTGTCTAAATTTCGGGTCCCAAGAATAATTATTTCCACCACTTGCGAAATTTTCATAACCAGACCTAGTATCACCACCTAAACTACTTGCTTTATTAATAAAATCGTTATATTGACCACCATCCTTGGTGGAATTTAAATAATTATCCCAAAATACCTGTTGTTGATTTGCAGTTAATCCAGCTTGTTTTTCATTACCAGTCGCAGCTGATTTCTTATTCGCGTCAAGTTCTTTCTGAACTTTATCTCTATCGCCTTTTGCCATAATTATAATCCAATGACTACTGGTTTACCAGCTGTAGGACTAAAACCAGCTTTAAATAACTGGTTCATCCAAATATCTTCCTGAATGAACGCATGTAATTGGTTATATCCGGCTTTACCACTTACATACTGTGACGCAGTTAACAATTCATAAAGCGCAGCACGTCTTATTTTTACTGATTTCGATTTATCCGTAAGTGCCACGCATTCAATAATTGTGCGTACGCCTCCAGTAAGTATAATACTATCATCATTATCATCAACTATGGTAAAGGCACATAAATAATGATTTAAAAAATCTGGAAATTCAAATTGGTCCTTGTAATATTTTTCATGGATAAATTTCAATCTATCCAAGTCACCAACTTGAATTTCGCGTATCATTATGATATAGCTGTTACAATACCATTAACAACAGTAATACTAGCTGGTGCTGCGGGACCAAATGATACACCTGCAACACCACCAGCTTTATATCCTAATGCATCAACTTGTGCAGGTAGACTATCATCTTTATTACGGACTTTCATTACACCATCGGTACTGGTATTTAAAGCAAATCCCTTAGTAGTATCAATACTTCTAACTGCAATTGAACCAGTTAAACCAACAATTTGACCACCACTACCCATATTAATAACAGGTGTGCCGGCAGACATTGTAATATTACTATTGAAAACTGTCCAACCTTTAATACCAATTAAATTAGCAGCATATTTATAAATTCCAATTGCTGCATCACTTATAAATGACAATGATGGTAAACTTAATGTACCATCGCGCATTAATATTTGACCACCAGCGGGTTGAATAACATTACCAGTTGCAGCATTAATACCCATTACATTAAATACTGGATTTTTCTGTGCAACAATACTTACAGTACGCAATCCACCACCTGATGCGTTTAGAACTGATACTTTAACGTATAATGCAGCTGTAAGTACAGTTCTAAAATCACCTGTAACACTAGTTGATGAATCAATCAAAAACCAACTAATATTATCTATACTACCATATAATGCAACGCTTAATGTTACTGCTGGTGGTGAAGATAAAGTTACTTGCCATCCAATTAAATTTGCACCAGGTGGTACAGCAAATGAAATTCCATTTAAAGTAGTTTCCTGAAATAATGAATATTCAGGCTTACCAATACCCAGTGCTAATTGTGGCATTCTTTTCTAGTCCTTAATTTGAATTTTTCTGCAAATCTTGAACCGCTCTAATTATACCAACTAATACTTGATATAATGCATTATTCGAGATTTGTAATCCTGTTGAATTTAATACTGCAAGTAATGAGTCAACTGGTCTATGTTGCATAATTAACCAGGAAATTGAGTATACATTAACTTAGTGTAAACAATCACTCTGTTTACATTCATATATTCAGAAATCGCATTTGTTTCTAATCTCAATACAGCGCGTTGCGTAGTGAAATTAGCTAATCTTGTAGGTTCCCTATCAGTTATTATTTCCATTGGTATTGGTACAAGAACATGATTACGAATTCTATCAAGAGAATAAAATGTCGCACGAAGATTGCCAATACCATTGATGCGCAAACGAATACCACCAAAATGAATAATACTTTCATCCATTACCATCACTCACAGTGAATAATTCTACAAATGGATTAGGGATTGCATTTTCTTCTGCAACATAAACTTGTGGAACATTTGCTGTCAAAATGAATTGAGAATCAGTTCGTTTTTTATTAATATCTAAATAATAAATACCACCCACAGGTCCCGGTGGAAGTACTCCCGGTGTTGTAGGTAATCCCGGTTGTACTGGAATATAACCTGGAACTGGATATCTTAATATAACAAATGAACCAAATGGTGGTGGTCCAAATCTTTGGGGATAACTTAAAGCTTCATCAGTACTATTAACTGCACCATCTGGTAATGGTGCTACTTGACCAGCGCGACCAATTGTAAAATGGGTAGTTGCATAATCATAATTCAACCCACCATCTACAATTCTGATATTACGAATTCTTAATGTACCATCACCATTATCAGTTCTAACCCAAAATGATGTATCATCTAATCCACGTGCAATTCTATCATTTACATGCGCGCCATTTACACCAAGAAAATATACATTTAATAAATTACCATTCGCGTCAAATCTAACTACAAAACCACTATCAACATCGCCAACTTTATAATAACCTACAATAACTGATTCATCATCTAAAACAATCAGTCCATTGAGGAAACCACATCCAATGTATCCATTTGCTAAATCTGATACATATTCATTAACTAACATCCCAAATCGTTTAACGGGTTGTTCAACATCACCTTCTAAACCCGCATTACCAATAGTATATACAACTAATTCATTTTTTGAAGGATTAAGACCCTTCAAACCATATGTAGGTAAATTGTATGTAAAACCTTGTAAAATTTGTGCTGGTAAAGGGCCAGTACAATTAACTATGGTAAATGATGCATTTAATGTTGATGGTCCAGAACCACTAAAACCAACATAAAATGTATTAGTTTTATTAGTTCCAATTTCTGCGCCGCCGATTGGTAATGTTTTAATTCTTACTAATTCTGCATTATAAATTGCTGTTGATGCAAAACTATCTTCTAATGCAACTAATCCATAAAAATCTAATGTATTACCACCACCTTGAACAACAGCATTACCAGTCGTTAAAAATGGTTGAAAAGTTCTAGCGCGTCCATTATTTGATTGTAATATTACAGCTGGAAATTGTGTAATTGGTAACATATCGGTCATCAATATGTCACCACTTAACGATGGTCTATTTGGAGCTACATCTACTTTTAATATTAATGTTGCAGTACCAATACTTGCACTAGTATTAATTTGAAGATAATAAACTTCACCAACTGTAACCTGAAATTGTATTGGTCTATCTATACCACTTACTTGATTCCCAACTGGATATGGAATCCATGTATCAGTTAATATATCATATGTAAAAACTGACGCATCTGGAAAATATGTCGGTGGGTCAATTTCACTTATGCCTTTAGCATAAACACCTAATACAACGCTATTACGCGGTGCTGTAACTTTATAATATAAAGATTGCGCTTCTGGATTAGCAACAATTTCAGCAGGTAATACACCTACATCAATTGCCGTATCAAACCAAGTATTTGGATTTGGCATTACATTGCACCAGTTGTGGGCAATTGTGTAATTGGTTTGATTGCGCCAATAATTAACTTATTGGTTTCAACTAATGTAATTGTTGTTGTATTAATTGCAAATGTCCAAGGACACCATCTAATACTTTTTGGGTCTAATCCATTTGAATAATCACCAATCAACATTTGTCGTTGTGGTAATGTAATATAGATTATTTGACTCAATGAATCATTAATAATCTGAATATTATTAAATGAACCGCGCTTCAACGCGAACCAATAATCTCTAATTTTCCAACTTAATTCCGGTCGCGAATAAGTACCGTTAAACAACATAACGCCAGAATAATCAGTGATAATGAGATAATCAACGTTTACTCCACCACTATTTAGAACAAATGCAATTCCATGTACACAACATCCTACACCTTGGTCTAATACCATTACTGTCCAAGATGATGGTACATCCTGATTATCAACTAATGCAAATGTACGAATTTGTTTAAATACATATAATACATCACGAAATTCCTGAGCATTAGTTAATGGAGTTCCATCCAATGGTATAACAACTAATCCATCAATTTCACTTATCGCTTCAGGTTCACCGGGATATGATATACGTAATAAACTAATATCTGTATATGAATTAACACATACTAATCTACCATGATATGTAGTAAGATTTACACATGCAGGTAATTCACTAAATAAATCCTGCAAATGCGTAACATCTTCTAATAATTCAGCATCAAAAAAACTAACATTTTGTAATACATTTACACCATTAACAACAGTTGCACCCGGAATGCGAAAGAATTGATAACCTTCTTTATCATGATTATATAAATCAGGGTCAATTGCTTTAGTTGCAACTACGTGAACTTTAGTTACATATGGACTTGGTGATTCAGGTAATGTAAAATCAACTTCCTTACCACCAATCGCAGTTATTTCTGATAATTGTTCACTTACAGCACTTAAGAAACCAGTATCAGTTTCATAAATTACACCAAATATGTGAACACCTTCTTCAACATGACCATCAACTGCTGTTTCTAATGCTATCATTGCACCATCGCTGGTTATAGGTTTACTACCACCAGCTTTTCTAGCAGGAGTTCCATCACCTTTATAAACATAAATGAACTCATTTTCAAGTCCAACTACACTATTATGTGGTGATAAGTAAGCGCGTCCGGCAATAGATACATATGCAAAATCTGTCATTCCAGTTACATGTAGGATAACAGTTAAACCATATGTACTATCGTAAATATTTCCAGCACTATCAAGAATTAATAGTGATTCACCAGTTTCTTGAACAAAGGTATAAATACGTCTTATATTAATAAATAAATTTAAATATAATGAAATTCCATCTCTTGTTTCAAAACCTGAATGCGTAAATTGAATGTTATTACAATTACTAAAGTGGTCCGGTGGAGTAGTTTCAACATCACCACGTTTCCAAAGACCATTAAAATCTTCAATTGTAATCGGCGTATGATTTCGCATTGTTATATAATTGGGTTATTGCAATCTATCCAATTTATCACTATTGTGAGTTACGAAACACGAACGGTCATGACATTTCGCCCTTACTTGGCACAATATGTAAATCAGTAGTTCCCAATAAGTTACCCCGATATTTCTCGGCCCAATTCATTACTACTTACAACGCATTACGAACTATACAATCTTTAGCTTCAAGTAATTTTCTTAATCCCGCAGTTCTTTCAGCACTATTAGATTGATTTTGTACAATCCATATTGCAATTTGATGAAATGGAGCACTAACCAATTGTAATTTAGCAGGCAAATGCTCATATGCAAAATATTTCAAAATAGGAACTTCAATTGAATTTTGCATCATAATTGAATTATCTTGAATTGAATTTTGCATTATAATTGAATTATCTTGTTTTTGTTCATTTTCAAGCATTAAATTGACCCCCTAAATTTCTTGCGGCGCGTTGAAATATTTTGTGAACCTTTGATGCTTATATTTAACAGAATTTCTAAAGTTCGTAATGCATTCATATTCAAACTATCAGCACGTTCTTTATTTTCACCAATAAATTCAGAACAAAGTGCTGCATTACGATACTTTAGAAAATTAAGCGCGTTGAATACTCTACCAATTGAAATTTCAGTAACACTATTAGTAGTTTGTTCTGGTGAATCAGCACCAAATGGATCGCCAATATAATCAAGTTGAATATCCATCGCTTGATTAGTATTGGGAATGGTAATTGTCTGTTCGCGGTAGGAATATTCGTAAATTTGAGTTTGTACATCACTTACAGGTGCTAAATATGATTTTCTTTCTAAAAAATGAAAACCATCAGTACCTGTATTTTTTGCCCATACTGCAATGATTTCAACAAAATCAACTGGTAATGCAGGAATAGTTGCATAACTGATAATATGCGCACCTGCAATAAGTTTAAGTACAGTTGAACGTTTACTTGAAATTGGAATATTATTATCTTGAAGTTCCAATCTCAAATCATCATATGCAATTTTGAAATATGGTAATTGCGCTGCATATGTGAACACAGTTTTTGCTGTATCATTCAATAATGCAGCACTACCGTCCATTATTTCACTTACAATGAATGGCATAGTTTTATTTCAGTTACTGTGCGAAAATCAATCCGAGTTCAGCAGCCTTAATTTTATTAATAACATTCTTACAATTACTACACACCGGATACAATGGATTAACCATTGCACCACATGCAGGGCAATTAGACATTTCTACAGATTTGAAATCTTGCATCCAAGTTTTCTGTAGACCTAATTTTTCCGCTGCCATACGTGCAGTTTTTGAAATAGCTAATGGATTACCATTCGTTCGCGCCCATAGAATATCAGCAATTTGAACTAATTCCATGAACCAATTTTTCTGTCTCTGTCTAGCTCTATCAAGTAATAAATCGAAACCAGGATATCTATGAATAGTAAATTCATCAAATTCACCGGGAACAAAAAACAATCCCGGTGTCATTGAACCACTATCATTTCCTAATGCGCCATTAGAAAAATCTTTAATAAATGATTCAGCAACCTGTAATGAAGAACATGGAATTTCTAAATAAGGTTGCCCTTCTTCCATTTCCTTCCACCAACTTGATGGACCAATAACTAATAACTCAAATCCATCAGAATCAGTAACTGCTGGAATTTCAAATAATCCCGGAAAAATTGTAGCTTTAAATTCTCTAATTGCTTCAGGATAAATTGATACAATAGTTGCCTTATCTAATGGATTTATAGGCATCCTATTGATTTGCGCAGTTCTTTGAAATTCACCAATCATAGTCATTTTTATACCTTATCATTTCTTATCATATTCGATATGAATATGATTTGTTTCAAATAATACATCGTAATTTCTACCAAGTTTGACGCGCAATGCATCAATTACATCATCAATTTCATCATTATCTAAACTGGACGTTCGCACATCTAATGCTTCACCAGTATAATGTTTAGAACCTTTCATATGCTTTCCATCGGTTCCACTTGTAATGACGTATTCAACACCTAATGATTCAGAAATATTTGCTAATGCCGCAGCAATAATAAGTAATCTTGGTGTTACACCGTTCTTAATTTTTATCATTACGTTTTCTAGTGCCATAACCAATAGCACTATCTTGCATTAATGCATTACCAATTGAAGTTTCATTACCAAATAATGATTCTTCCAATAATGTAATACGCATTTCGCGTGCTTCAAGTGAATTATTTTCTAATTCACTTGGCTTATATTTAGCACCAACAATTTTTGCCGATGCAGTCATTACAGTTTTAATAATTAATTCCACCGCATCCCAAACTACAGGCAGTGCATCACCATTTGCACTTTTAAATGCCCATACTGGTTCATACGATGTATTAATTATCAATTCAATCATACTTACTTCTGGAACTGGAATTAACCGTTCCAAAATAAAAATATGAGGTAAATAATCATATTTTGAAACTTCTTTTACGCCAGTTTCATCACATAACCAAATACCTTCTGATGAATATTTTTGATAGGTTCCATAACGCATTTCGCGTTGGTCATCAGACCATACAACGCGCCATGTAGGTCTACCATCTTCAAATTTACCGTAATTATCTTCTAATCGCTTGTTTAATACTTCAATTTTTTCCATATATCACATTTATAAGATACTGCCGCAAGTGGAAGCCGTTAATGTATCTATATTACAATACACTGGCGGTTTTGGCGTCATGAACCTTATGCTATCAGTTGAGTAATTTCAACATTAGCCATATTTTTCTTTAACACCGCACCACATTCACGACAGTATCTTATAACCCTATATTACGCCCAATACTTTGCAGTAGATGGGTCGTAATATAACGTAAACACTCTGTTAATAATGGGCTGGAACGCGAACTGAATATTTCCCGTTGTTGCTAATACTGGCATTGAACCAGTAAGGAAAATAAATGACAGTTCATGATATCCACTAACAGGTGGTGTAATGTTCGCAATTGAAACTGTACCAGTCACATAAGTTAATTTTGTGGTTGGTACAATTGTAGCTGCACTTGCAACTGTAGCTGGATAAGGCAGTTTATCACTCTGTACAGTTGAAAACTGCTGAAATGTAACGTCAGGCATTCTAAACTACTCCTTAATAACTAGGATACCACTTCTTATTGGTTTTGGAATAAACCATAATCATTAACTGACCAACAATACCTGTAGATACATTGTTAATATTTCCCGCAGTAGTTGTAGTGAATGCGCCTACTGGAACAATAAACAAAATTCCACTAAACCCACCACCAAACGTAGCGTTGATATTCACAATTGGTGTCGTGCCAGTTACGTGAATGATATCAGTTTTTGGACTGATTGTCGCAGCTGATGCTACAACTGATTCAGATAATTTAGTGGTTAATCCTTGAAACATAGATTACTCTTTCTCATTGCTAATTCCTTCCAAAAATTTCCTTGCTTCATCTTTGGAAACGCCCATTAACTTAGCATAGGAATCAACAAATATTTTTGATGGTTCAGAACGTACTGCATTCTTTCTATCGTACTTATCCTTTCTACAAATCTTACAAGTACGCCAAGTTCGTTCTTCACCTTTTTCATTTAATCCAGTTTCAGTGAAAGTATTTTCTGGTGTATATTCATGTCCATTAGGACAAAAATTTGCAGGTAGAAAATTTGGGTCTTTAAAAAACAGAGGGTACTTTAATATTTGTGCTTTTCTTCTTGGTGACAGAAAAGTAAAAATAGTTAAAATAAACCCTCTTGCATTTTGTCCTGATAAAGTCCAATGCCAATATCGTTTACCGTCTTTTTTACGAATATATGGTTTGACTTTACCACCAAATACTCTTTGTAGTTCATCTGGTAACCATTTATCTTTTTGAACTACCCTTGCAACATCACCAGTAAAATTTCCTTCACCTTCATAAACTCCGGCGGCCCATGCAATTTCTACAAGTTTTGTCATATATACTCCCTATAAGAGTATAATTGACTTTGACTTGCATGTCAAGCACTAAATCACCCCACCGGACCTGCTCCAGTTAGTAGCCCGCAGGGACCGCTAAATTATCAATATACGCACATGCTGCTGGATTAGTAACAAAAGTCTGCATACCAACTACCATGTAGAAGATATCCGCTGTTGCTACGCCACCAGAAGCACCACGCAACTCGAAAATCTTTCTACCATCAGATGTATAGAATCCGATTGGCAGAATTTCTGCACGTCCCCAAACAGAATCAACAACGAAATCAATTCTAGTTGGATTCCAATTCCATGATGTCTTAACAGTGGCACCAGCCATCTGCATAACATCAAAATACATATCTAACTTCTGTGAAGTAGGTCCTTTGTTAATAACTGAAACTAACTGACCAATTTCTTCATATGCCTGCTTCTGTGCAGGATGCATCCACGCATCTGGAGAATGATGTTCATCCATTCCCAAACGATTACCAATCTTATTCAATGCTAATCGTGGAAGTGGTAATGTTAATGCAGCACCTAATGCATTCACACGTGATGCACGAATTTCTGGTGTAGTTACACGATTAAAACCTAACCAGCTACCAGTTGATGCATTACTATGATGATATGGCACACCATATAATGCAGGTAATGTAGCAGGCGCGGCACTTAATCCTGCAACTACAATCACATCAGTAGTAACTGCACCGGGAACATTTGGTGTAACAATTACAGATTTATTTTCAACATCATAACCTGTAATTGTAGTCGTACCGCGTAATACACTCAGTGCAGCATTATAAACTAATACTGTCTGTCCAAAGCGCATTAACCTTACACCAAAGCCATCAGTAGTAGCAGTATAAGTATCAAATCCAGCGCCAGCAACAACAGTAGTGATAGTGCCAATAACACCATTACCATTCTGCATTAACTGTGCATCTAACTGGCGGCGCAATTCATCTAATGCCGTAGCTGTTAATCTACGAACACCATTAATTACTGCCTTTCTACTATCATCAGTTCCCCACTGCGCTAACTTTGTATATTCAATATTTTCCGACATGAATACACAACTTAATAGAGCCTTATCAAAAGTTGGCCCACCACCACGCCCTAAATCACCACCATCGGGATTAAAATACTGAAATGAACCACCGGGACGTAATTCCAATGGAATACGCATCTGGCGATTTGAAACCTTTTCAGCGGGGCGCTTTTTAATAGTCGCGTAAAACTTATCATCGCGTTCAAACAGTGTAGTAACCTTTGGTAGAACTCTTTCCAGTTCTAAAGCAACTACCTGCGAATCAGTTACAGCCATTTTTCAATCCTTAATATGCTTATGCATATCATTAATCCTGCATTAAAAACTCTAAACTTGTTAATTTACTGGGGTCTTTCTTAGAACCACCAGATGATTTATTACTGGAATTAGCCATTTTCCCTTGTGTTACAGGCTTATCATCTTTAGATTCATTCGCGCCCCTATTACGTGAAGCCTGACCTTTTAAGGCATCTGCCTTTACCTTTTGAATAATACCGGGCAGTACGGTCTTGGCTTTTGATAACAGTGCATTACGAATTTTAACTTTAGAAGCTTCACTAAAGTTTTCTTTTATAGCGTTCTCCCACAATTTATCTTTAATTGCAATAAATCGGGTATCGCTAATAATTTCTTTCTGAACATTTTTAATGACATCTTCCATTGCCTTATTTTTGACATATGGAGTCATTACGCCTCTTGGGTCAATGTTTTTATCAATTGCACTTTTAATGACATTATCTGTTCGCGTTGTAATGTCATTAACAGCAAGACCTAATTGTTGACTCGCAAAAGACTTTTCACGATTATTTAATTCAATTTCTTTTGGATTTGGTTCTTCTGATTTAGTACCTGCGGGCAATAATGTAACATTAGTAGACCCATATATGTATTTATGTAATAATTGGGCAGCAATTTGCAATTGCTCATCATCACCTTGTTTACCAGTAGTATATGCAGAGTGGAGCGCGTTCTTGATGACAAAATTTAAAGTTCCGTAATAAGCTTTTTCATCAACTTTAGCAAGTGTCTGTAATAACCCACTCGTTATTTTTTGAAATGCACTATCATCAGTTGATTTAACAGATGCTAGAACACGTTCAATTGAACCACTTAATAATTCACCTTCAAATTCTTTTAATGTATTTAATCTCTGACCAGCTTCTTTCGCATCAGCAATTGTAGGAAATACTTCTGCATACTGCTGTTCGCGATAGATAGCTTTTTCTACACCAGGAAACTTCTTAAATATATCTGGATAAGCTTTTAATATTTCCTGTCGCTTTGGAACATCTTTGTAATCGAGTTCATCATCTTCTTTTAATTCAATTTCCTCGATTGGTTTATCTTCTTCTTCAGTTTCAGAATCATCATTTTCTGTTTCAGTTTCTTCGGAATCTGATTCATCTGATTCATCTTTTACATCTAAATCTAATTCTTCATCTTTTGCTTTATCAGTTTTATCACTTTTATCAACTGTATCAGCGCCATCCATCAATACATCAAGAATATCCTCTTTGGATAAATCACCTGATGTATTATTATCAACAGAACTATTAATTGGGTTGTCCGCTGGAGGCATTTTTATTCCCTTGTGGTAATGGCCTCAATTGTTGAGATGGGCCTTGAGGCTTTTGGCCATTGCTACTACCATTATCTAATGGTGGTTGACCCATATTCATAGGTTGACCAGCCATCATTTCTTGCATCTGTAGTTGTTGCATCATTTGTTTATGTGCAGCTAAATGCAACAATACATTTTTATATCCAGTTGGATTATCAATTTTACATTGACGACCCATTTCACCAACTAACCAATCTCTACAAAGTTCAGATTCAATCGCGTGATTATCTACTTCCAATTCCGGCATAACAGAAGTTACTTCTTCCATTTGACCAGTCATTGGATTTTGTTGCGGTAATGGTTCTGAATGCGTTAATAATTGAATTTCTTCATATTGCTTTTCGCGGTCTTTAATACCAAGTAAATTGAAATCATTCAATCCTAACGCACTACTTAATACTTGTAAATTCTCCGGCGCACCTAATGATTCAAGTATAGCAGGATTATTTAATTGCATTAATTGCATTACCGTATCATGAACCTGTCCCCACGTAACTGGTAAGTTTTCAGATGATTCAATACTATATGAACCAATCTTACCATCCATCTCAGATTTCTTTATTACAATATTGATAAATGAATTATGTTCTTCTTTAACCTGACGTTCATCTTCCATCATTGTTGCAATATAAGCTGGAATAACTTTACTGAATGTATTCTTCCAGAAAAAATTAACCATCTTCCAAGTAATCTGCAATCTCTGCATTGCTTGATTCTTGGACATACTATATTGCGCCGCAGTTCTAGATGAATTAGCTTGATTACCACCAAATAATGCAGGTAACGCACCACTAACAAATTGTCCCATTTCCTGAATTTTTGCAGCAAATGGTTCAACTTCTGGTGAAAGTGTAGCAGTATCAACTGTATAAAATGCTTCACTTAATGTCTTACCACTTTTAGCTTTAGCTGGATATATCGCGCCCGGTACTGTTTCCATTTGACGATAAGCATCAAAATTTAATACAGATGGGTCCGCGAATGTCTGAGGAATACCATGTTCAATAGTCCCTAATGATAAAGCAATTAGTTCATCATTAATATCTTGAACACCAGTTAACAAATCACCTAATGGATTGAAATGTAAATATTCACTTAATGGATTAAAAGTTAATGTCCAATGCTCATCTAAATCTTCTGGAATAGCTTCAGCATAATGATCATTAACCCAAACACATTTCACACCATCAGGAAATTTCTTTAATAAATCTTTTCTTAAATCCTCATCACCAATTACTTCAAATGCACTAGGACGAAACCACCAATTTCTTACTGTTGGAGTATTCTTTGGTTCATCACCATAATATTGTGGTGACATTCTACCCCAACGTTCATATAAATCATCACCAGTAATAGCAGTTCCCTCACCATCTAACATACCACGTAAATGGGGGTACTTTTTATACACATTACTGTAATGCGTTTCATAACAATAAGCTAAGTATGGAATATCATCTTGATTCCTTGCATAATTAGGAACCTTTACAAATAGTCCACCATTAACTTCAATCTTTTGACGCGCTTTGGGTTTTTTATCAGTACGAACTAATTCATTTGTACTTTGTTTAATAGTTCCTTCAGCAGGTTCTATTTCAGTCTTACAATTAGGACACCATTTAGAATCAGGTTCCTGAATCTCAGTTAAACAATTTGGACAAGTAAAAATTGGAACATCTTTTTCAATGTCTTCATAAACACCAACTTCTACAGTTCCAAATTTCTTATTTTCAACTGAATAATTATATGCCGCAATCATTCCTTGAGTGCAATAAATAAATAATGCTCTACACCATAATAGTGGAGCATCAATTTGTGTATAAATTAGTGATGCAATTTTTGTTCCACCTTTTGCAGTAAGTACATCACTAATATTATCTGCATCATCAGGCGCGCATTTGATTGGTGGAACTGTTGTACTTAATGCTGCAATGATTGATTCTAAATATGCACGAAATACATTGATTTGTTTATGTTCATCTGATTCATTACTATCAGCATCGGGTGCTAATCTCCAATCATTTGCAACCGCGTCCCACCATATTTTAGTAATGCCAGCCCAATAGAACTCTAGCTTTTTCCATTGACGAATTTGTCGTTCACGCGTATCTGTATCTTCTTTATCAAATTCATCACGAATTACAGCTAATGCTTTCTGTAGTTCTTCACTGAGCATTTTATCTGCCATTACTTTTTCTTTACGTTCAATTCTTTCTTCTTATTATTTGCTTTATTAGCAACCTTTTCAGAAGGTCCAACTGCTTTCTTTAAAGAACCTTCTGCAATCATTTTCATAAACGCTGATTTCTTACTCATTATTAATATCTCCTCAATGGATTATAATTATACATTTGATTAGATGGCCCACTATAAGATTGTTGACCACTATTAAATTGATTAGAAAAATTAGTACCAGTACTCATCGGACGTTGCTGGTCATTCTGTGGTTGAGTTCTATTAAATGCAGCAGAATACTCAGGAACATTTACTGTATTGGAAGTAGGTCCATAAATTGCATTTGAATTACTAAGATTATTTATTGCACTTGTTCCCGCATCTGATACACTATTTACTGTCTGATAATTACTAACTGGTCTTGGTGCATTAGTAGTTCTACCCTGTAATTGCGTTGCATTACCTGCATATACTTTAGCATTAACAGGAGCAGTATTTAATGTCTTTTGCGTTCCAGTTGTTGTTGTATTAGTCGTAGCGTTATTAGAACCACCAGTATTAGTCCAAGCTGGATTACCATTACCAGTTCTTGCATTCTGTAACATATCCAATGAATCACCATATGGTGTCATTGCTGTTCCATTAGCAGATTGTAATGTTCCACCATATTTTGCTAAAAATGCTTGTAATCCTGCAATATCACGAATGCCACTTGACATCCATAAATCACGATACTGTTCGCGACTTAATCCCGTTACAGGATTAAATTCATGTGAACCGCGAGTATCATTTACAATTGAATTATTAACGGGATTAAATCCATCATTAACACTTCCGGGCATTCCTGGTAATGGACCTGATGGACCAACGTAATCAACTCCATTTACATTACTATTTTGATTATTTGCAGACGGTTCTACATAATTATAACCAGTAGTTTCATCAATTATATTTCCCTGCATTATGGTTCCCTGTTTTCCTTATCAGTATCCATCAATAACTCTTCTTCTAACTTCTTAATTGAATTACGTTCTAATTGCTGTCTTCTAATAGACCAAGGAACAAATTTATTCCCAATTGGTCTAAAATCTTTTATTTCATCTTTTTCTTCGTTATTAGTAACTGGACTAATCATTTGTTCAATTAGCTTTTGATTAATACCATTCACTCGCGCTAATTCATTTCTTAGATAATCAATTTCATCATTTTTCAAAAAACGATTATCCCAGAATCTAATTATTGCTTGTATAAATGCATCCCAAATATCTTTAATTGATTGCATTATTTTTTATACAATTGAATTACAAGTTCTGGAATCAAATCGCCTTCTTTTAATTCAATAAACTTAGTTGATTCAATAACCATTTTAATTGTATTCCACCCATCATCAGTATACATTCTAATAAATTTTGCATCTGATGGAATAGGATTATTTAATATATCAATTTTAAATCCATTTTTAAATAATTCTAAAACTATTACAGGACTTAATTGTATAAATGCATATCGCATACTATCTATTTCTATTACCAGAATGAAATCTCGCGACTGGTTTTGTAATATCAGTATTAGATTCTATACTTCTCATAGAACGATAATACGTTGTCATATTACCTGTTGTTGATAAACGATTTACAATTTCTTCAGTGCGAATCAATTTCTCTTGTTCACTTAATGCTAAAGTAAACCAATTATCCGCAGAATGTAATAACATTCGCAGCATATCATATGGATCATCTCCATCAAATTCTGCAACATCTTCTTTTTTCTTACCATCTGATGCAGATTTAGGATAGACACATGCTTTAATTGATTCGCAAATAACCTTTACATCTGGTGTATCAAAGAATAATAACTTAGGTATATTTGTTTCCACAACAGGTGGTTCAAATGAACGCAGATATTCCTGATATTCTTTTACACCTTTATTGCGTAATATCCACGTACTTAATTCAGCATCAAATTTATTAGTTTCAATTTCAAATACTAGTTTCGGTTTCCATCGCAGATACTCATGTAAAAGCATCTTACCACCAATACGATTCTTTTCACCAATAGTAACTTCCATTTCTAACGCATCAGTTACTTGTTCAAGAATTGTATGTGGTTCACCACGATTTTGATTCGCACTATGACAAATAATTACATCTTGTGGATGTTCTCTTTCAACAAAATAATGAACATCAGGTGCCCATTCTTCTATTTTCTTGGTAAAGAACATCAAATGTCGATATACATATAACCTTTTATCAGGACTAATTGCACCAAATCCTACACTACACATTGCACGAAAACCCCAATCAATAGCTACAATACGCGGCCACCAACTTGGGATATCGAACGCCTGTACAATATGTAATGCATTATCAGGCTCAGTAGGATAATGCTTATCTCTAAACTCATCAAATACTTGTCCCTCATATGCTTGCCAATCACCTAATTTTTTGGCTTTTCTTTCTGCTTCCGGTAATGCATCAAGTTCTCTTTTATATTGTTCATTCGCATGCGGGTTGTCGTCAATTGTAGCTGGAATAAAGACTCGCTTAATACCGCCGCGACCACTAAGAATTTTACCACCTTTAGGATAAGGTTTGATGAATCTTTTATAAACAAATTGATGTCCTATATTTCCCGGATTACTACCACTTCGCGCAATCATTGGTAATTCGTGTTTCAATGCTTCTGTAACACGAATACGTTCAATTACAATATATAAATAAATCCATTCAGTAAATGAAGTTAATTCATCAAATCCTACATAATTGGGTTGCATTGAATCATAATTGTGGACATCATCTTCGTTCTCACAGTGCCCCATAAAATACAATGCACCAGATGGGAATGTCCAACATGCGTCAGTTTTATTATATGTCGCTCCAAGTGGTCTGAAATATTCTCTACTACGAGGTATAATTTCATTCCGCAATTCAGGCATTGTACGTCGTAAAAATAAGCCTTTAAATTGTGGATGATTGTGCCATCCATGTACCAAGGGATACATGAGTAATACGTCACTTTTTCCAGCATTAACGGCGCCAGCGTAAAATCCTTCTTTAACAGAAAGGGGAATCTGTAGAAATCTCTCTTGTTTAAGAGTAGGCTTCCATATCAGATTCCCCTTTTCGTCTTTTAACATTGTATTGTAATTCTAAATTACATTACATTGTTATTTAAATACTAAACTTCAACCAATGGTTCACTACCATCATTCGTATCAATTGCTGTTGCAAGTGAATCACGTTCACTTTTCATTGCAGAAATTTCTTCTACAACTGGAGCTAATTCTTCAGCAGTAGCACCATTTGCAATAGCTGCCTGTACAGCAGCTTCTAAACGCGCTGCGGAACCATTGATAAAAACTGTAGCACTCTGCATCACACCAACAGTTGCAGCAACTTCAGCAGTGAGTTCACCTAAAATTGGATTTGGCATTAGTAAATTAACCTTTCTGAACAGTGATTTTATCCAACGTAATTTGTAAGGATGTTCTGGCATTACGTAACTTTCGAGTCAGTATATCTAACTCCTCATCAATATCCATGCCCCCTTTTAAAAGGTTAATAAACTGAATGAATTTTTCGTAGGATGTTATATGCAATTCAAATTCTGAATCATGCATCATTGTTTACTTATTCAGGAACTAACTTCACTGGAATATTGAATAACCTACCAACTAATGGGCGGTCTTGACGCAATGCAATATCTAACAGTGCTTTAGCAATTGCTTCATTATCACTTTGTAATGCATTTATTTTAGTTAGTAACTCATTATGCATATTATCCATTTTAATATGCATCGTTCTTAATAACCAATCAAGTGATTCAACTTCTAATGGAGGATTGTTTACTGGTCCGGTGGGAATTTCTGTACCAGTATTTAATACTTTAGGATAATTCAATAATGGGTCGCGATACCAACTTTTATCCACAGCATCTTTTTCAAACCATACTGGAGTATTGGTTCCACCACCATCGAATAATATATCCCATATCCGACCACTTCTATCCATAACTATATCGGCTGCGTATCCAACACCATTCACAATACAATTATTTTCAGTGGGTCTTGGTTTATATAGAATACCTAAATTTAATCGTTGTGCAACTAAATTACTAATTGCAAACGCGCCACATGGTCCTTTAATATCTATTCCTAAACGTACTAATTCATTTATTACTTGCGATACAACTTCAATACTCATTTGGTTTATCCGATTTTGATTTATTCAATTCAAAACCCTGTCTTAATAGTACTGTTGCAACATACGCACTAGTATCATTACTATATCCTAGTTCTTTATTTATTTCAATTAGTTCTCTATTAAACTTAATTCCTAATTTCAACATTAACCAACTATCAATAAATTTATAACCTTCAGTATTATAATAATATGTTAATCTATCCCATATCGAAGCATACAATCTTCTGATATGAGAATCAACACATATATTATCTGCATATCTACGTTTAGGATTATTCATTATCCTTATTATTATTTACTTTATGAATTGCACGTTTTGATATTGCTTCTCTTTCACCGCGATGCCATAAATAAGTATGTAAATCATCTATCTTAGTTTCACACATCGTAATGCGTGTAACATGATTCTCAGTTTTTTCTTTAATCTTCCACAATTCTTCTACGCGAAATCCTACTTTCATTAAAGTATAAAGAGTTCCTAGTAAACTCCCTACACCCGAACATAAACTTATAGTCTCTATTAAGGTCATTCACTAACATGAATAACTTCGTAATCATCTTCTTCTCTCATACGCGGCTGATAAATGATTACTCGATTATTATTATTTGAACCACTATTATCAGCTGGTGAAATATTACGCATTACAGTTGACATGTCGCGTGCTACACTTGATGCAATATTTACTTTCGATTCATTTAACTTCTCAACTGTAATTGCAGCAATCGCATCAAGTAAACTTTTCTGAGCGCGTCCAACTATATTATTTCGTACTGCATCATTTGCTTTCTTTAATTGTTCATCACTATCATTATACGATGCAGTACTTGTCGCGTCATTCTTATATGCGCTTATTGAACTCTTACTTACATTGAACAGTTCACTAATTTCATTTACATTTGCACCAGCAATTGCTTCTGATGCAACTAATTTTCTAATACTAAGTGGTACTTCTTTTGTTCCAATACCACGACCATGTTTTAATTGCACGATCTCAGGTGTGTATACTTTATTTTCGTCAATCGCGGGCTTGACTTGTTCTTTATTATCTATATTCTTATTCACTGCTGGTTCATCAGGAACAATGATGATTCTTTTCTTTATTTCAAGTTCATTTAACATTTCATTAAATTCATCATCACTAACTATTCCTAATGGCATTGTAATAACCTATATATAATTAACTTCTATAATGAAAAGTTCAGTCCTGCCATTGTGTCATACTGTGTCATTTTGCGTCATCGAATGTATAAATTCCATACATTGCCCGCTGAGCATACCACCTTTTCAAAATAGAGTCAACAAAATAATCACTGAACTTTCTGTTATGATATTTTTCCAGTATTTTTCATACCTCCCCTTATGTTTTTCTCATTCATAACATAATTCACAACATTATTTTCAGACATGACAAAGCACCGCAAAGTTAACTTTTAAATTAACTTCACAGTTCAATCAGTCAATTGAAATAATCTTATATCAATTATTTCAATAACTAATTATATTATTTAATTGTTATTTGTGATTTACTTCGAGAAGTGTGGTGAATATTCCAGTCCGGACAAAGTAGTCAGTCATAATACAGGGCGCTATACCATACCCTGTATCATGATGCAACTTTATTTAATGGCTGGAAATGTTCCACGTGGAACAATATGAGATGGAGTAAACAACTCCATCTCATAATCCCATGAACCTCAGTTCATCTTGAGGTTGACAGCATCATCAGTATCGAGGCCCAGAATGTATGCGATGATAGCGATTGCATGCATTTTGGTGTATCCCAAGCCCACCAGAATCAGAACCATGTTATCCAGCGTGCGAAAAGTTTCCTCACGAGTCATTTCCATTGTCATTCTCCTCAGTGTTGTTGTTATTGGTGTCGAGGTCGAACTAGAAATGATGTGATGTAGACAACACCACATCATCCCAGATATTACTTTGTAGCTGGCTTCATCTTCTGGAGATTCACGACAAGAGCCTCAGCTTCTGCACGACCGAGATTTTGCATCTTCATGAGAGTCGTGATCATGCTCTCCTTCAAGAATTCAGGAGAATTGGGGTCAGGCTTGGCCCATGCAATTGCTTTCTGATATGCATTGGCACGTGCATTGGACTTCTCAGCAGCATTGCTGAGTTCCAGAAAATTGTATCCAGCCGCGGCAGCTTCATCCACGACTTCGAATACCCGATACGAATATTCGTAGTTCTGCTGGTCTTTCGGCTGAGGCTTACCATATGCGGTCTCGACTTTCGATTTGCCAGTTTCGTTCTTCATGATGTTCTCTTTCGTTGTTGTCAGGGTCATTCCCGACACGCCAATCATCTCACACTTCAACCTCTGTGCAACATCTATTTTCATGTTCCTTGAAAATTCTTTTCATGCCAGTTCCACAGCTCCACCCAATGCGCTTGACTGTTCAATTTTCCATCACTGACAAGAATTGTCACAAATTATGGTTCAGCTATATTAGTTCATATATCTACGATATAAATTGCATCAGTCAGTTCACTTTTCATATATTGCTACGCAATAAATTTTATCAGTCAGTTATATAAAATAATATAATAAATTATAATTACTACGTAATTAACGCATCAGTCAGTTATGTTATTGATTAGTTATCATCTATATAATGTAAAAAATAATATAATGTCCAATTGTCCAACAAAAAACCCATGTCAAACCTATGTCAAACCTAGTGGATACCTACCCTATACCTACTTTGATTCCTATCTGTCCGAAACACGCGATTTGACCCTAACTCGCTGACTTGAAAGGACTTAGAGGGACATAGTTTAGGAAGTCCAGTGTGATATTTTATTTGGACCCCTAAATGTGTCCCTTTTCCCGGACAGTGGATATTTTATAGGGTCTGTTTTTT
>Ga0193742_1000468_pt1 | contig 27188 bp, 27 predicted proteins | sample L2c1metaG_FD_165511 | JGI IMG/M metagenome (GOLD analysis project Ga0193742, IMG submission 165511) | Soil microbial communities from a riparian zone of the East river system, Colorado, United States - L2c1 | ecosystem: Environmental > Terrestrial > Soil > Riparian zone | place: USA: East River... | reverse complement strand
TACCTCCTGCTCAAGAACGACGACAAGGACTCGAGCGCCGGCGGCGGCGGCGGCAGCGACACGCCGCGCGCGGCGGCGGACTCCTTCACGAAGGCGATGAGCAGCGCGCTCAGCACCCGCCTCGAGGATGTCGACCTGAAGCCGTTGAAGCCGCTGACCTGCGCGGCCGACTACACGAAGCTGACCGACAGCCTCGACGACGCCCGCAAGTACAGCTCGACGTCGGCGTCGGCGGAGCCCGAGAAGACCACGTTCGGCGTCAAGGACTTCAAGGAGACCAGCGACGGCGCCGCGTTCACGATGACCCAGAAGCAGGGGTCGGACGAGTCCGACTTCCGCGACATGGACGTGCTCAAGGAGCAGGGCGCCTGGAAGGTCTGCGGCCTGTTCAAGGAGACCGACGGCGGCGGGAGCAGTGGCGAGGGCAGCAGCGACAGCAGCCCGAGCAGTGGCGGGGGCGGGAACGGCGGGATCCCGAACCCGATCCCCAAGACCAGCTAGTAGCGCTGACGGGTGGTCAGGCTGGCCCGCAGGTCCTCCCTGCGGAGCACCCCCGCGGGCCGGCCGTCCGAGTCCACCACGAGGAACTGCCAGGCCGGGGTCTCCTGGACCCGCTCGGCGATCTCCTCCCCCGGCTCGGAGTCCAGCAGCACGGACTCCGGCCGGATCGGCTCCGCGGCCTGCTCGGCCGGCGCCATCGGGGACAGTTCGGCGAGCCGTTCCGCGGCGATCGGGTCCAGCAGGCCCGCGGCGACGCCGTCGGCCCGCACCAGCACGACGCCGCGGCCGGCGGCGGCGCTCAGCGCGTTGGCCACCGGGCTCTCCGCGGGCAGTTGCAGAATGGGACGGACCAGGTCGGCCAGCGCCAGCCCTTCCGGCCAGGTCGGCCGCTGGTCGGCGGCCAGCTCGCTGCGGGCGCCGGACGCGACGAACCATGCGGTCAGCGCGCACACGCCGAGCCGCAGCCAGCGGTCCGGACTCTCGGTCGCGAGCCCCCACAGCGCCCACAGCATCAGCAGCCCGGCGACGAGCCAGCCGCCCACCACCGCGGCGCGGGTGCCGATCCCCCGCTCGCCGGAGAGCGCCCACACGCCGGCGCGGAGCATCCGGCCGCCGTCCAGCGGCAGCCCCGGCAGCAGGTTGAACACGGCGACCGCGACGTTCGCGACCGCGCACTCCAGCACGAGCAGCCAGATCGGGCCCTCGGCCGGCATGACCAGCAGCACGAGCCCGCAGAGCCCGGCGAGCACCGCGGACACGGCGGGTCCGGCGGCGGCGATGACGCCCTCGTGCGCCGGTCTGCGCGGCGTGCGGGTGATCTCGGCGAGCCCGCCGAGCAGGAACAGCCGCAGCCTGCGGACCGGGATGCCGAGGTGGAGCGCGACGACGCAGTGGCCAAGCTCGTGCGCGAGCACGGACGCGCCGAGCAGCACGGCGAACGCGGCGGCGAGCGAGATCGACACGACCGCGTCGGCGTGCGGCAGGAAGCGCTCGACCAGCGGCGCGTACAGCACGATGATCGCGACCGAGCCGATCCACCAGGACGGCGACAGCAGCACCGGCACGTGCCGGAACCGGAACAGGAGCAGGCCGCCGTCGCGGTCGGCGAAGCCCGTTCCGTTGCTCACGCGTTGCAGCGTAAGCGGAAACATGTGGGAACGCCGTGATGGACGTGCGGCGAACACCTCAGCGTGGCGACACCCGCCGGCTGCGGCCCGGGACTGTCGGTGGTCTCGCCTAGGGTTCTCCCCATGACGGAAACACCGGCGCTGCCAGCCGTGAGCCCGACCGACGAGGCGGTCGTGCCCAAGCCGAGACGCCCCGCGCTGTCGCCGTCGCGGGCCGGCGACTTCAAGCAGTGCCCCCTGCTCTACCGGTTCCGGGCGGTGGACCGGCTGCCGGAGACGCCGTCGCAGGCGCAGGTGCGCGGCATCGTGGTGCACTCGGTGCTCGAGGAGCTGTTCGCGCTGCCGGCCGCCGAGCGGGTGCCGGACCGCGCCCACGAGCTGCTGCCGCCGGTATGGCAGAAGCTGCGCGAGGAACGGCCGGAGCTGACCGAGCTGTTCACCGACGACGACGGGCTGGCGAGCTGGCTCGAGTCGGCGTCCCGGCTGATCGACGGCTACTTCACCCTCGAGGACCCGCGCCGGCTCGACCCGGAGGCCCGTGAGCTGCTCGTCGAGACGGAGCTGAGCTCCGGGGTGCTGCTGCGTGGCTACATCGACCGCCTCGACGTCGCGCCGACCGGCGAGATCCGGGTCGTCGACTACAAGACCGGCACGGCGCCGAGGGAGATCGGCGAGGCCAAGGCGCTGTTCCAGATGAAGTTCTACGCGCTGGTGCTGTGGCGGCTGCGCGGGGTCGTGCCGAAGCAGCTGCGGCTGATGTACCTGGCCGACCGGCAGTCGCTGACGTACACGCCGGACGAGGCGGAGCTGCGGCGGTTCGAACGCACGCTGGACGCGGTGTGGCAGGCGATCCTGCGTGCCGGCAAGACGGGCGACTTCCGCCCGAACAAGAGCAGGTTGTGCGACTGGTGCTCCCACCAGTCGCGCTGCCCGGAGTTCGGCGGCACACCGCCCGAGTACCCCGGCTGGCCGGAGCCCGACGCGGGTGAGGAGACACCACTGGACCGGGCCGACTGATGTTCTACGAGCCAGTGGGTGACGACAGGTTCCGGTCGACCGTGCACACCACGGGACCGTGGTCGCCGCTGACACAACACCTCGGGCCGCCGTCGGCGTTGCTTGTCAGGGCGCTGGAGCGGCTGCCGTCGGCCGCCCCGATGATGATCGCGCGGGTGACGGTCGAGGTCCTCGGACCGGTGCCGATCGCCGAGCTGTCGGTGCGTGCCACGGTCGACCGGCCGGGCCGTTCGGTGGAGATGCTGAGCGCGTCGCTGTCCGCCGACGGGCGTGAGGTGGTGCGGGCGCGGGCGTGGCGCATCGTGCGGTCGGACTCCCGTGCGGTGGCCGCGGACATCGACGCTCCGCTGGCGCCGCCGTCAGCGGGCCGCCCGTCGGGCCGGCCCGACGGTTGGGGCGCCGGCTACCTGGACGTCATGGAATGGCGGGCGCTGTCCGGCGCGCTGGGTGAACCGGGCCCGGCGTGCGTGTGGGTTCGGCAGACCGTGCCGCTGGTCGCAGACGAGACGCCGTCCGGGCTGCAGCGGTTGTTCGTGGTCGCCGACTCCGGGAACGGGGCGTCGAACCGTCTCGATCCACGGAAGTGGCTGTTCATCAACGCCGAGTTGAGCGTGCACGTCTATCGGGAGCCGGACGGGGAGTGGATCGGGCTGGATGCCGCCACCGCTATCGGTTCTGACGGGGTCGGCGTTGCTACGTCGGTGTTGCATGACGTGAGTGGGCCGGTTGGGCGTGGGGCTCAGGCTTTGCTTGTTCGGCCTCAGTGAGACGAGGGGCCGCGGCGCCTCAGAGGCGGCAGGAGCGGATGTCCGACGCCAGGATCGCTCGGGCTCCGATGGCTGCCAGACGATCCATCACCGCGTTGGCCTCGCGCCTCGGGACCATCGCGCGCACCGCCACCCAGTCCGCCGACGCGAGCGGGGCGACCGTCGGCGACTCGAGTCCTGGCGTGACCTGCATGGCCTCTTCAAGCAGGGACTTCGGGCAGTCGTAGTCCAGCATCATGTACTGCTGCGCGAACACGACCCCCTGCAGGCGACCGGCGAGCTGTTCCTTCGCCGGCGAGTCCGGCGCGTTGGTGCCGTGCACCAACACCCCCTCGGACTTGCAGATGGGGTCGCCGAAGACGACGAGGTTGTGTTGGCGCAGGGTGCGGCCCGAGTCGACGACATCAGCGACCGCGTCGGCGACGCCGAGCTGCACGCTGATCTCGACGGCGCCGTCGAGGCGGATCACCGTCGCCTCGATGCCCCGTGCGGCCAGATCCTGCTCGACCAGCCTCGGGTACGAGGTGGCCAGGCGCTTGCCGGCCAGGTCGGTCACCTTCCAGTCCGTGCCGGCGGGGGCGGCGTAGCGGAAGGTCGAGCCGCCGAAGCCCAACGGCACCCGCTCGGCGACCGGGGCGCCGGACTCCAGCGCCTGGTCGCGGCCGGTGATGCCAAGGTCCAGCTCACCCGACCCGACATAGATGGGGATGTCCTTCGGGCGCAGGAAGAAGAACTCGACGTCGTTGGCCGGGTCGAGAACAGTGAGGTCGCGCTGGTCGTACCGCTTCCGGTACCCCGCCTCCGCGAGCATCTCGGCGGCCGGCGCGGCCAGCGCGCCCTTGTTCGGCACGGCAACCCGCAGCATCGCTTGCACTCCCTCAGAAATGATGTTCGCTCCGACAAGCTCCGCTCAGAGGTGCCGGTAGACGTCCTCGAGCGACAGACCGCGGCCCAGCATCAGCACCTGCACCCGATAGAGCAGCTGGGACACCTCCTCGGCAAGGCGCTCGTCGGACTCGTGTTCGGCCGCGATCCACACCTCGCCGGCCTCCTCGAGCACCTTCTTGCCCTGCGCGTGCACCCCCGCGTCGAGCGCGGCGACGGTGCCGGAGCCCTCGGGCCTGGTCGCTGCCCGGTCGCGGAGTTCGGCGAACAGCTCGTCGAACGTCTTCACGCCGATGATCCTGCCATCACGCGCCACCCACTTTCGGGTTAGCCCGCCAACGCCGTGAGGTCCGACACGGTCAGGCCCACGAGCGACGTCCGGAACACGCGCCGCTCCCCCGGCTCCACCGGCACCTCACAGGGCACGACGAGCACCGTGCAGCCAGCGGCGACGGCCGACGCGGTGCCGGTCGGCGAGTCCTCGATCGCGACGCACGCGGTCGGGTCGACGTCGAGCAGGCGCGCCGCCTTCAGGTACGGCTCCGGGTGCGGCTTGTTCAGCCCGCCGACCTCGTCGCCGCACACGGTGACGTCGAACAGCGACCGGCCGACCGTGTCCAGCGCGATCTCCGTCAGCCCCCGCTCCGTCGACGTGACCAGCGCCATCGGCAGACCGGAGGACCGCACGGCACGCAGCGCCCCCTCGGCGCCGGGGCGCCACGGCAGATCCTGGCGGAACACCTCCGCCATCCGCCGGTCGATCCACGCGGCGCCGTCCGCCACCTGGTCCGGCGTCGGCTCCGCGATCCCGACCTCGGCGTAGAGCAGCCGCAGCGTCACCATCACGTTCGTGCCGACCATGGCCTGCCTGGTCTGCATCGACAGCTGGCCGCCGAGTTTCTCGGTCAGCTCGTAGAGCGGGATGTCCCACAGCTTCTCGGAGTCGAGGAGGGTGCCGTCGAGGTCCCACAGGACGGCGCGCACGGTCTCGGCTGGCATGCGAACCAGCCTACGATCTACCGCCGGACCGGGCGGGTCGTAGGCTTGCCCGGTGACCGATCCGGACCAGCAGCCGACCACTCCCGCCACACCGGCCGACGAGCGGCTAGAACTCGTCGAGCCAATCGTGATCTGTGCCTTCGAAGGCTGGAACGACGCTGGCGACTCGGCGACCGCCGCCATCGAGCACCTCCAACTGACCTGGGAGGCCGCCGACCTGGTGGACATCGACCCGGACGACTACTACGACTTCCAGGTCACCCGGCCCACCGTCCGCATGGTCGACGGGGTGACCAGACGCGTCGAGTGGCCGACCACCCGGCTGTCGGTGTGCCGCCCACCAGGCGCGACGCGCGACGTGGTGCTCATGCACGGCATCGAGCCGAACATGCGCTGGCGCAAGTTCTGCGCCGAGCTGCTCGCGCAGATCGAGGATCTCGGCGTGACCACGGTGATCACGCTCGGCGCGCTGCTCGCCGACACGCCGCACACCCGGCCGGTGCCGGTCACCGGGACCGCGTACGACGCGGCGTCGGCGGCCCGGTTCGGGCTGGAACGCTCCCGCTACGAGGGCCCGTCGGGCATCGTCGGCGTGCTCCAGGACGCGTGTGTGCAGGCCGGGGTGCCGGCCATCTCGATCTGGGCCGCGGTGCCGCACTACGTGTCGCAGCCGCCGTCGCCCAAGGCCACGCTCGCGCTGCTGCACCGCGTCGAGGAGATCCTCGACCTGGAGGTGCCGCTCGGCGACCTGCCCGACCAGGCCGAGGAGTGGCAGCGCACGGTCAGCGAGATGGCCGAGGAGGACGAGGACGTGCGCAACTACGTCCGGGCCCTCGAGGAGCGCGGCGACGCCGACCTGGAGCTGAACGAGACCAGCGGCGACGCGATCGCGGCGGAGTTCGAGAAGTACCTGCGGCGCAGGCGCCCCGGCCCCGGCCGGGGCCAGTCGGGCGTCTAGGAGCCGCCGCCGGTGATCGACCGTGCTCGGATCACTCGCGCGGGGTTGCACGCCGGCGGGTTCCTCGGGCCGTTCGGCGGCGGGGTCACCGCGTCGATGCTGCCCGAGATGGGCGCGGACTTCGACGTGTCGACCTCCGCGGCGGCCGCGACGATCACCGCCTACCTCGTGCCCTTCGCCGCCCTCATGCTCTTCTCCGGCACGCTCGGCGCGCGCTGGGGACTGCGGCGCAGCGTGCTCGGCGCCTACCTGGTGTCCTTCGTCGGGTCGGCGCTGTGCGTCGCGGCCACCGCGTTCCCGCTGCTGCTGGTCGGGCGCGGGATCCAGGGCATCGCCAACTCGTTCACCACCCCGCTGCTGCTCGCGACCATCGCGGCCAACACGCCCCGCGCACGGCTGTCCCGCTCGCTCGGGCTGTTCGCCTCCCTCCAGGCCGCCGGCCAGACCAGCGGGCCGCTGCTCGGCGGGCTCGCGGCCGAGGTGACCTGGCGGCTCGCGTTCGTCGGCGTCGGGGTGGCGGCCGTGGTGCTCGCCGTCATCGGGCTGCCGGGCGAGACCGGGGACCGGCCCGCCACGCAGGTGGTCCGGCTGCGCACCGCGTGGCGGCCCGAGGTGCTGCGGGCGGCGGCGGTCGCGTTCGTCGGATGGGGCTGCCTCGGCGGGATCACGTTCCTCGTCGCCTACCGCGCCGACGACGGGTTCGGGCTGAGCGCGAGCGAGCGCGGGCTGCTGCTGACCGCGTTCGGAGTGGTCGGGATGCTCACCGCGAGCCTGGTCGGCCGGCTGATCGAACGCATCGGGGGCCGGCGCGGCGCACTCGTCGGCGCCGTCGCGGGCGCGGTGCCCGTCGCGCTGATCGGGGTCGCGCCCTGGGTGGCCGCGGTGGTGGTGCTGTGGGCGCTGGCCGGGCTCTGCGCGCAGTTCGTGCAGGTCGGGCTCAATACGCTCGTACTGTCCGGCGACGGGGAGAACCCGGCGGGCGCGGTGTCGGTGGTGCAGGCGTTCCGGTTCATCGGCGCCGCACTGTCCCCCATCGTGCTGACGCCGATCTACCACTCCTCCGCGCTGTTCGGCTTCCTCGTGCCCGCGCTCCTGCTCGCGGTGGCGGCGCCGGTCGCGCTGCTGTCGGGCGGATATGCGAGGGTGCGGCGGTGACCGATGTGGACTGGGAGAAGCGCAACGCCGACGCCTGGGCGTCGATCGACTCGATGGACGCGGCGGAGTTCCGAGCGCTGATCGACACGCTCGCCGGCGAGCTGCCGGCGGGCAGCGCGACCGCCGACTTCGAGCGCGCGTGCGCGTTCGACTCGACGGGCCACTCCGACAAGGCGGTGCCCCTCTACGAGCGGGCGCTCGCGACCGGGCTGACCGGCCTCCGCCGGCGCCGCGCGGTGATCCAGATGTCCAGCTCGCTGCGCAACGTCGGACGGCCGGACCGCAGCGTCGAGCTGCTCACCGAGGAGCTGCACGCGGGCTCCGACGAGCTGGACGACGCCGTCCGCGCCACCCTCGCGCTCGCGCTCACCGACGTCGGCCGCGAGCGGGAGGCGGTGTCACTCGCCGTGGGAGCGCTGGCGAAGCATCTGCCGAGGTACCAGCGCTCCATGGCGAACTACGCGCGTCTGTTGGTCGAACCCGACTAGAGCGCGACCCCGAGCAGGGCGTCCACGGCGTCGCGCACCAGCGCGGGCGCGCCCGTGTCCGAGCCGCCCGCCGTCCTGGCCTCGTCGGCCCACGCGTCGACCGCGACCAGCGCCTTCGGCGTGTCCAGGTCGTTGGACAGGTGGTCGCGCAACCGTGCGACCAGATCCTCGGCCGCAGGCGCCGACGCCAGCGCCACCGCGGCGCGCCAGCGCCCCAGCCGCTCGACAGCGGTCGACAGCGCCTCGTCGGTCCACGGCCGGTCCGACCGGTAGTGGCCCGACAACAGTCCGAGCCGGATCGCCATCGGATCGACCTTGTCGGCACGCAGGCGCGACACGAACACCAGGTTGCCGCGCGACTTGGACATCTTCTCGCCGTCCAGGCCGATCATCCCGGCGTGCGCGTAGTGCCGCGCGAACGGGTGCTCGCCGGTCATCGCCTCGGCGTGCGCGGCGCTGAACTCGTGGTGCGGGAAGATCAGGTCCGACCCGCCGCCCTGCACGTCGAAACCCATGCCGAGCTGGTTCAGCGCGATCACGCTGCACTCGATGTGCCAGCCCGGCCGGCCCGCCCCCAGCTCGCTTTCCCAGCTCGGCTCGTCCGGCCGCGCCGCCCGCCACAGCAGCGCGTCGAGCGGGTGCCGCTTGCCGACACGGTCCGGGTCGCCGCCGCGCTCGGCGAACAGCTCGGCCATCGTCTCCGGCGAGTAGTTCGACACCGAGCCGAACCGGCCGGACGCGCGGTGGTCGAAGTAGATGTCCGGGTACCGCTCGTCGGCCGCCCGGTAGGCGACGCCGTCGGTCAGCAGCTTGGCCACGGCCTCGACGATCTCCGGGATCGACTCCACCGCGCCGAGGTACTCCCTCGGCGGCAGGACCCGCAGCGCGGCCATGTCCTCGCGGAACAACGCGGTCTCGCGCATGGCGAGCACCACCCAGTCGTCCTGGTCGCGGGCCGCGCGCTCGAGCAGCGGGTCGTCGACGTCGGTGACGTTCTGGACGTAGTGCACGTCGTGCCCGTTGTCCAGCCACTGCCGGTGCACCAGGTCGAACGCCAGGTAGGTCGCGGCGTGCCCGAGGTGGGTGGCGTCGTACGGGGTGATCCCGCAGACGTACATGGTCGCGGTGGCGCCGGGCGACGTCGGACGGATCTCCCCGGCGGCGGTGTCGTGGAGCCGCAGCGGTCGCGGCGTGCCGGGAACCCGAGGTACCGGGTGGGATGGCCAGGTCTGCATGGTTCCGACCCTAAACGTCGAGACGCGGAACTCGATCAGACCCACTGTTTGTGATCCCCGTTACACCACCTGTCGGGATCGCGACACAAGTAGTTGGCCTCAAGCGCAGCGCGACACAAACCAACGCGATACGAAGAGAAGGTGGCGGCCATGACAGCGGCTGCAGACGGGACGACGGGCAGGTATCTCGTCCTGCTCGATGACGATTGGACCGACGCGACCCAGGAGCTGAACCGCGTGGCGGGCATCCGCGCCGTGGACTCGGCCGACGGTGGCGCCGCGCCGTCGCTGTGGGAGGCGGACGGCTTGTTGATGCGCGAGCTCGGCGTGGCGCTCGTGACCGCGGACGACGACCAGGTGACCGCGCTCGCGCGGGCCGCCGACGAGCCGGGCCCCATCATGCTGGTGGAGCCGGAGCGGTTCGTGCGGGCGATCGAGCCGACCGTGGTGGCGCCGGCCGACGTGCAGGCGGTCGACGAGACCGTGTTCACCTGGGGCCTGCAGGCCACCGGCGCGCAGAACAGCACCTCGACCGGCGAGGGCATCCGGGTGGCCGTGCTGGACACCGGCTTCGACCTCAAGCATCCGGACTTCACCGGCCGGACCGTGGTGTCCAGCTCGTTCGTCCAGGGCCAGGAGGTCCAGGACGGCAACGGGCACGGCACGCACTGCATCGGCACGTCGTGCGGACCGCGCGAGCTCGACGAGGGCCCCGGCTACGGCGTCGCGTACAAGGCGGAGATCTACGCCGGCAAGGTGCTCAGCAACGAGGGTTCCGGCGCGGACGGCGGCATCCTGTCCGGCATCGACTGGGCGATCACCAACGGGTGCGCGGTCGTGTCGATGTCACTCGGCGCGCCGACCGAGCCGGGTCAGGCCTTCTCGCGGACGTTCGAACGGGTGGCGAAGCGGGCGCTGGAGCGCGGCACGCTGATCGTCGCCGCCGCCGGCAACGAGAGCGACCGGCGGATCGGGCGGATCAACCCGGTCGGGCACCCGGCCAACTGCCCGTCGATCCTCGCCGTGAGCGCGGTCGACTCGGCGCGGACGATGGCGTGGTTCTCGTGCGGCACGGCGGACGACGTCGGCGCGGTGGACCTGACCGGTCCCGGCCTCGACGTGTACTCCAGCTGGCCCACGCCCCTGCGGTACAAGCGGATCAGCGGGACGAGCATGGCCACGCCGCACGCGGCGGGCATCGCGGCGCTCGTCGCGCAGTCCACGGGGGCCCGCGCGTACGAGCTGTGGGCGCGGCTGTCCCAGACCGGGCGGCGTCTTCCTTTGCCGAGCACCGACATTGGGGCAGGATTGATGCAAGCACCCTGACTGGCATGTCCGAGGAGGCCTGGTGGCGGAAGAGCAGGTGGTCATTTCGGTGGCCGACGACCAGGTCGCGGACATGTCCACGGTGGTAGAGGCGTTGCGGGACGCCGGCCTCACGGTGGCCGAGATCCTCGACAGCGCGGGCGTCGTGACGGGCACTGTGGACCGCGAGGCGTTGGCCTCGCTGTCCACAGTGCCCGGCGTCGTCGACGTCGAGCGGTCACGGGTCTTCCAGCTACCGGACTCGTGACGTTGGCTCGCTCCGCTCGCGCATTCGCGGCCTGGACCCGCCGCTCACCCAAGCCCTCAGTCCAGTAGGCCGGCGAGCTCGGTCAGCTGTTCTGGCCGCAGCGGGCCGTGCGCGAGTGCGCCCGCGTTCTGCTCGGCCTGCGCGACGTTGCGGAAGCCGGGGATCGGGATGGTCCGCGGGCTGCGTGCCCACAGCCACCCGAGCGCGCCCTGCGCGAGCGTGCGGCCGTCCGCGGTGAGGATCTCGCGCAGGCTGTCGGTCCGGCGCGCCCACTCCGGCGTCGGGACGCCGTTGTCGAAGAACCGCAGCCACTCCGGCGCGGCGGCGCGGATGTCCGCGCCGGTCGCCGGGCGACTGTGGTCGCGGCGGCCGAGCAGCCCCATGGCCAGCGGCGTGCGGTTGACGCTCGCGATGCCGTGCTGGTCGCACAGCGCGAGGATCTCCGGCGCGTCGTGCAGGACGCTGCACTCGTGCTGCACGGCGACACACCCCGGTCGCGTCGCCCACGCGGCGACCCGCTCCGGGTCGTCGGTGCTCCACGCGTAGCCGCGGATGAGGCCCTGCGCGATCAGCTCCTCGCAGCCGTCGGCCAGTGCCGCCGCGTCCGCGACGGACGGTCCGATGTGGAGCTGGTAGAGGTCGAGATAGTCGGTGCCGAGCCGGTCGAGCGTCGCGCGGATCGCCGTGTTGAGGTACTCGACCGTCGCGTTGTCGCCGGTCAGCACCTTGGTGTCCTCGTCGAAGACGTTGCCCCACTTGCTGGCGACCACGACCTCGGCACGGTGCCCGGCGATGGCCCGGCCGAGCACCCGCTCGCTGCGCCCGGCGCCGTAGACGTCGGCGGTGTCGAAGAAGGTGACGCCAAGGTCCATCGCCCGCCGGATCGCGAGCGTCGACTCGTCGTCGTCGACCTCGCCCCAGCCGAGCGGTTTGCCGTCGGTGTCGGAGAACGGCCCGCCGATCGCCCAGCACCCGAAGCCGAGCGCGCTGACCTTCTGGTCCCCCAGAACTCGTTGCGTGTTCGCTGTCATGTGTAGACATCGTGGTACGTGGAGCGCGCTCCAGGTCCAGGGCTATTTTGGGTTTCATGCGCATGGAGGTCAGCCAGAAGCGGGTGCGGGCGTACGTCTCGGGGCGGTTGGTGGCCGACACGCGGCGCCCGGTGCTCGTGTGGGAGAAGCCGTACTACCCGACGTACTACGTGCCGGCGCAGGACGTGGTGGCGGAGTTGACGCCCGCCGGGGACGTGGTGGTCGGCGACCGGGTCGTCCGTGGCGCGGCGCAGCGGCTCGACGACCTCGTCCGGCTCGACTTCGCGGCCATGGACGAGTGGCTCGAGGAGGACGAGCCGATCTACGTCCACCCGAGGGACCCCTACAAGCGCGTCGACGTCCTCGCCAGCTCACGGCACGTCCAGGTCGAGATCGACGGGGTGACGGTCGCGGACTCGCGCCAGCCGAGGATCCTGTTCGAGACGAGCCTGCCGCCGAGGTACTACCTGCCGCTGTCGGACGTGCGCACGGACCTGCTCACCCCGTCCGACACGCGGACCTCCTGCCCGTACAAGGGCACTGCAGACTACTGGCACGTCGGCGAGCACCGCGACCTCGTGTGGATCTACCGCACCCCGCTGCCGGAGAGCCAGAAGGTCGCCGGACTGGCCTGCTTCTACAACGAGAAGGTGGACCTCGTCGTGGACGGCGAACCGCAGGAGCGGCCGAAGAGCCCGTTCAGCTGACCGTCCGCCCGGCGGGCATGATGGGCCGATGACACGTGCGGTCGTGCTCGGCGGTGGTGGGATCACGGGGATCGCCTGGGAATGGGGGATCCTGGCCGGACTCACCGCGGCCGGGGTGGAGGTTCGGGAGGCCGACGTCGTCATCGGCACCTCTGCCGGTTCCGTCGTCGGGGCGCAGCTCGCCACCGGGCTCGACCCGGACGAGCGGTACCGGGCGCAGCTCGCGCCGCCGGATGGCGAGGTCGCGGCCACGTTCGGGCCCGGGGTGTGGCTGCGCTACCTGCTCGCGATGCTCGGTTCGCCCGCGCCGCGCCGGGTCCGGTCGCGGATCGGGCGGATGGCGCTGCGGGCGCGGACCGTGCCGGAACAGGACCGGATCGACGTGATCGAGTCCCGGCTGCCGGTCAAGGAATGGCCCGACCGGACGCTGCGGATCACCGCGGTCGACGCCGAGACCGGCGAGTTCCGGGTGTTCGACCGCGACTCCGGTGTCCCGCTCGTCAGTGCCGTCGCCGCCAGCTGCGCGGTGCCGGGCGTGTGGCCGCCGGTCACCATCGACGGGCGGCGGTACATGGACGGCGGCATGCGGTCCGGCTCGAACGCCGACCTCGCCACCGGGCACGACCGGGTGTTCGTGCTCGCCCCGATCACCCGCGGTTTCGGGTCGATGCCCAGCGTCGGCGGCCAGGTCGACGCGTTGCGGCGGACGGCCGAGGTCACGCTGGTCACCCCGGACGCCGACGCGCTGAAAGCCTTCGGACGCAACCTGCTCGACCCGGCCGCACGAGCCGCGGCCGCCCGCGCCGGCCTGGCGCAGGCGGACAGCGTCGTCGAGCAGGTGCGGAAGGTCTGGGGCTAGCCCCACTGCTAGTAACCCAGCGCCTCGTCGATCGCGCGGTAGATGCGTTTCTCGGACACCGGGTACGCGGTCTTCAGCGTCTGCGCGAAGTAGCTGACCCGCAGCTCCTCGATCATCCACCGCACCGGCGTCAGGCGAGGATCCGCGCCGAGCTGTCCCCTGGCCTCCTCGTACGCCTCCCACACGCCCTGCACCGCGTACGTCCAGTCGGCGTCGCGGGCCGGGCGTTCCGCCAGCTTGTCCAGCCTGCGCAGGATGCCGGTGAGGTAACGCTCCACATCGGACAGATGGTCGTACCCGGTAGCGGTCACGAAACCGTTGAACACCAACGCATTGCGCTGCGCCACCATGTCGGCGACGGACTCCGCGAACACCTTGCCCGTCATCCGCGCGAGCGCGGCGTCCACGGTCGCGTCGACGGTCAGCACGCCCCGGACCCGGTCCAATGTCTGCCACAGCGCGTCGTACAGATCCGCACGTACCTTGTCACACAAGGATGTGAACTCGGCTTCCGTCCACACCGGACCGCCGTGCCTCGCGATCAGGTGGTCGGCGGCGCAGTTGAGACAGTCCTCCAGCAACCCCGCCACGCTGCCGTGCGGGTTCGCCGACAGCGCCAGCTTCGCCGCGTTGCCGAGCCCGCGCACGACCTGCTTCACGGGTGACGGCACGGTCAGCAGCACCAGCTTCCGCGTGCCACGCGACATCGCCGCCCGCTGCTCGGCCGGGTTGTCGAACAGCTGGATCGCCACCGTCGCACCGGTGTCGACCAGCGCCGGGTACGCCGTCACCTGCTGACCGGCGCGCCGCAGTGACACCGACTTGTCCAAAGTGGAGAAGTCCCACGACGTCAGCCCGGTCCGCGTGAGGCCCTCGGCGCCGGACGCCAACGACTCCCGCACCCGCGAGGACAGTTCCTGTTTGATGGCGCCGAGATCCTTGCCCTCGACGATCGGCTTGCCGCCGTTCTCCTCGACGACCTGGAACGTCGTCCGCAGGTGTTGTGGCACCTGGTCGAGCTGCCACGCGTCCGGCGGCACGACCACACCGGTCAGCTCCCGCAGCACCGCGGCCACGTCGTCGACAGTCGGTTCCGGTGCGAGTCGGCCGAGGACCGCGGCCACGTAGTCGGGCACCGGCACGAAGTTGCGCCGCACCGGTTTGGGCAGCGAGCGGATCAGCGCGGTCACCAGCTCGGCCCGCAGTCCGGGCACCTGCCACGGCAGCCCGTCCGCGCTCACCCGGTTCAGCAGCGGCAGCGGCACCTGCACGGTGACGCCGTCCGCGGCGTCGCCCGGCTCGAACCGGTACTGCAGCGGCAGCCGGATGTCGTTGTGCCGCATGGCGTCCGGGTAGTCCTGCGCGCTCACCCCGATCTCCGGGTTGACCAGCAGGTCCCGCGTGAACGTCAGCAGCTCCGGCTGCTCCCGCCGCGTCTTCTTCCACCACGTGTCGAAGTGCCGCCCGGACACGACGTCCTGGCCGACGCGTTGGTCGTAGAACTGGAACAGCGTCTCCTCGTCGACGACGATGTCCCTGCGCCGCGCCTTGTGCTCCAGCTCCTCGACCTCGGCCAGCAGCGCGGCGTTGTGCCTGAGGAACTCGTGCCGGCTCTCCCACTCCCCCTGCACCAGCGCGTGCCGGATGAACAGGTCCCGCGCGACCGGCGGGTCGACGCGCCCGTAGTTCACGGCGCGGTCCACGACGATCGGCACCCCGAACAGCGTGACCCGCTCGGACGCCATCACCGCGCCGCGCTTCTTCTCCCACCTCGGCTCGCTGTAGGTGCGTCGCACGAGGTGGCCGGCGAGCGGCTCGATCCACTCCGGGTCGACGCGGGCCACGATCCGGCCCCACAGCCGCGACGTCTCCACCAGCTCGGCCGCCATCACCCAGCGCGGCTGCTTCTTGAACAGCGCGGAGCCGGGGAAGATGCCGAACCGCGCGTTGCGGGCGCCGAGGTAGTCGTTCTTCGCCTGCTCCTTGAGCCCGATGTGCGACAGCAGCCCGGCGAGCAGCGCCATGTGGATCTGCGCGGGCTCGGCCGGCTTGTCGTTCGGCGTCACGTCAAGACTCTTGACCATCTGCTTGAGCTGCCCCGCGACGTCCTGCCACTCCCGCACCCGCAGGTAGTTCAGGTACTCCGCCTTGCACAGCTTGCGGAACCGGTTCGCCGACAGGTCCCGCTTCTGCTCGGTCAGGTACTCCCACAGCTTCAGGTAGGACGTGAAGTCCGACTCCGGGTCCCGGAACCGGGCGTGCAGCTGGTCGGCCTGCGCCTGCTTCTCGACCGGCCGCTCCCGGGGGTCCTGGATGGACAGTGCGGCCGCGATGACCGTGACCTCGGTGACGCAGCCGTTCTGGTCGGCGGCGAGCACCATGCGGGCGAGGCGGGGGTCGACCGGGAGCCTGGCGAGCTTGCGCCCCAACGGGGTCAGCTCGACCAGGGTGTCCTTTGTGGACGAGTCGATGGCGCCCAGCTCGTGCAGCAGGTTCATGCCGTCGGTGATGTGCCTGCGGTCCGGCGGCTCGACGAACGGGAACTCGGCGATGTCGCCGAGGTCGGCCGCGGCCATCTGCAGGATGACCGACGCGAGGTTGGTGCGCAGGATCTCCGGGTCGGTGAACTCGGGTCGCGCGTCGAAGTCGTCCTCCGCGTACAGCCGGATGCACACCCCGTCCGAGGTGCGGCCGCAGCGCCCCTTGCGCTGGTTCGCCGACGCCTGCGAGACCGGCTCGATCGGCAGCCGCTGGACCTTCAACCGGTTGCTGTAGCGGGAGATCCGGGCGAACCCGGGGTCGATCACATACTTGAAACCCGGCACGGTCAGCGACGTCTCCGCGACGTTCGTCGCGAGCACCACCCGCCGGCCGCGGTGCCGCTGGAACACCCTGCGTTGCTCCCCGGTGGACAGTCGGGCGTACAGCGGCAGGATCTCGAGGCCTTGGCGGTCCAGCGCGACCAGCGCGTCGGTCGTGTCGCGGATCTCCCGCTCGCCGGACAGGAACACGAGAATGTCGCCCGGCCCCTCGGCGGACAGCTCGTCGACCGCGTCGAGGATGGCCTGCGTCTGGTCCCGGTCCGGATCGGCGTGCACGTCATCCGGGTCCACGATCGGGCGATAACGGACCTCGACCGGGTACGTCCGGCCGGACACCTCGACGATCGGCGCTGGACCATCGCCACTGTCGAAGTGTTGCGAGAACCGCTCCGGGTCGATGGTCGCCGAGGTGATGATCACCTTGAGGTCGGGCCGGCGCGGCAGCAGCCGCTTGAGGTAGCCGAGGATGAAGTCGATGTTGAGGCTGCGCTCGTGCGCCTCGTCGATGATCAGCGTGTCGTACTGGCGCAGCATCCGGTCGGACTGCAGCTCGGCCAGCAGGATGCCGTCGGTCATCAGCTTGACGTGGGTCTTGTCGCTGACCTGGTCGGTAAAGCGAACCTTCCAGCCGACGGCGTCGCCGAGCGGCACGGACAGCTCGTCGGAGATCCGCTCCGCGACGGTCCGCGCGGCGATCCGGCGCGGCTGGGTGTGCCCGATCATCCCGCGGATCCCGCGCCCCAGCTCGAGGCAGATCTTCGGGAGCTGCGTGGTCTTGCCGGAGCCGGTCTCCCCGGCGACGATCACGACCTGGTGCTCGGCGATGGCCTTCGCGATGTCCGCGCGCCGCTGACTGATCGGCAGCTCGCCAGGGTAGGAGATCTTCGGCACCGACGCGGCGCGCGCCGCGAGCCGGCCCTCGGCCTGCTCGATCTCCCGCGCGACCTCGTCGGCCCTGGCCTGCCGCTGCGCGACATCCTTGATCTTGCCGAGGCTGTCGAGCCGTCGGCTCAGCCGCCGCTCGTCGCGGAGCATCAGTTCGGGGAGGCGCGCACGCAGGTCGCGGCCGGTGGACATACTCATCTCGTACCGAGCCTAACCGGACACACGAACGAGTTATTTCACCGTCCTGCGGGAATACGCCAGAAGAGTAGTTGGTTCGTGACGGCATGACGAACAAGTTGAGCCCTCAAGATGTTGAGCTGCTGAAGGAACCGCAGATCGCCAACGTGGCGACCGTGATGGCCGACGGCACGCCGCAGGTGACTCCCGTGTGGATCGACACCGACGGCGAGAACGTGCTGTTCAACACTGCGAAGGGGCGGGTCAAGCACCGCAACCTGGTGCGGAACCCCAAGGTCGCCATCTCGGTCGTCGACAAGGCCGACCCGTACCGCATCCTGATCGTGCGCGGCACCGCGGAGTTCGTCGACGACGGCGCGGACGCGCACATCGACGCGCTCGCGAAGAAGTACCTCGGCGTCGACAGCTACCCGGGTCACAAGGCCGACGAGCAGCGCGTGATCGTGAAGGTGACCCCCGAGTAACGCCTACTCGAACCGGGCCAGGTCGCCGGCGCCCTCGCGGATGACCTCGAACTCGTCGTTGGAGAAGTCGATCACCGTGGTGGGCTCGGTGCCGCACTCGCCGGAGTCGATCACCGCGTCCACCACGTGGTCGAGCGCCTCCTTGATCTCCCAGCCCTGCGTCATCGGCTCCGCCTCGCCGGGCAGGAGCAGCGTGCTCGACAGCAGCGGCTCCCCCAGCTCAGCGACGATCGCCTGCGCGACCGCGTGGTCCGGGATCCGCACGCCGACGGTCTTCTTCTTGGCGTGCATGAGCCTGCGCGGCACCTCTTTCGTGGCCGGCAGGATGAACGTGTACGGGCCTGGCGTGGACGCCTTCACCGCGCGGAACACCGTGTTGCTGAGGTAGACGAACTGGCCGAGCTGCGCGAAGTCGTGGCACACGAGCGTGAAGTGGTGCCGGTCGTCGAGCTGCCGGATCGAGCGGATCCGCTCCAGCCCGTCCTTGTTGCCGAGCTGGCACCCGAGCGCGAAGCACGAGTCGGTCGGGTACGCGATGAGCCCGCCACCTCGCACGATGTCGGTCACCTGCCCGATGGACCGGCGCTGCGGGTTGTCCGGATGAACATCGAAGTACTTCGCCACCCGGGGGAGCTTAGTGGTCAAGTTCGGAGGCTCTTCGGCCCGGCGGGGCGCTGCCGTGAAGGACCCCTTCATGTCACTCAACGCCCTGATGGGGTCCTTCAGGGCGTTGGCTGACGTCTCGGACCCCGCCGACTGGCGCGACTCGTCGTCCTGACAGGCGCGGTCAGGCGGTCCGCTTGACCGCACCGAGGAAAGCATCGAAGGCCGCCGGGCTCGCGGCGAGGACCCGACCGCGGTCGCCGGTCTTGCTGTCGCGCATCAGTGGCCCGCTCGGACCGAACGCGACCTCAACGCAGTCGCCACCGCCCCCGTTGCCGCCACCGCCGCCACTTCGGCTCGACTTCCGCCAGATCAGAGTCATCGCCCTCACCCATCAGCTGTGTTACTAGCCGGTACGGGGAGCGAAGTCGCCCGCCGCGGCGACAATGAGCGCTTTGGAGGCCGGAAGGCTCAACGCAGCGACCCGTTTCCGCTCCCAGCTCAGTCTATAGGGCTCGGTCGTGGTGGTTCGATCCCGATAAACGTTGTCTCCGGGGCTGTCGACCTGCACGCGGTCGGTCGACGGGTCGTTGTCGAGCCGAAGCAGCGTGAACGCGATGCCGATGCCGGGGTACATGCCGGCAGCACTCGGTTGAACCTGGATCTCGACGTTGGGCAGGTCCGCGACCTCAACGAGGTGCAGCAACTGCTCGTGCATGACCTCGGCGCCACCAATCGGCAGCCGTAGTGCTGTCTCATGGATGACCGCGCGTACCTTCGGCGGCTTCGACTGGGTGAGGATGTCCTGCCGGTCCAGCCGCACACGCTTGAGCCGATCGATCTCCGCCTGCGGCAGCCCTTCGCCGTTGTTCTCGAACAATGCTTGCATGTAGCGCTCGGTCTGGAAGTGCGCCGGAATCAGGTCGATCATGACGATCAACAGGTCGCTCGCCTCTGCCTCCAGCTCCAGCAACGCCCTGGTCTTGACACTGAAGTAGGCGGGAAAGGTCCCTCGCCGGCCCCTCGTCTGCCTGGCAAGTTCCATCAACGCCTCGCGCTCGTGGGCGTTGAGGCCGTAGCGATCCGCGAGCACGCCGAGGCTCGCTCGGTTGATCGGCGCCTCGCCCTTCTCGATCCGGCTCAACGTCACCGGACTGACGTCGATAAAGTCGGCCGCGTCCTCGAGCCGACCGATGCCGGCCCGCTTGCGGAAGCTGCGCAGCGCGGCGCCGACCTCCCGCCGGTTGCTGCTCACGGTCTTACCCTTGCTCGCCACGCCGACTCCTTTCACCACGAGATTTCACGGCGAAGCTACTACGTGGCGTTCTATTGCCCGCAAGGAAGTTCACCCGATAGAGCCAAGCCAAACTGAAATATCAAGTTTAAGCTCTGTCCAACAAGACCGCAGCGACGTGGAGGGCAGGCAGATGGGGCACGGGTACGTGTTGACGGAGGAGTGTGGCGGGCGCGGCCGTATCGGGTGGGAAAGCGTCCGAGCGGTCGTGCCGAAGTCCGGCGAGGTGACTGAGCTGACGGCCGGGCTGCGGCCGTGGGCACTCGACGTGGTCGCGCGCGAGCGGCTCGGGGACGGCCGGTACTGCGCCTATCTCGTGGAGCTGGCCGCCGACGGCACGTTCGACACCTACCTCGCGCTGTCCTTCGAGGACATCATCTGGTTCTACGAGCAGGAGTACGTCCCGGCGACCTGTCAGTCATGACCGCACCTGGGTGCTCATCAGCCGGTCCAGTTCGGCGGCCGGGTCGTCGGTGAGGCCGGTGTGCGCGGGCGAGGTCTGCAGGATCGTGCTGCGCGGCGCGGTCAGCCAGCGGAACCGCTGCCCCACCGTGCTTTCCGCCATCGGCCCGGTGCCTTCGCAGGCCTGGCACATCGACCGGAGCGCGTCGGCCAGGACCTCCAGGTCCAGCTCCGGGTCGAGGGCCCGCAGCCGGTCGGTCTCGATCTCGGTGGCGCAGCGCAGGAAGCGCAGCGACGCGCAGTAGACGATGGCGCCGACGTTCATGAACTCGCCGCGTTCCGGTCGCGGCACCGCGCGGACCAGCGCGTACTCAAACACGTGCGACACGGGTGTCCTCCAGCGCGGCGACCCACGAGGCCGCGTTCGACAGGCGAGCCGCGAAGTATGCCGCGTACGCGTCGCGCACCTCGGCCGGCGAGCCGAACGCGTGGTCGGCGGCGAGCCACTCGTCCGGCACCAGCGCGAGCACCTCACGCACGACGGCTGGCGTCACCTTCGGCCGCAGCTCGGCGTCCGCGTCGGCGATCGAGCCGGCGACCGGCATCATCACGTGGTCGGACGCGTCGTACCGGTACTGCGCCGCCGGCCGCCAGCCGGGCACCCAGCGGTGGTGGAAGATCAGCGCCGCGCCGTGGTCGATCAGCCAGACCTGCCGGTGCCACAGCAGCAGGTTGGGGTTGCGCCAACTGCGGTCGACGTTGAGCACCAGCGTGTCCAGCCACAGCAGCAGCGCGGCGAGCTCGCTGCCCGGTTCGCGCACGCGGGGGTTGAAGTCGAACGAGCCGGGCAGGTAGTCGATGCCGAGGTTCAGCCCGGGGCTCGCGCGCAGCAGGTCCTGGATCTCCTCGTCCGGCTCCGCGCGGGACAGCTCCGGGTCCAGGTCGACGAGTACCAACTCGGGCACCCGGAAACCGAGCCGGCGGGCCAGCTCGCCGACGATGATCTCCGCGGTGAGCGCCTTGAGCCCCTGCCCGGCGCCGCGGAACTTGAGCACGTACATGCCGAGGTCGTCGGCCTCGACCAGGCCGGGCAGCGAACCGCCTTCCCGGAATGGCGTCACGTAGCGCGTGGCGGCCACGGTGCGCAGGTCGCTCTGATCCACGTCCGCATGATGACAGGTCAGGCGGCGACCGGCTCCCGCGCCTTGAGTCCGGTCACGCCCACCAGCACCGCGCCGACCGCCGACATCGCCGCGGTGACGATCGCGGCGGTGTCCCAGCCGGACACCAGCGCGCCGAGGTCGTCGTGCGCGGCGATGACCGCGACGACCGTGATGCCGATCGCGGCGCCGACGTAGCGGGCGGTGTTGTTCGCGCCGCTGCCGACACTGCCCTTGCCGGTCGGCACGCTGGCGACCGCGACCTGTCCGAGCGCCGCGTTCAGCACGCCGCTGCCCACCCCGGCAACGAGCAGCCCGGGCAGCAGGTCGCCGGCAGACACGCCGGTGTCGAGGCCGGTGAGCAGCAGTTGCCCGGCGGCGACCACCAGGAGGCTGAGCACGAGCCGCGCCCGCACGCCAAGCGCGGCCGGCAGCCTGCGGGCCGCTAGCGCGACGACCGCGCTGGTCCCCGACCACGCGAGGATCAGCAGTGCGGCCTCGAACGTCGTGTAGTGGAACGCGCGCTGGAAGAACGTCGGCGTGAACGCCATCAGCGCGATGATCCCGGCGCCGGTGGCCGCGCCGGCGACGATCGACGCGACGAACTCCGGGCGGCGGAACAGGCCGAGCTCGAGCATCGGGGCGCGGGTGCGGCCCTCCCAGACGACGAACGCGGCGATCAGCACGACGGCCGAGGCGAACAGGACGACCACCACCGGCCGCGTCCATTCCTGCCGCCCCTCGACGAGCCCGGCGAGCAACGCCACCAGTCCCCCGCCGAGCAGTGCCGCGCCGAGGACGTCGACCGGTCGCGGGGTGTCCGCGTGGGACTCGGCGAGCATGGTGCGAGCGGCGACCACCAACACGGCGGAGAGCGCGGCGAGCAGCCAGTAGCCGGCGCGCCACGAGCCCGCCACGTCGAGCGCGCCCATGGCGAGCGGTCCCGCGGCGATGCCGGCGCCGATGCTCGCGCCCCAGATGCCGGTGGCGCGTGCGCGAGCCGGCCCGGCCGGGAAGGCGTGGGCGATCAGGCCGCCGACGCAGGAGAGGATCGCGGCGCCGCCGATGCCCTGCCCGATTCGCGCGACCACGAGGACCGCGGTGTTCGGCGCGGCGGCGGCGAGCACGGAGGTCAGCGCGAGGAGGACCGCCCCGCCGACCATCACCTTGCGGCGGCCGTGGTCGTCGGCGCCGGCGCCGGACACGAGCAGCGCGACCGACAGGCCGACGGACATGGAGCTGAGGATCCAGGCCTGACCGCCCGCGTCAGCGCCGAGGCCGGCCGCGGTGCTCGCGAGGGTCGCGAGCGTCGTCGTGAACGCGACGAGCACGAGGAAGGTGCCGCCCGCGGCGACGGCGAGTGTCCGGTTCTCAGTCACGGCGTCCCCTTGAGTCTGGTCACCGAACCATAGCAACTCGGTTCGGTGACTGAACTGATATTCTCGTCACGTGGGACTCGGGAAGAACTACGACGGCCAGGACTGCTCGCTGGCCCGCGCGCTGGAGATCGTCGGCGAACGCTGGACGATGCTGGTGCTGCGGGACTGTTTCTTCGGGGTGCGCAGGTTCACCGACCTGCAGGCACACCTGGACGTCCCGCGCGCGGTGCTGACCGAACGGCTCGTGGCGCTCGTCGAGTCGGGCCTCCTCGCCCGCACCGAGTACCGCGCGGGCCGATACGAGTACACGCTGACCGAGCGCGGCCTCGACCTGTGGCCCGCGCTGTATGCGCTGTCCCAGTGGGGCGAGCGCCACCGCGCCCCGAACGGCCGACGCCGCGTGTTCACCCACGCCGCCTGCGACACCCGCATCGAGCCGAACGGCTACTGCCCGACGTGCCGCACGATCCCCGCGCCCGCCGACCTCGACATGAGCCCCGGGCCTGGCTCACGCAAACTGCGCAAGGATCCGGTGAGCGTTGCCTTGCGGACGCGACATCGGCTGCTGACGCCGCTCTAGTCGGTTTGTCTGGTGGGTTTCACGGTCAGACGATCGCGTTGTTGTCGCGTGGGCATGGGGTTGGGGCGATCGACGCCGCACCTCGCCGGAGACTTTCGGTGGGGTGGCCGGTTGCGGCGAGGCACGGCACCGGGCAGTGGGGTACGCGGCCAGGAACGCCGAGTTGATATCTGACGGGACTCGAGTTCCTGTCGACGAGGTGGTGGGTTGCCCGCCCGCTGGCACAGCACACCAACTCCCTCCCATCGTGGTGGCTTTGAAGCAGACAGGATGAGATGAAACCCCGGTACCAGAGCCAAAAGAGCGTGAGTCCCTCCATAGGTGACGGGATCTCAGGGGGCGTCCACTCGGGTCACCCCGTGCGGTAGCTCGCAAGATTTCGTTGCCGTGTCTTCGCCGTGGCTAGCCACCCCGTCGAGAAGGGGTCGGCGAAGGCGCGGCTTCGATCGCCGCAACCCGCTGCCGAAGCTCCCCGTCGGCGATCGTCTGACCGTGTCACCACCCCTTCTCGTGGTCAGAACGGTGCGGGTTCCGGATCGGCGATCGGCTCCGGTTCATGAGCGACCCGGAACCCGTGTCGGGTGACCCAGGTCAGGTCGCGGCCGTTGTGCCGCAGCACGGTCGCCACCTCGACGGGGTCGAGCGACGCGCCGGGCACCTGCGTCACCTCGAGACGCAGGTCGCGCTCGACCGCGCGGATGATCTGCCGCATGTTATGCCTGCGGTTGCGTTTCATCGCGGTCACCCACTCCGCGACCGGCCGCGCGAGGCGACGCCACGGGTCCACCTCGGCCACGTCGGCGGCCGTCAGCTGACGCAGCAGCGCGCCCGCGCAGCCGACGCCGAGCGCGCGGCGCATCGCGTGGACGTAGTCGCGCAGGAACTCGCCCGTCGACACGTCCGCCGTCCACCAGCCGGGCACCGAGCCGGTGCCCGGGTTGCGCACGTGCAGACCACCGACCAGCCGGCCCCGGCCGGCGCCGACGAAACCGTTGCGGCGCACCGGAAGGCCCGCCCAGTTCGCGCACACCACACCGTCGGCGGTCGCGCCGGACCGCAGCACCGACACCAGCAGCGGCGTCCGCGACGACCACGCCTGCGCGGTCAGCACGTCCCACGCCCAGTCTGCACGCAACCCCGCCCGCGCGTGGCAGTCGAAGTACAGGTGTGCCCGCGCCGCAGCTGCGGGCCGCTGCCGCCCGGCTCCTGCGCACGCTCACGTTCGAGGTCGACGCCGCGGTGAGCTTGGGGCGCGGAAAGGGTGCTCAGCCGAGCTGATGTGCGGCGAGCACCTCGCGCAGCGCGGCGGGCCGTTGCGCCGTCGGCAAGGGCTCGACGATGGCGGTCGCGCAGCCGATGCGCTCCGCGGCCCCGTCGGCCTCCGCGCTGTCGCCGACCATGAGCACCTGCTCCGGCGGCAGGCCGAGCCGCTGGCAGGCCAGCGTGAAGATCTTGGGGTCGGGCTTGACCACACCCTCCACATAGGACAGCACGAACTCGTCGACGAGATCCTCCGCGTCGTGCAGCCGGAACGCCCCTCGGATGTCCCACGCGATGTTGCTGACCACCGCGACCGGCGTGCCGGTCTCCCGCAGCCGTCGCAGGACCGCCACGGTGTCCGGGTAGGGCCGCCAGGACGCCGGGTCGGTCGACTTGGCGTACACCGCGTCGGCGCCCCCGGCCGGGAACTCGATGCCGCTGGCCACGAGCGACGCGAGGTACACGGTTCGGTGGACTTCCGGGTCGAGGTCGCGCCGGCCCCACGCGTCGACCAGGTCCGCCGGCAGGTGGTCGCCGGACAGTGTCGGCGCGGTCAGCACCTGCGTTAGCCGTTCCTGCAGGTCCGGGTCGGCGTGCTCGAGCCAGCCCGCTCCCGGCTCGAGACGGAACAGGGTGCCGGAGAAGTCGAACAGGACGCCACGGATCATGAGACCCACCATAGGCGGGCCCCGCGCCGCGCTACCGTGATGCCCGATGGAACCCGGTGAGCTGGTCGCGTCGCGCTACCGTCTCGTCTCCCGTGTCGGACGCGGGTCGATGGGTGTCGTCTGGCGGGCGCGGGACGAGCGGCTCGACCGGGTCGTCGCCGTCAAGGAGCTGCTGGCCGACGAATCGGCGGAGGACTCGGCGGACGACTCGGCTGCTCTACGCGAGGGCCGGATCGCGAGCCGGCTGCGGCATCCCAACGCGATCGCGGTCCACGATGTCGTGACGCACGACGGCACCCCGTGCCTGATCATGGAGTACCTGCCCTCGGCGCGCCTCGCCGCGCACGGCGCGCTGCCGCCGGCCGAGGTGGCCCGCATCGGCGCGCAGGTCGCCGGCGCGCTCGCGGCGGCGCACGCGGCCGGGATCGTGCACCGGGACGTCAAGCCGGAGAACGTGCTGATCGCGGAGGACGGCACCGCGAAGATCACCGACTTCGGTATCGCCCGCGCCGCCGGCGTCGGCACGGTAACCGCCACGGGCATCCTCGCCGGCACCCCCGCCTACCTGGCGCCGGAGGTCGCGGGCGGCGCGGACGCGGACGCCCGCTCTGACGTGTTCTCCCTCGGCGCGACGCTGTACGCAGCGGTCGAGGGCGTGCCGCCGTTCGGGCTGGACGACAACCCGATCGCGCTGCTGCACCGGGTCGCCGCCGGTGCGGTGCGGCCGCCGGAGCTGGCCGGGCCGCTCACCGGGACACTGCTGTGGCTGCTGCGCCGCGACCCGGCTGAACGGCCGACCATGCGTGCCGCCCACGAGGCGCTCGCCGCGGCCGCCGCCGGCCGGCCGATGCCGGCGCCCGCGCCGAGCACCCCGACGCTGGTGCTGCCGGCGCGCCGGGTGTCGCGGCGCGCCGTCGTGCTGGGCGCCTCGGCCGCGGGCCTGGTGGCGGTCGGGATCGTGCTCGGCGCGCTGCTCGACGACCGGGAGTCGACGGGCGCGACCGGCACCACCGCCACAACGACCACCCGCGCGGCGCCGGCCTGCGCGGCCAGCTACAAGATCACCGGCTCCTGGCAGGACGGCCACCAGGCGGAGGTCACCGTGCGCAACGACGGGACCCGCGCACTCACCGGATGGGTGGTGACGTGGACGCTGCCCGACGGGCACAAGATCAACAACCTGTGGGGCGGCGTGGTCGAGCGGGACGGCGCGGCCGTGACCGTCACCAACGCCGACTGGAACGTCACCGTGCCGGCGGGCGGCTCGACGTCGTTCGGCCTGACCGTCGACACGCCGAAGGACGACGACCGGACACCGGCCCCGACCTGTGAGAGCCAATAACACAGCCGATTCCACCCGTTCGGCGGACTGGCGTGGGACCGCGCCAGGGACCGCGACGACATAATCTTCTCCGGCGGACGCGGAAGACAGGCGGTGTGGTGCGCGCGATCGACTACTACGAGCTGCTCGGGGTGCGACGAAGCGCGTCCGTGTCCGAGATCAGGTCGGCGTACCGGACTCTGGCGAAGGCGATGCACCCCGACACGGGCGGCACCGCGGGAGCGTTCCGGTTGCTGCGCGACGCGTACGAGACGCTGACCGACCCGGAGCGCCGGGCGGACTACGACCGCGGCGACGACGGCGACGACGGTGGCGACCTGGCGCCGGTCGCCGCGCCGCCGGCCCCGCGCCGGCCGCGGCCGGCCGCCGCCCCGCACACCCCGACGCTGCCGACCGTCGCCCCGGCCACAATCGGGTGGTGGGACGAGGTGCGCGGCGGCCGTCTCGTACTGGTCCCCGAAGCTGTCCCGAACCGCGCGGTGACGGTGGCCGCCGCGGCCGGTTGGGTGCTGTTCCTGCTGGTCCTGGTGCTGATCGGCCCGCCGGCGCCGGTGCTGACGGTGGGGCTGCTGGTGCTCGCCGGCTCCGGTGTCGCGGTGTGGCACCTCGGCCGCCGCCACCTCGCGGCGACGGCTGTCGACCGCGCGTTCGAGGCGGAGTTCGGCGAGCGGACGGTGTTCGGCAGGCCGAGCACCGAGCCGGACGAGGTGGGCGAGCGGCTGACCGCCGACCTGCTGGCGCGGTACCTGACGCGGATCCCCGGCGTGCGGATCTTCCACGGGCTGGCCGAGGAGGTGGGGTCGGTGTTCGCCGACATCGACCACGCGGT
>Ga0193742_1000466_pt1 | contig 27225 bp, 28 predicted proteins | sample L2c1metaG_FD_165511 | JGI IMG/M metagenome (GOLD analysis project Ga0193742, IMG submission 165511) | Soil microbial communities from a riparian zone of the East river system, Colorado, United States - L2c1 | ecosystem: Environmental > Terrestrial > Soil > Riparian zone | place: USA: East River... | reverse complement strand
ACCCCGCCCGCGTGGCCCAACGGTCAGGGGCGAGGGTGTAGGCCGGTGGGCCACGCGGGCGGGGTGCCCTGGGCGATCCAGGTGGCGGCGGCGACGGCAGCGAACACGGCGTCGGAGCCGTTGACGGGCGGGCGGCCCGGGTCGGGTTCGACGGTCACCTCGATCGGCGGGGTGTCGATCGCCCGCAGGATGCCGAAGCTGCGGATGGTCAGGTCGTGCACCTCGCCGTGCTCGTCGACGGCCAACCCCTCGCTGCACACCCAGCTCAGCGCCATGTGGGCCGCGCCGACGCAGTAGGACCGCAGCACCACCTCGTCCAACGGCTCCCCGCACCGCACGTTCACGGCGATGCGCGGCTCCTCGCCCAGCACGACCTCCGCCGTGGCGACGGCGCCGTGGGGCGATGTGATCTCGACCGGTCCCTTCTCGCCGGACTTGGCTGCCAGGAGGGCCAGGGCCTCGGCCCAGCCCGCGGCCCGCAGGTCGGCGGAGGTGGTGGGGCCGAGGACGTCGATCTCCTCGACGACCAGGTCCGGGGCCACCGAGGCGATGGCGGCGGCGATGCCCGGCGTGCGGGCCACCCGGACGACGCCGGTGCCGTCCCGACGCAGGCCGGCGGCGATCGGGGGACGCTTGGGGCCGAGCCGCACCGTGTCCTCGCGGGACAGCACGACCCGCACGGGCCGGTCGTGCTCGTCGGCCAGCTGCCGGGCCGCGGCCGCCGCTGGCGAGGCGACCTTCCCGCCGAACGCCCCGCCGTTGGCCAACGGTGTCACCGGCTCGCCGCCCGGGAGGCACCACGAGGCGTCGGTCTCCAGGTAGGCGGGCTCCACCCAGCTGGTGCGCAGCGTGACGTCCCAGTCGCCCGGCGGCAGCTCCAGGGGCGGCACGACGTCGGCGGTGGTCCGTCGCCCCTGCACCTTCCCCGACGCCGCCCGGGCGTCGGCCAGCGTCTCGCCCACCGCCCAGCCCCCGTCGGCGGCAGGTACGGCGACCAGGGCGTCCGGAGGCGCGGTGTCGTCGGCGAAGCCACCCTCGCCCAAGGCCACCGCCGGCCCGACCGACTGCGGCGAGCGGCCCTCGATCGTCGCCCGCTCCGACGTGGCAAGGCTCGCGGCCACAACCGGCGGGTCGTCCCGGAGCGCCCAGGCGTCGAGGATCGTGCGCCAGCCGGTGCAGCGGCACAGATGGGCCAGCAGCGCCTGTTCGACGTCGTCGCCGCCCTTGGAACGCAACGACTCCAGGCGCAGGACGATCCCCGGTGTGCAGAAGCCGCACTGGCTCCCGCCCGCGGCGCAGAACGCCGACCCCCACGCCGCCGACGACTCCGGCGGCAACCCCTCCAGCGTCGTGATCGAGCGTCCCCGCACCCGGCGGGCCGGGGTCACGCAGGCCACGCGGGCCTGGCCGTCGACCAGCACCGTGCAGCACCCGCACTGCCCCTGCGGGCTGCAGCCGTCCTTCACCGACCGGATGCCGAGCTGCTCCCGCAGGACGTCCAGCAAGGTCGACCCCGAGTCCGGGACCTCGACCTGCTGCCCGTTGACCTCGAACTGGAGCAGCGCCGCTCCGCGAACCTCAGTCACCGATCGCGACGAAGCGCCCGCCGCGGGTGCCGACGAACAGGCGCCCGTTCCACACGGCCGGCGTCGACTCGACGCACCCCACCACCTGCACGTTCCACATCTCGGGCGGCTTCACCGTGGTGTCCGACACGTCGAAGGCGTGGATGCCCCCGGCGCAGTCGCCCTGGATCCACACGTCGTCGACCACCACCGGCGACGACCACGTCGGCCCCGGCAGCACCGTCGTCCAGCGCACCTCGCCGGTGGCCCGGTCGACGCCGTAGGTCGTGCCGTCGTCGCTGGGGGCGATCACGAGGTCGTCGTGGAGAGCCGGCGTCGCCCAGAACCCCCGGGAGTCGTGCACCGACCACACCAGCGGGTCGTCGGGCTTCGAGGGGTCGAGCTTGATCAGCTGACCGACCTCCTCGGCCCGTGGGGAGTCCCGCTCCACCTGCGACGCCACGTAGAGCATCCCCTCCTCGTCGATCACCACCGAGGCGTCGATGTCGTCGCCGTTCCAGAAGCGGAACACCCGCCCGGGTGGGGAGGCGCCCTCCTGCCCGAGGCCCGACACGTCCCAGCCCTGCACCAGCCCGCCCGAGTTGGCGAAGTAGATCACGCCGTCGTGGTAGGCGACGGAGTTCTCGATCGACACGTCGTCGGTGCGCTCCGGGTCGATCTTGGCGAGCTCCTCGAGCAGCCCTGCGTCCCAGCCCGGCGTGTTGTAGACGAGCTCCGGGGCGACCTGCACCGCGTCGTTCTCGTCGTAGGAGCGGTTGAGCTTCACGATGTGGAACTGCGAGTTCTCCCCGCCCTCGTAGAGGTAGTCGCCCATCACCAGCGGCGAGCCGTCCCAGTCGTCGTTCCACTTGACGGGCGTCACGGCGTCGGCCGGCAGCTTCCACAGCGGCCGGGGCTCGGGGCCGTCGATGGCGATCATGTGCACGAAGTTGTCGCGGCTCCCCGAGTAGACGATCGGGTAGCCGTCGGGGTCGATCGTGACCGACCCCTTGATGATGTCGCCGGTCTCGTACGGCGGGATGATGTCCTCGCCGGTCTCCCAGTCGACGAAGTGGACCTTCTTGTCGTAGGCACCGAAGACCACCCACGTGCGGCCGTCGCGTTCGAACACCGCCGGCTGACCGGTCCAGCCCGAGCCGCACCAGAAGAACTCGCCCGCGTGCTCGCCTCTGGGGACTTCGGACTCGGCGCACATCCGCTCGCTGTCGCCCGGGTAGGTCCAGACGACCTTGGGGTTCTGCGGGATCGGGCCCTCGCCGTAGTAGCTCCGGCTTGGGCTCCCCCGGAACGTGAGCAGGCCGGGGGTGGTGAAGCCGGACGCGGGATCGGGGAGGTTCTCGGGCACGTCGGGACTGGCCGACGCCTCGGGCAGCACCCGTTGCACCGCCAGCGCCCCGACCGCGACCACCACCAGGGCGACCAACAGGAAGACCAGGCGGGGGCCGTCGCCCCGCTCGCCGCCGCTCAGGTGCCGTGGGCGTCGCTCCAACGGTTCGACCCACGGCATGTCGCCGTGGGTCGGAGGGGGTGGAGGCGCCGCTGCGGACGGTGGCGGGAGGTCGAAGCGATCACGCGGCGACCCCGGAGCGGGGAACCGCGACCGCTCTCGGTTCAACTGAAGCTCTGGCCGCAGCCGCAGGTGCGCTGTGCGTTGGGGTTGTCGATCGCGAAGCCGGCGCCCTGGAGGCCGTCCTTGTAGTCGAGCGTCGCGCCCTCGAGGAGCATGGCGCTCGACGGGTCGACCACGACCTGCACACCGTTGAAGTCGACGGTGAGGTCGTCGTCGGCGCGGTCGGCGTCGAAGAACATCTCGTAGCTGTAGCCGGAACAGCCGCCAGGCCGGACGGCGACACGCAGCGCAAGCTCCTGGACGCCCTCGGCCTCGATGAGGGTGCGGACCTTGTCGGCAGCGGTATCGGTAAGGGCGATCACGTTCGAGGGCCTCCTGATCGGGACACGATTCAGCCTATAGGGGGTGGTCAGGTCGGAGCGAGAGCCAGCGACACCTGGCAGGGGGTCCGACTGAGCAAAGTGTGGAAGGTGGTGACGGTGGCTCCGCCCGAGCAGTCGACGAAGCCTTCGACCAGGCCCCGGTGCAGGCCGCAGACGACGTCGGGGTCGGCCTCGGCGAGGTCGCGGAAGGGGCAGTGGGTGAAGGCGACGGTGGCGGACTTCTCGTCGCTGGCCACCGCGGGGTCGAAGCCGAGCGAGTCGAGCCGGACCACCAGGCCGCCGAGCACGTCGTCGGCCGCGTCGGCCTGGTCGGCCGCGGCGTAGGCCTCGCCCTGGTCGCGGCCGGCCTCGATCGCCTCGTCGGCGCCCAGGCGGGCCGAGCCGGCGAGGCGGAGCAGCATCCGCGACAGCACCTGGAACGTGGGGGGTTCGAGCCCGAGCGACGGTGCGTCGGCGGCCACCGAGTAGCGGTGCTGCGGTCGGCCGACGGCACCCCGGGCCTCGGTCTCGAGGTCGAGGAGGCCGACCTCGCGCATGCGCTCCAGGTGGGGGCGCACGGTGTTGGGGTGGAGGTCGAGCGTCTCGGCGATCTCGGCGGTGGCGAGCGGGCGCGGCGAACGCGCCAGCTCCAGGTAGATGGCGTAGCGGGTGTTGTCGCCCAGGGCCTTCAAGACCGCGAGCCGAGCCGCAGTGCTCACGCCGGTGAGCCTAACGGCACACGTCGAGTTTCACCGGGCGAGACCGGTAGAATCCGCGGCGTGCGTGGCACCCTTCCGACCTCCGACGACGTGGTGCAGGTGCTGCGAGGCGTCGTCGATCCCGAGCTGGGCAGCGACATCGTCGACCTGGGCATGGTCCGGTCGGCCGTCGTCGACGACGCGGGCACCGTCACCGTCACGATCGCCCTGACCACCGCCGGCTGCCCGCTGCGGTCCCAGATCCAGCGCGACATCAAGTCCCGCGTCCAGTCGGTCCCCGGCGTCGGCGCGGTCGAGCTGCGCTGGGACGAGATGACCGACGAGGAGCGGACGGGCGTCATGGCCAAGGCCCGTTTCAACATCACCCAGCGCCCCGAGGACACGTCGGTCCCGCTCACCGCCAACGTCATCCTGGTGGCGTCGGGGAAGGGTGGCGTCGGCAAGTCGTCGGTCACGGTGAACCTGGCCGCCGCGCTGGCCGCCAAGGGCATGACCGTCGGCGTGCTCGACGCCGACATCTGGGGCTTCTCCGTGCCCCGCATGCTGGGCGTGGAGGGTCGGCTGGGCTCGGTGAGCCACGACGGCAAGGCCTACATCGCCCCGCAGGAGCGCAAGGTCGGCCCGGGCGTGCTGCGGGTGGTGTCGATGGGCCTGCTGGTCGACGGCGAGGAGACCGCCCTCATGTGGCGGGGCCTGATGCTCAACCGCGGCGTGCAGCACTTCCTGCAGGACGTGTGGTGGGGCGACGACCTCGACTACCTGCTGATCGACATGCCCCCCGGCACCGGCGACGTGCAGATGGGCGTGGCCAAGCTGCTGCCCCGCTCCGAGGTGCTGGTGGTGACGACGCCGGCCCGCGCCGCCCAGAAGGTGGCCGTGCGGGTGGTGGGCATGGCCCGCAAGAGCTTCCTGCGGGTGGCCGGCGTGATCGAGAACATGAGCAGCTTCCGCAGCAACGACGGCGAGGAGCACGCCCTGTTCGGCAGCGGCGGGGGCCTGGAGCTGGCGCAGGACGCCGGCGTGCCGCTGCTCGGGTCCGTGCCGCTCGAGCCGGCGGTGTCGGCCGGGGGCGACGACGGGCAGCCGGTGGTGCTGCTGGGCACGGGCCGGGCGGCCGAGGCGTTCCAGGCGATCGCCGACCGCATCGTCGACGAGGCGATCCCGCCCTCGGCGATGGCCGGGTGCAGCGCCCGCATGCTCGACGCCGCCGTCGCCGCGCTCGACAAGGCCGAGATCTAGCTACAGCCGCTCGGACCGCGCCGGCTACTCCGGTGTCGGCCCGTAGGGGTGGGTGAACACCTCCATGATGTGACCGTCGGGGTCGTGGAAGTAGACCCCACGGCCGCCGTAGAGGTGGTTGATCTCACCGGGCCGGTGCAGGAAGGGGTCGGCGTAGAACGTCACGCCGGCCGCCTGGATGCGGGCGAAGACGGCGTCGAAGTCTTCGTCGCCGATCAGGAAGGCGTAGTGCTGCGGGTGTACCTCGGCGCTGTCGAGGTACTCGAGGATCACGCCGTTGGTGAGGGGGACCGGCTGGAACGGGCCCCAGGGGTCCGCCATCGGGATCCCCAGGATCTCGGTGACGAACTGGGCGGACGCCCGCTTGTCGGTCGTGTGGACGATGGTGTGGTTCAGCTCGACCTTCATGACCCCATCGTCCTGCCGACCGGGCCGCGCGTCGTCGTCCGCTCGGTGGCAGTGGGGCTACTGCGGTGGGCGCAACCCGTGCGCCGAGGAACTACGCCCGCGGTGGTAGGCGGGGTTCAGGCCGCGGCGGACCAGGGGCCTTCGAGGCTGTCGCCCTTGGCGACGCCGTCGTCGGCCAGCTTGCGGAGGTGCGCCCACACCGACAGCGCCGCCCACCCGTGCATCTCGCTGGGCACGTCGGTGTAGATGGTCTCCACCAGCTCGGGGATCGTGGCGGTGTGGGCCGTGCGGAGCGCGGTGAGCACCTGCTGCTCGCGCTCGAGCCGGTGGTGGATGTACTCGTCGATCACCTCGATGGGGTTCTCGATGAGGTGACCGTGGCCCGGGGCGATGGTGCGCAGCCGGGGCTTGATCTGCTTGAGCCGCTCGAGCGACGCCAGGTAGGCCGTCATGTCGCCGTCGGGCGGGGCGATCACCACCGTCGACCCCTGCATGATGTGGTCGCCGGTGAACAGCGTCCGCTCCTCGGGCAGCAGGTAGCAGAGGTGGTTCGACGCGTGGCCCGGCGTGTGCAGCACCCGGAGGTGGTACTCGGTGGCCTCGATCACGTCGCCGTCGCGGAGGGTGCCGTCGAGCGGCGGGTACTCGTCCTCGTCTCGGCCGGGGCCGAAGGCGAGCAGCTCGGCGCCGGTGCGCTCCCGCAGGGCCGCGGCGCCGGGCGAGTGGTCGGGGTGCGTGTGGGTGAGCAGGATCCAGCGGATGCGGTCGCCGCCGCAGCCGGCGATGGCGTCGAGGTGCTGCTGGTCCTCGGGGCCGGGGTCGATCACCGCGATCTCGTCGATGCCCACGAGGTAGGTGTTGGTGCCGGGGCCGGTCATCGACGACGGGTTCTCGCACACGATCCGCCGCACCATCGGCGACAGGGCGCTGGCCACGCCGTAGACGATCGGCTTGGGGTGCTCGGGAGGAGCCTGGGCCGCGTCGCTCATGGGCCACCCCCTCCCAGCTCGCCGCGGGAGGGCGGGTCCTCCCAGCTGTCGACGTCCCAGACGCCGTCGGGGTCGTCGGCCCGGTCGGCGGGGCCGCCGGTGGAGCCGACCACCACGATCTGCGAGGACGTCCGGATGCGTCGCAGGGCCAGCGTGCGCACGCCGATGCGGACCGGTGGGATCAGCAGCAGGATGCCGACGGCGTCGGTCACGAAGCCCGGGAACACCAGCAGCACGGCTGCCAGCAGGATGAGCGCTCCGTCCATCAGCTCACGGCTGGGCACCTCGCCGTCGGCCTGGGTGCGACGCATGCGGGCGATGACGCCGAGGCCGGCCCGCTTCGCCAGCCACACGCCCACCATCGACACGACGATGAGCAGTCCGATCGTGTTGAAGGCGCCGATCTCGCTCCCGACCTGGATGAGCACGGCCAGCTCGACGAGGGGGAGAGCGATCAGCAGGAGGAGGATCAACAGCGCCATGCCAACGTCAACTACCAGGTCGAATGGTCGCGTCGGCGGGCGATGTCCACATCGGCAGCCTACCCCTCGTCAGGTTCCTGTAGGCCGCCGGCCCTCGTGGTCGCGGACGCGAACACGTGCTTGCCACTGTGACCCTCTTCACAGCGGACCTACCGCGTAGTAACATGCGCTTCGCACACGGGGGTGGGGTCCCTCGTGCCGGCGCCGAGGCGTCACGACCACAACCGGGGGGAGGTAGCACATGATGCAGAAGCTGGCACCTGGTGTCGGCGCTGGGGGCGTCGTGTTGCTGCTGTTGGTCGTCACGTCCCTGCTGCCGATTGGAGCCGCCGGCGAGCGCTTTGCGCTCGCCGGCATGCTCTCCGCCGCATGGCTCACCATGTCGGGGGCTGTCCGCAGCGTGACCGAAGTGGGCGAACTGGTCAGCTGCGCATCGTCCGCTTCGTCGCAGCGCCAGCGGTTCCCCCGGCTATCAGGCACGCGCGCAGTGACAGGGGCGCGCCGTGCCGGGCCGGCGCTCCGCCCCCACGGTCGCTGAGCCCCCCGGTCGCTCCCGTCGCCCGGCTGGTCGATCCCATTGGCGATCCCGGCCTTCGATCTCGTCGATCTCACCAGATAACGCAACCGGGGCACCGGCTGAGCCGATGCCCCGGATGTCGTTTGCGCGTGGGTGTAGCCCAGCCGGCGGCCGACCTAGTTGTGGATAGCCACCATCGCTCGGCGTTCGGCCTCACTGAGGCCGCCCCAGATGCCGTGCGGTTCACGAATCCGCAACGCGTATTGGAGGCACGGTTCACGCACCACACACGTTGCACAGATCGCTTTCGCCTGCTCTTCGCGCTGAAGCTTGTCGCTCTTCCTTTCAAAATGACTTGGCGGGAAGAACACGACGGCTTGCGGACCTCGACATGCGGCCCGTACATGCCATGTTTCCTCGACACGCTGTGCACTCACAGGCATCCCCCCTTTTCAGCGATTTACCATAACTCCTGACTTTCGGTCAGAACAAGGGAAACTTTCGTAAGCAAAGCGCTTGCTAGCTGCAAACTTGCCAGCGTGTGAACCCACTCCACACGGCGGATGTCGAATCTCGCGACGAATTCTGACGGACCAACAATGTGCCAATGGCGAGCCAACGAAGTTCGTCGGGGCCGGCAAATGTCAGGTGCGTTGTTTGGCCCGCTCCCGGTAGTCGATCGCCCCACCCGACTCGGGCTCGACTTCCAGCACCAGACCCTCGATGGAGACGACGCGCACCGGCTCGTCCTTCTCTATGGGCGTGGCACGGTTGGTGCGTGCCCGCCAAGGAGCATCCCGCACCACGACCACGCCGTCGGGCGAGATGGCGGTACGCGCCCGACCCATTTCACCGACCATCCACTGCCGTCCGATCGTCGGCGTGGAGAAGCGGCTCCGCACCATCGTAGGCATGCCCGAGAGCATGGCCAGACTGATCCCGCCGATTGCTACGACCAATGTGATCCAGCTCAGCGACACCCCGTCGAAGAGCATCAACGAGCCCAGCGCGAACGAGCCCACGGCGATGCCGCTCCACACCCGCGGCACGCCGGTCTGCACGTCGACGGCGAAGCCGAACATGGCCAGCAGCAGCAGCACGACGCCCACCGGCTGCACCGGCAGGCTCGCCAGCCCGTAGCAGCCCAGCAGCAGCGACCCGGCCCCCACCGAGCCCGCCAGGCCCACGCCCGCGGTGAACAGCTCGAACACCAGCAGCGCCAGGCCGATCACGAACAACAGGTAGGCGACCGCGGGGCTCGACACCGTGTGCATCAGCTGGCCGAGCAGCGGCAGCTTGGTGAAGGTGGCCGTCGTGACCGGCTCCCGGCGGCCGTCGTCGTTGACCCTGGTCTCGACGCCCGGCAGCTCGATGACGAAGTCACCGATGGCGGCGGCGTCGTTGTCGACCAGGCCCAGCTCGACGGCCCGCTCGGCGTTCACCCGGTCGCCCACGTCGGTCGAACCCAGGGCCGTCGGCTCGACGTCGCGTGCCCGCAGCAGGCCCGGTGTGACCTGGATGCTGGCGCCCGGACGGGCCACGCCGGTGACGTCGGCCGCGGCCAGGAGGTCGGCGGCGGCGCCGGTCGCCCGGTAGCCCGTCGGGCCGACCCACACGGCGACCGGGACGGGCGATTCGTCGATGGTCTCCACCAGCTCGTCGACACCGCCCTCGTTGCCGACCGCGCCGTTGCTGTTCAGCTGGAGGACGACGGCGAGCGCGCACGTGCCCTCGGCGTCGCTGATCTCCGACGTCACGTAGTCGACCAGCACCGGGTCGAGACGGCCGTTGACCTGCACCACCGACACGAACTCGTCGTCGGCGGCACAGCGTTCGGCCGCCTGCGCGCCGGCCGGCGGCGTGCCGCCGAGCGCGCTCGCGCCGAGGACGACCGTGCCTGCGACGAGAGCAGTCAGGCCCACCTTCCGTCGGTGGCGGTCAACGAAGGTGCGGGGGTGATGGCTCACGGTCTGGCTCACATCGGGTCGGCGGTCACAGGGGTAAGGAGCCATCGAAGCAGGCAGCCACCCCGGCGGCCAAGGCGGACGGTCGCCCGGCGGCGAAATCGGGTCCCGTGTGTCATCTGACGCTGTGGGGGATGGCGTCGCGGGGTGACAGTGGCGGCACCTACGACGACATCCCGTGGAGGGAAGGAGGCGGACGACATGATCGTGCGGACCGAGCCGGCCCTGGTGACAGGGCTGCTGCAAGCGCTGATCGCCGTGGCCGTGAGCTTCGGCCTCGGCCTGAGCCCGGAGCAGGTGGGGGCCATCGTGGCGCTCACCGCGGCGGCAGGGGCGGTGTTCGTCCGCCGGCAGGTCACACCGGTGCAGGCGGAGCCGGCGCCCCGACCGGTGGCCGGCCCCCAACCGGCGGAGACCTGACCGCCAAGGCGGAGGATCGTCGGCGCCACCCGGCCCCGTGGCGCCGACGGCGGGCGTAACGTCAGGAGCGGTGGGTGAGCTTCGGGCGGTCGGCGGGTTCCTGTCCTCGTTGGGGTCGGACGACCGCGCCGCGCTCGGCGCCCTGGGCCGCGACCGCAGGTTCCCGCGGGGCGGCCGCCTGTTCCTCGAAGGCGACCGGGCCGACGCCGTCTACGTCCTGATCGAGGGCCAGGCCCGCATCTACACCGTGACCGCCGAGGGGAACGAGGTCACGCTCAGCGTGCGGGGGCCCGGCGACCTGATCGGCGAGATGGGCGCGCTGGACCTCGGCAGCGTCCGCTCGGCCAGCGTGGTCGCCCTCGACGCGCTGCACTGCCGGGTGATCGCCGCGGCCGACCTGCACGCCTTCCTCGCGACCCACCCCGCCGCCACTCTGGTGCTGCTGCGGCTGCTCGTCGGGCGGCTGCGCGACTCCGACCGGCGGCGCACGGAGTTCGGGTCGTACACCACCACCCGGCGGCTGGCCCGGCTCCTGGTGGAGGAGGCGGCGGACGACGCGGCCGCACCGCCGACGGTGCCGATCGGCCTGGCGCTCTCGCAGCACGAGCTCGCCGGCCTCATCGGTGCGTCCCGGGAGTCCGTCGCCCGGGCGCTCGCCGAGCTGCGGGGCCGGGGCCTGGTGGCGACGGGGCGGCGGACCATCACCATCCGGGACCCCGCCGGGCTCCGTCACTACGCCCGCTGACGGCCACGCTGTGGCGTAGGTCACGGCGCTTCCGTGTCAGATGGCGACGAATCGGGGGCCGAGGTCGGCGCACGATCGCCCGGACGCCAGACACCGGGAGGACCCCATGGCCGACACACCCACCGATCCCGCCGACGGCCCGGTCGCGAAAGTGACCGAGGACGACATCGACGACGAGGCCGCCATCGGCGCGCCGCTCGACGACGGGGACTACCTCGTCCGCCTGAGCCAGGAGGCGGACTCGTGAGCTGGCGACTCGCGAAGTCGCTGGAGGGCCTGCGCGACCAGGTGAACGACCACGCTCCGGGTCGGCGCAAGCAGACCGACGGCACCATCGGCAACGAGGAGCACCAGAAGGGGCACAGCCGCCACAACCCCAACGACGCCGGTGTCGTGTGCGCGCTCGACCTCACCGACGACCCCACCAACGGCTGTCCCATCCACGAGATCGCCGACAGCGTCGTGGCCAACCCCCACCCTGCCCTCGCCTACGTGATCTCCAACCGCCGCGTCGCCCGGCGGAGCACCGGCTGGGCATGGCACACGTACACGGGGGCCAGCCCGCACGTCAGCCACGCGCACTTCGCCGTGGGAGTCGGGACCGACCCCCGCCCCGGCGAGCCGACACCCAAGCCGCCCTACGACGACACCACGAAGTGGCACATCACCGGAGCGCCGCGGCCCAGCGGCAACCCGCCCCCGAAGCTGCGCCGGGGATCGAGGGGCGAGCAGGTGCGCGGCCTGCAACGGATCCTCATCGGCGCCGGGGAGCTGCCCGCCGGCAGCGCCGACGGCGTGTTCGGGGCGGCCACCGAGGCCGCCGTCCGCCGGTTCCAGCGCCGACTGGGCGTGACGTCGGACGGCGTCGTCGGCGAAGACACCCACGCCGCCATCGCCCGGCTCCTCCGCATCCTGTAGGCGGTCCAGCTAGGGGCTCGGGTCCGGCCCGGTCACAGGGATGCGCCAGTTGACGGTCAGGCCCAGCTGGGCCAGGACCGCGGTCCAGTCGACCCAGCGGCGGACCACGAGCGTCCCCCGGACCGGGCTGAAGCCGACGACCGTGTAGCCCTGCACGACGACGCTCCGGCCGGTGGGCGGGATGCCGTTGAAGCGGCCGTGGGTGTCGTCGTGCGTCGTCTCGAACGTCCACGCCACGCCGAAGGAGGCCTCCCCGAGCGGGCCCGACTGCTCGGCCTCCGACGACCACGTGCCGGGGGCGTCGCTGAACAGCGGTGCCAGCTGGTCGACGGTGTCGCACTCGACCAGCGCCACGCCGAGGTCCGGGTCGTCGCGCACCTCGGCCATCAGCCGGCCGGGGTCGCCGGTGTCGGGGTCCATCAGCCGGTCGAACCGGTCGGCGCGGTCGTCGCCCAGACGCTCCCGGCAGCCCGGGCTCAGGACGGGCCGCAGCGGCTGCTTGGGTGCGTCCATCGCTCACACGTTCCCGTCGTGCTTCACGCCGCCGGCCGCCATCGACGGCGACACGACCACGATGTCGCCCGTGCCCTCGTAGCGGCAGAACTGGGGGATGCCCCAGTCGCCGAAGTCGGTCGGGCCGACGTTGTTGGTCGCCGTGAGGCTGGCGACCGGCACCACCTCGGCGGACCGGTGCTGCCGGTGGGTCACCACCCAGGTGCCGTAGCGCCGCTCGATCGCCTCCACCGGGTGCAGGGGCTTCGGGTCTCCGGGATCGGCCCCGACCAGGATCTGGTAGTCGTCCTGGGTGCTGGGGACCGGATGGCTCGCACCCGCCGCCAGCGTGGTGGGGGAGCTGGCGATCGGGCTCTCCGCGATGTTGGAGCCCTTGTGGCCGGGCGTGAGGAGGAACACGCTGACCAGACCTGTGGGGCCGACCGGTCGGTGGACCACCCAGGTCTCGAACCACTGCGACATGCACTTCCAGAAGAGCTCGATCTGCCACGGCTCGTCGCGCCCGGGGCCGTCGCCGTCCGGTGGGACCCCGAGCGCCAGTTCGTGCGCCCAGCGCAGTGCCGCGCGCACGATCCGGTCGGGCTTGCCCCGGTAGCCCAGCCAGAAGCCGGTGTCGACGGTGTCCTGCCAGACCCAGGCGCCGTCGACCTGCTGGTAGCCGAACCAGTCCCGCTTGATGTGGTCCTCCGGTGGCGGCTGGCCGGGCGGGCGGCGGTCGAAGGCCGGGTCGTCCCACAGCCCGGGGACCGCGTCGACCCAGCTCACGTCGTGGAGGCCCGGGGTGGTCCGCTCCGCCTCCTCGGAGGCTCGCAGCCGGTCGAGCATGGCCCGCATCTCCGCCCGGGTCCCGTTGAGGTGCTGCTCGACCACGCGCAGCACCGGCCCCTTCTCCAACTGGTATGGCATACCGCCCGCCATGACACCGCCCTACGTCTTGTCCGCTGGACGACACTATGCGTCACGTAGGCCGCAAACGGAAGACCTCGATCGCGGCCGGCAGGCCCCGCAGCGGGCTCGGTCCGAGGCTCTCGACCCGCACGTCCGGGGCGTCGAGTCCCTCGACCACATCCGCGGTGGCCAGGACCTCCCCGGGTGCGGCCTGCGCGCACAGTCGGGCCGCCTGCGACTGGACCAGCCCGAAGAAGTCGCCTCCCGACGGGATGAGCCGGCCCCGCGCCAGCCCGCAGCGGATCTCCAGCGCCAGCTCGGGCTCGTCGGCACGCCAGCGGCGGATGTCGTCGAGGGTGGCCAGCGCGCACCGGACCGCGTCGTGCGGGTCGTCGAAGGCCACGTTCACGCCGTCGCCCGTGTGCTTGATCTCCAGGCCGCGGTGCTCCCGCAGCCGGGCCCGGACGATGCGGTCGTGGATGCGGAGCTGCTCCAGGTAGAGCGCGTCGCCGAGCTGGGCGTTCGCCGCGGTCGACCCCACCACGTCGTCGGTGAGGATCGTCCGCTCCCGAGCCGGGCCCTCCACGCCGGTGACCTGCACGCCGAGCGACTGCGCCAGCTCGTCGCAGCGGGCCACCCAGCCGGTCATCGACTGGCGCGCGAAGGCCCGGGCCGCGGCGACGAGGTCGACCGCGACGGTGGTGGTGGGTGCGGGTGCTCCGGGGCCTCCGAGGTTCTCGGCGGCGGCGACCCGGGCCCGCTCCAGCAGGACCCGGCCGCGCTCCGGCTCGAGGCGCTCCCGGTCGACCAGCGCCTGTGCGTGGTCGAGGAGGCGGCGGGCCTCGCCCAGGTCGCCTCGGTGGCGGGCCACAACCGCCAGCAGGCGCGGGACCAGCGCCGGCCAGCCCACCACGACCAGGGCCCCGCGGGCGTACATCTGCTCCAGCGCTGGCGCGGCGGACTCGACGAGCCCGGCGTCGCCGACGAGGTCGCCCACCTCGACGAGCGCGACCGCGATCGCCCCGTTGTCCTGGCTCACCGGCCCTCGGAACCCCGTGCGCCACCTCGCCGAGGTGAGCTGCGCCCGGGCCGCGATCCGGTCGTGGGCCTCGACGGCGGCGAGAGCGGCCATCGCGGTCGTCATCGGCAGCTGGTCGCCGCCGGGCAGCGAGGGTAGCGACGGGCGCGAGCGGTCGGAGCCGAGGCCCCGGGTGCGCCCGGCCAGCGCATGGACCGCCGGCGCCAGCGCGGCAGCGATGTAGGTGAACCGTGTCCAGCGCCAGTGGCCGTTCGCCCGCTCGATCGCGGCGACGGCCGTGGCGTCGTCACCCGTCAACGTCGCCACCAGGGAGCGGAACGCGGCCGCCAGGCCCAGCTCGGCCCAGAAGCGCTCGGCCGCGGCCAGGGACTCCACCCGGACGAGCTCGTCGCGGGCGCGACCGACCTCGCCCGCCATGAGCCACGACAGCGCCAGCCGCGACCGGGCGTGCACCTCGCTCAACCGGTCGCCCGCCGCGACGGCGTGGGCGCGGCCCCGCTCCAGGCAGTCGGCCGCGGCGCCCGGCTCCAGCCGCGCCAGTCGATGGATGCCCTCGGCGAACTCGACACGGGCCAGCGCCGCCGCGACGCCCGGGTCGCCGGGCCCGCGCCGCGCTGCGCCGCGGGCCGCCTCGACGAGCGCCAGCGCCCGGTCGGTCTCGCCGGATATCAGCAGCGCCTCGGCCAGCGTGGCCCGGGCCTGTGCCAGCAGGTCGACCGTCACGTCCGGGTCGCCGCGCAGGGCGTTCTCCAGCTCGGCGGCGTCGATCCGCCGGCCCAGCTCCACCTGGCCGCCCACACGGAAGCGGACGAGGAAGGTTGCGGCGGCCAACCGGGTCGACCCGTCCCCGGCCCGGCGGGCCGCCTGCGCCGCCCGGGTCAGCAGCCGTTCGCCCAGTGCCCGGTCGTGGTCGAGGTAGGCGGCGCGCCCCGCCTCGAGGAACCGGTGTGCCGACCGACCGTCGTCGTTCCTGCCCTCCTCGGCGGCGACGGACAGGAACCGGGATGCCTGGTGCCATGCCCCCCACCTCAGCGCCACCCGGCCGGCGCGGCCCACCACATCGACCACCGCCGCGGCGCGGTCGCCGGGGTGACCCCGGAGCAGGTGGTCGGCCCGGCGGAGCAGCCACTCGTCCGCGTCGGCGTCGCTGTCCCCGTCGTCACGGTCCTCGGCGGTCGCCGGCGAGGACGCGGCGAGGCGTTCGGCGATCGCGCGGTGGCGGGCCTGCTGCTCGTCCTCGCCCATCCGGTCGAGCAGCTCCGAGCGGACGAGCGGATGGGCGAAGCGCATCCCGTCCGGCTCCCGGCGCACCAGCCCGGCGTCGGCGGCCCGGGCGACGGCCGTGGCCACCTCCTCCCGAGGCCGGCCGGTGACCCGCGCCAGCTGGTCGATCTCCCAGGGCTCGCCCGTCAGTGCCGCGTGGCCGAGCACCTCCCGCAGTTCGCCGTCGAGGTCGGCGATCCGCCGGCCGATGGCCTCGCCCAACGTGACGACCCGGGGTGTCGACCTCGGGACGGACGCCGTGGCCCCGCCGGGCCCGGGCCTCGGGCCGCCCGTCATCGCGCTCTCGACGAGCAACGGCAGCCCGCCGGTGTCCTCGACCAGCTGACGGGCCCGCGACCGGTCGGGTGGGAGTCCCCAGGTGGCGAGCAGGTCCATTACCTCGTGTTCGTCCAGGCCGCGCAGTGCGAGGGGAGTGGCGGCTCCGAGGCGCGACAGGCGTTCGGCCAACCCGTCGGGCTCGACGGGGCCGCGGGCGGTGACGGCGGCGACGAGGTGGAGGTCGTGCCGGCTGCCGGCGTCGTCGAGGGCCAGCAGCAGCTCGTCGATGCAGGCGAGCGACTCCGGCTCGAGGTCGTGGACGTCGTCGAGCAGCACCATCAGCAGCCGGCGCCGGGCCCGGGCGATCAGCCGCTCCGCAGCCAGCCGGGCCAGGTCGGGGCCGGGTGCCGCGGCGCCGATGTCCGGCAGCGGTCCCAGCAGCCGGCGGACGGTCGCGAACGGCAGGGTCGTGCCCGACGCCGTCGCCCGCAGGACGAAGGCGCCGCGGGCTGCACCTTCTGCTGTCAGCCAGCTCAGCAGGGTGGTTTTGCCGATGCCCGGCGGCCCGGTGATCACGGCCACCACCGGCCGGCCGTCGAGTGCCTGCCCCAGGAGATGGCTCAGGACGGCCCGCTCCCCCTGCCGGCCCACGAAGGCCCCGCCGTCGGCTCCGCCCGCCCTCACCACGCCCGCATTCTGTCGGCCGCGAGTTGGTTCCGACGGTGACGGGGACGAGGGACTTCGATCCTGTCGTCGTTCCTGACGGCCACATGTTCCTGCTCGGCGACAACCCTGCGCAGCTCCGCCAGCGAGGCGATGGCGACACAGCCCGGCGACTGAGGGGAGGTAGGCGTCCTGGTCGTCGCTCAGGTAGGCGAGCGTGAATGCGGATCTGGGCAAACCGAACCTCGCCGTAGCGTGTCCTCATGGCGTGGGGGTGCGGTTGACCGACGACGATCTTCGATCGTTCTACAACACCCACTACGGCCGGGTGCTGGGTGTCGTCACGATGGTGACCGGGAGTCGGGCGGCAGCGGAGGATGTCGTGCACGAGGCTTTGGCTCGGGCCTGGGAGCGCGGCGACAGCATCGAGCAGCTCGACCGCTGGGTGCTCACGGTGGCCTTGAACCTGGCTCGGAACCGCTGGCGCAAGATCCGACGTGAGATCGGGGGCCGTGCGGTCGACCGCCCGGTGCCCGCCGAGGACGGCCAGTCGGTCGACCTGCAGCGGGCTCTGCGCGACCTGCCGGGGCGCCAGCGGGAGGTCGTGGTCCTGTATTACCTGCTGGACCTGCCGGTCGCCGAGGTGGCGGACCTACTCGGGCTGAGTGCGGGCGGGGTCAAGCACGCGCTGTTCCGGGCCCGGCGGTCGCTGGCCGGTGCCCTTGCCGTCGTCGACCAGGAGGTGACCTAGATGGCGATCGACCTCGACGAGCTGCTGCGCACGCAGTTCGGGGATCTCATTGACGAGTCTCGGGGGCCGCTGGAGGACGTGGAGCAGGACGTGCTGCGCCGGGTCGGCCGCCGTCGTCGTCGCCGCCGGGTGGGGGCCGGCTGCGGTGTGCTGGCGATGCTGGCGCTCGTCGTCGCCGCACCCACGGTGATGGGCGGTAGGTCGTCGCCGGACGTGAGCACCAAGCGAGAGGCGCCGGCGACGACCGACGCGCCGCTGGCACCGGCCCGGCCGGTCGGTGTCGAGCGGATCGACGCGTACGGCGGCCGGACCGGCACGGCGCTCGTCGTGGTCCACTTCGACGCCCCCGTGCCCACCGACGCACCCATGTACGTGGACGACATCGAGCATCCCGATGCCCCCGGTATCGCCTACACGACACAACGCCCCGACCGGGTCAAGGTGTGCGAGAACACGCACTGGTTCCCAGGCGACGAGGGCACCGTCGACGTCCTCATCCCCGTCGCATGGCTCAAGCCCGGGACCAGGGGTTCGGACATCCCACTGGATACCCACGGCTCCTCGGCGAAGGTCCCCGTGTGCGGCGGACCCGACGACGTCTGGCCCCTCGACAACCACATCCAGATCGCGATCTGGGGCCCCGAGTCCGACGACCCCGACGCCGTCACCGCCACCATCAGCCCCGACGGCACCGAGCTGGTCGTCGAGATCCAACCCACGACGCCATGACAGGTAGCGGGTTCGGGTGAGAGACCACCAACGATGAGCGGCAGCCGTGTCGATGCGTGATCCGCCTCGACGACCTGCGGGCGCTCCTCGGCGCCGAGGCGTCGTCGTCTCCGACCGATCGGCGAGCGTCGCTGAGTGCGTACCCGACATCCCGGCGGCATTTCAGCACCTCGCCACCGTGCATCGTCGCCGCAGCAGTGCCGAGGTGGGCCCAGCACAGGTTGAGGCTGGCCTGTACCGGGGTTCGTCATTGGGGCCGCAGATGCCTCGGCCGGCGCCTGAGCTGCCACCACCCTGGTGTCGTGTTGGTCGCGGATCGCGGCGAAGCCGGTCCCGATCTAGGAGAGCTGGGCGGCGACGTGGTCGAGGCGGGTTTCGACGCCATCGAAGCGGCGGTCCATGCTCCGCAGTTGGGAGTCGACACGGGCGCCGAGGGCGTCACAGCGTCGGTCGGTCTGGTTGATCCGGTCTCCCATCGCTGCGAAGCGACCGTCGTGCAGGACGATGCGGGCCTTGATCTCCTGGAAGCGGGCGTCGAACCGTTCTTCGAGCCGTCGCAGGTCGTCCCTCGTCACGGGGTCGGCGCCGCCCCCGGGAGGCAGGTTCACGACAGTGGGCCGGCCGGCCGAGTGGGTGTGGCGGCAGCGACGGCTCGGTCGACCAGGTCGCCCAGCTCCGCGGTCATCGTCGACGGCAGGACGTGCTCGGCGGCTGCGGTGAAGGCGCGGAAGTAGGGGAGCGCGGCGACGAAGCCCGACCGGGTCGACCAGTAGGCGGATGGGTCGTCGGTGCGTGCGCGTTCCAGCACGGTGGCGATGCTGACGATCTTGTCCGCGGCGCTGGCCTGCATCGTGGCCGAGTCGTCCGCTGGTGGTCGCGGCACGGTGCCGGCGCTGAGTCCGTCGTGTTCGTGCTGGAGCGCTTCGACCAGTCGGGCGACCTCGGGCGATAGGAGCGTGACGAGGACGGCGTGAAGGTCAAGCCCTGGTGGGGCAAGTTCAGGGCTGTCGTGCAGCAACGCTGCGGCGATCACCTCGGGGGCGGCGTCGGGCACGTGCCGGCGGAGCACGTCGACGACCTGGAGGGCGTGGGTGAGGGCGTCCTGGGGGCCGATCCGCTGGCCGTCGCACCAGAGTCGGGCGAGCTGGAGAGCCGCAGAGATCGTCGAGTGATCATCGAGGCCGAGTTCGGTCATGGCCGCTGCCGGCGCCTTCCTATGCTTCGTGGGTGTCGGATCAGCGGGCGCCCCTGCCGGAGTGGGCGGACAGGACATGTCTCGTCTGTCCTGCTCAGCGGCTCGGACCGGGGTGCTTCGACGTGGTCGACCAGCCCGGCCCCCGCTATCGCCTGGACGGCCAGGTGGGACACCGGATCGACGCGGAGTCCGGCGTCGCGGTGTGCGTCCATCCGTTCCGGGTCGGGATGGCTCCCGGGGCCTACGCCAGCTCGGGACTGGACCCGCGGCTGGCGGCCGAAGGAGGAGCGGTGTTCACTCCCACGGCCGACCAGCTCGCGCTCCCCAGCGATGTCGACGATCTGGAGGCGTGGTTGATCGCCATGCTCCGCACGGCCGAGCCCGAGCAGATGGCCTCGGCTCTCTCCCAGGCGGAGGCTGCAGCGTCGCGATGCTTCGCCCCGGAGGAGATCGTCACCGCTCTGCGGAGGGTGCTGGCGCACGGGCTACCCGGGTAACGCCGCCGGCTCGGCGTCGAAGTCGATCGACACGCGGCGACCGCCGCCGGTCACGCCGATGCTGCGGTACCGCGCGTCCAGGACGCGCATCCGGCGGGCAGTCTCCTCGGCGCCGATCCAATACCGGGCGGGCGGGTCACCCCAGCCCGCGGCCCGATAGCACTGCTCGGTGTAGTCGCCCGCCATCCAGCCGAAGCGCTCCCGGTCGGTCATGTGCACGAACTCGATCCCGAGGCGCAGCTGCACCTGCACCACCAGCGTGTGCTGCGCCAACACGGCGTGCACCATCTCGTCGACCGGGGCGGACACGACCAGCTCGGCCGCGTCCTCATCGCCGTCGGTCAACTCGTAGATGGCGGCCTTCAACGCCAGCACCTTCAAGGCCTCGGCGAACAGCGGCGCGGTGTCCGTGTCCAGATCGAACTCGCACACGATCGGGTAGCCCGTAAACGTGCTCCAGCACGACGCGTACAAGCTCGTCGAGCTGGTCAGCCGCTCGAAATCGAGATCGGAACGGCTCGCAGCGAGGATCGCGGCAGCGCGGCCGCCGACCGACTGCGGATCGGGATGGACGATGTGGCTCATAGGGGTCTTTCCTCCTGTGGTTGACGAACTCGATCACCGGCCAGAAGCCCGCCACCGGCCAGAAGCCCGCTTGGGATGCCGCAGGAGGCACGACCGCAGCACGCAGAGCACGGTGCAGTCATGCCGCATGTCTTCCGACCACCAGCACCTCGGCTCCCGCACGACGCCGCATAGCGCCCACCCGCACCAAGCGGCTGCACCCCGGACACCACACCTGTCCAGGGCCAACCTGGCAGGTGGGCCTGAGACAGGCTCCCGACCCCTCACAGGCCGGGGTCGTCAGCCAGCGAATCGAACCGACGGCGAACACGGTCACCCTTGCTCACCGACCGCCGAAGGCCCGGCCGCCCGCTGACCCATCAACTGGTCCGACGCCATCCGCAGCTCCACCGCCGCTTCTGCCGACGTCTGCTCCAGCCCAAGAAGGCGTCGGTCCAGCGACTCCGTCATGTTTTCGTGTGCCGCTCGGTAGCCGGTGACCTCGCGGCGGAGCGCCGCCATCTCGCCTTCGATCCGGCCTAACGCAACATTGCAACGTCGCCAACAGCCGGCCAGGAACGCCAGCACAACCGCAGACGTCAGGCCCAGAGAGACCGCCTCGAGCGTCACGAGACCCGCTCAGGTCGGCCGTCCTCGGACCCAGGCTCACAGAGGTGCGGAAGACTCGGCCACATGCCCAGCAGGGTCTGCCGTCGGACGCCTTCACGTCCATTGCCCCAGCTAAGGAGCTGTATCGCTGGTGCTATCCAAGCGTGCGGCCACGATCAGAGCTGCACTCCGAAACACATTCGCGTCGGACGTCAGCCCAGGACGTGGACCTACCGACGCAGCATCTCGTCGTAGTCGACGGTCCCGGCCTCTCGCGCTTCGCTGGCTCGTCGGAGACGATCGGCGACGTCGGGACGTAGCCGTCGCTTGGCGACGTCGGGTTCAGCGAATTCGAATGCAGTGATCTCGGGATCGCTGATCCTCATGGCAGCGATGTCGACCTCGCTGAGGGTTCCGCCGTCGAAGATGAAGACGAGTTGGTCGTCCCAAGGATCGCGTGGACCAACCCAGTCGATCAGCAAGAGCCGGCCGACAGCGATGCGGAGGTTCAGCTCCTCGCGCAGCTCGCGCTCGGCCGCGGTCCGGGGCGGCTCGTTGGCTTCGGCCATACCGCCGGGAAGATCCCAATGCTCCTTGTAGCTCGGGTTGACCAACAGCACCCGACCGGCTTGGTCGCGAATGAGCACATCAGCGGCGACCCGCTTGCGAGCTTGTCGAGCGTTCCCCTCGGCCAGGTACGCGTACCGGGCCGGATCGTCGGGATCGGTCACGTCGGCCACAACGTGCTGCTGTCGTCAGGGGCCTGCTTGCCGCGGACGGAGGTGAGCTCGGAGAGGAACGCTGTCACGTCCGGGACATTCTGGTGTGGCTGGAGCCGATGCCCGAGCTTGTCGAGGCGGCGACACACCTGGTCAGAAGCCAGGGACGCGGCGAGGCCACAGGCAGCGAGCCCCAGCACCGCTGCCTCGTCCAACCGTCCGGCATCGGCGAGCACGCCGGCCAGAGTGAGCTGGGCCAAGGCACGGCTCCGGGCACGGTCCTTGCCCCGCAGCCCGAGCGCACGGCGGGCCGCATCCTCGGCCGCAGCCAGCTCCCCGAGCGCCGCGAGGCACGCCGCCGCCTCGCTGGCCAGCGAGCCCTCGTCGAAGGGCGACAGCCACTCGGTCTCGCCTGTGGTGCTGTTCGAGTCGGCCAGACTCCGTTCCGCGCTCCTCAACGTCGATAGGCATTCCTGCTTTGCCCCCTGACGAGCCAGGGCTGCGGCACGCATGGCCAGCAAGCGGGCCACGAGCGGCGCGATGTTGGGTCCCTGACGTGCGTTGTCGAGGCCGAGGTCGGCCAGGCGGAGAGCGTGGTCGTGCTCGTCGAGCTGCCCGGCCAGGTGCGACATCGAGGCACAGACGTTGCCGACGAGTGCAGGGCTCCCGGCCGACGACGCCAGGCGGAAGGCGTGTGCCAGGTGCTTCCGGGCCCGAGTGTCGTCCCCTGCTTCGTGCGCCATCCAGCCGGCAGCCTCCGTGAGGGATGCCGCGGCCGCGAAGAGCTGCGGTTGCGTCGATCCCCCGACGGCAGCGAGCAGCCCCGGTGCGACCTCGTCTCGGAGGTAGCGGGAGACGGGCCCGTACAGGCGGCCGCCGCCGACCTGCCGGTCAGCCACCTGGAACGCCGTCGCCATCGCCCGGATGGCGCCAATGTCGACCACCGTCGTGCTGCTCTCCGTCATCGCCGGGCTCGCCCACAGCGCAACCTGTGCCACGTCGTTCACCGTTGGCGGACGGTCGGCGGTCCCGCCCCGAGCTGATCCGACCGGTTCATCACCTGGCAATGCAGGTGCCTGAGTACGACGACTCGGCAGAGGAAGGAGCTCGGCGGGGGTTTCGAGACCGTCGAGGAACTCGATGATCCTGTTGACGTTCGTCAGCTGGCGGTCGCCGGACTCGAGCTGCGAGAGGAACCCTTGGCTGAGCCCGGTCATGTGGGCCAGATCCTCCTGGCGCAACCCGGCCCGCTGCCGCAGAAGCCGCGCCACCACGCCGAAGTCCCAGCTGGCGAGCGCTTCCCGCAGCTCGGCGTCGGTCCAGACCTCAGAGGAGACGGCCGGCGAGTTCCTCCGCAGGTCGCGGAGCGACCGGCGACAGGTGGAGCAGCAGTTCCCGCCGTTGTAGCGGCTCAGGGCGCAGCCACAGCCCTCGCAGGCGCGCTCGGGTGTCCGGTGATCAGCCATGACGCCCTCCAGGTATTCGACCTGCCTCAACGTACTGCGCCCGCCACGACCTGGGACCAAGGCGACCTGGGCTGACCGGTGGGAAGGTAATCGAGCCCCACTACCTCGCCGCTTAGGGCGTCGAGAGGTCCGGCCCGATCAGGGCGACCGTGTCCCGGTCACGCGGGACCGGATGTACGCCACTCGCTCGGACCGGCTCCAAGCGGCGCGGTCGATGGTTAGGAGCACCAGGTCCCAATATCGTCCCCCGGCCCAGATCATCTCCAGGAGACGACCTTCGATCTGGAAGACGTCGCCGATCCCGCTCTCGAGACGGCTGAGGTTGAACTCCGGTACCTCCATGACGAGCTTCCGGAAGGGCCAGCAGTCGAACAGGTGCTCCACGAAGATCCACGACGCCTCCATGAACGAGAGGTCGAGGCTGGTCGCAGGAGAAAATCGTCCGGCCGACAGGAACGCCGTCCCTGAGGCCTGATCGGCGTTGTAGCACTGGAACCAGGCCAAGGGTTGCCCCTCGGGGCGATTCAACGCCAGGTATTGGCACAGCACGCCGGCCCAGACTGACGAAGCGAACGTCTCCGGCGACCTCACCGCTCCTCGATGGCGCCATGTGGCGCCCAGCAGGTTGACCTCGGCCCGTCGCAGGAACTCGTAGTGGCTCGGGCTGACCGGATCGAGGACGATCCTCTCAGTCTTCAGCGGGGCCGGCTTCCAGCTGTCGCCAGCCGCAAAGCCAGCGTGGGCATCAGCACTCACTGGCCGTCGAACGATAGGTAGCTGTTCACGAGCCGATGATCGGAGCAGAACACGACTGTCCCTGGGCAGTCGGCTCCTCCGGGGAACGGTTCGCCATCTGCCGGTAGGAGGTGCACGTCCTTCAGCAGCGGGTGACCGATGCTGGACATCACGTGGTCCACCTGGCGCCCTGTGCCTCCGCCGTCTATCCAGGTCTCTCCCTCCGCAGGGTCGGCGTCGCGGAAGTCGGCCCAGAACGACCGTCCTCTCTTCAGGACGGACAGGAACTCCATCTCATTGCGGTCGAGATACAGGTCGCCGGCGAAGTTCACGGGTTCTCCCGTGGCCGCCTGCGCGAACCGGACGATGTCCGTGTACTCCACGAACTGGTTGTGGCTGGGATGCGTGCCGTCGTCTCTCAGGTGCTGCAGGTGCGTCGAGCACGCATAGCCCTTGGTCCCGAACAAGCCTGCCGTCATGCAGACTGCGCCGCGCCCCTCGGCATCCGGAGTCTGCTCTTGGTAGCGCCACCCGCATTGGCTGCCGACCCCGTCGTTGTAGCAGTTGGCCGACGCTTCGTGGCCGGCACCGATCGTGACCACCGCTGTCCCGTAGTCGGTCGAGCCGCTGGCGCCACACTCTCCGATCTCCCGGGCGTGGACGAACATCGCGTACGAATACTCGACGCCGTAGGTGAAGGAGAGCCACTCCACGAGGGCCTCGACCTGACCCCGGCAGGCTTCGTTGATGCTGAAGGCGATCGGGAAGCCGAAGTCCAGCACTTCGGCCTCCAGCGGCTCGATCGCGCTCATGGCTTGACCGTTGTTGATGATGCTGCCGGAGATGTTGTGGTGGATCACCTGTGGCATGAAGGTGTGGGCGACCTCCACATCGATTGAGCCCGTGCCGGGAGGCAAGCCAGTGGAGGCGACGGAGAGCTGGTACGTGCCTGTCTCGTCCAGCTCACCGAGGTCATACGACAGGTTCCCGCAGTTACCCACTCGGATCGCTTGGCTGTCCGGCGTGAAGATGTGGACGACACAGCTCCCCGGGATCGAGTTGTTGCTCGCCCTGACTGTCAGCGCTTGTCCCTCGAGACCCTGGAACGTGACACGGGGTTGATGGCCTGGTGCTTCAACCGCGATCGAGACCGGCCCGTCACCTGGAGCGATCGAGCCGATCAGGTTCTCCGGCACGTCGTACGCCTGCAGGGTGACCGAGCCGAAGGCGTTCTCGTCGATCGGCTGGACGCTGAGGGTCAGCGTCCCGTCGCGGAACCGGTCGAACAACAGCGGTGGGTCGACAAACCGTTCACATTCCCCGACGAAGACGCCGAAGCCGCCGTTTCCACCAGTCACGAGGGGCCCCGAGACGGAGAACGTACAGTCACCGGGAATCGTGGCGGCCGAGAGAAGGACCGACACACGCCGGCCGGGGGCCTTCTGTAGCGTGACAGTGGCGGGATCGAAGGGTTCGTCGATCGTCACGGTCCTCGGAGGGCCTCCAGGGATCAACTGGCCCTGGGGCGAGGCCGGAGAGGCCGACGCAGTCGCCTCTGCGGGAGAAGGACGTGCCGTTCCCCAAGCGATCGGCGCTAGTGGCAGGGCCAAGGCCACGACACCGGCTGCCGTCTGGCGGCGAGCCGCCGTTCGCCGGTCCTTGTTCCTGCGTGCCGCTCTATTCGACATCGACTGCTCCGGTGTCGTTGTCGACCACCAGCAGACCGTCACCCACCAGGACCGCACCTCCGTCGGATGCCTCGGCGTCGACGTCGCCGGCTTGAGCGACACTCCCGTCGGCGCCCAGAGCGAACACCTGGTCGTTCGATCGGATGAGCACATCGCCGTTGGGCTGCGCGCCGACGATGTCGGGAAGTGTGCTCACGATCTGGTTCTCCCCGCCCTTCAGTCCAGCGACGACGTCGGCGAGAGGTGAGAGACCGAGCGACTCCTGGTCGACGCTGGCGATGACCGGGTCGGCGCCGGTCACGTAGATGGAGACGAGCGGGTCTCTCTCCTGCAGACAAGCCAGGTCCATCGTGCCGACGCTCCGGTGAGCGGAAAGATCGCCGAGCCTCGCACGCGGTCCCTCTTCCCATCGCCCGTCTGGCTGCAGTCGCGCCAAGCTGACTTCCTCGGCCTCGAGTTGATCGCCTGCCGGATCCAAGGAATGCGACCGAGCGTGTAGCACCGCCCCGTCGGCGTCGACGCAGAACGGCGTAGCCGAAAGTGACAGAGAGCTGGCCAGCCCGTCCCCGAGCACCGAGAACTCGTCAGATCCGGGATCGAACGTGCCGAATCGGATCCGTCCGCCGCCGCTCAGAGCGAGCACGGCGCGATCGTTGACGGAGCCGAACACCTGTAGCTCGCCCCCACCCGTAACCGTGTCCCCAGACCAGGCCACGCCGTCGAGGAAGTCCTCAGGGAAGGGATGAGCTTCCCACTCCGAGTCGCCCTCGCTCTTCGTCCACATCGTCGGAACGCGGGCACCGCACAAGAGCATCTCGCCGCCGCCGAAGGTGCAGTCCTGACCACCGAGGACGAGCGTCTCTCCTACCTGAACCCCGGACAGGCCTTCGACGATGCCGTCAGCGGGGAGGGCCGGAAGCTGGATCGGCTGCCTGTTGTCGCCGATGGTCCACATCTCGTAGACGGGACTGTACGAACCATCCCCGTTCGGAGTGGCGCCGCCTCCGACGACCACGATGTCGTCCGAGATCGGAACGGCGCGGCGACCTTCAGCTTTCGGAAGATCGCTCACCTGTTGGGCGGCCCCGGTCTCGATCGCCGGATCGTCATTGGCCGAGCAGCCGCTGACGACAGCGACAGCGATGACTGCGGCCAGACTCGCGCACACGAACCGACGATCCGCCTGTCTGACCCCAGCCCGCCTCATATGTCGCCATCCTGAACGCGCCGGTTGAAAAGTCAACCCTCCGTTGGTCTGTTCGTAGCCTCGCCTTTAGGTCAGCCGACTGCCTTGACGGCTCGGCTGAGAGTGGATGAGGCGGTGGGTGCCGAGGAGGGCGAGAGGGGGCCAGGCGGCGACGAGGCGGCCTTCGATCGTGGGGTCGGCGGCGGCGACGTTGGCGGCGATGGAGACGGCGATGCCGAGGGCGAGCCACCAGCGGCCTTCTGGGCCGCCGCGGCGGAGGGCGATGAAGACGAGGCCGTCGACAGTGATCGGGAACATGCGAGCGATCCAGATGCTCTCGCCGGCCATCGTCGCCACCTCCAGCATGTGGCCGTAGGACGCAGCTAGCGCGACCAGGGCGACGACGAGCATCGCCAGCGTGTCGAGCTTCGACCGGCCTGTCGTCATCCGATCGGTCGGGTCGGGCGTTCCGGCCGGGACGTGGCCGACTCCCGTTCCGGCCGGAACGGAGACGACGTTCCG
>Ga0193742_1000465_pt1 | contig 27237 bp, 34 predicted proteins | sample L2c1metaG_FD_165511 | JGI IMG/M metagenome (GOLD analysis project Ga0193742, IMG submission 165511) | Soil microbial communities from a riparian zone of the East river system, Colorado, United States - L2c1 | ecosystem: Environmental > Terrestrial > Soil > Riparian zone | place: USA: East River... | reverse complement strand
GCAACTGGAGAATCCGGAAATCACTGGAATTTTTCTGCCAAATAAAAGGATAGTAGATTGCTTCATGAGGGTTATCCAGCCAGGACTTGAGAGCCTTGCTCAATTGCTCTGGAGTTACCTTCCCTCTGTTTTTATGTAAAGAAGATCATCTAAATTCTCTTCAAGGTTATTGAGATATCATGTTCAGGCAGAGAACCTCAGAAGCTCTTTTTCTCAAGATGTACATGGACAGCCAGCAATTTTATCCATTAGCAAACAAATGACCTCTTTCTCCAAGACATTAAGTCTCAAAGCATTAAAAAATTTTCACTGGGTGGAAGTGTGAAAAAAATGCAGGGAGATACTCTCAATGTCCATGTTCATGTCTATTCATATATTATATATCTACCTGTCTGTCTATTTCAATCCATCCCTAGAAGCAGCCCAAAATTAAAACAATGATACCAATAAAAGGCCAAAAAAAGCGAAATTAAAAGAGGTACTATAATAGGCCAAAAAAGCGAAATTAGCTAAAATGCCACCCGTGCTTACCCAACGCTGTCACGCTGTGTTACTTGCGTCACCATTATAATGGGAGGACGTGTGGGACAGTCTGACTAAACTTAGGTAATTATTAGTAATAAATCCGCGCCGCTGACTGATATTTCCGTGCCGCTGACGAAGAAAAGGACCCATTTTAGGAAGTGCTGATGATCATCCCACGTGCCTCATCCCATATGTTATAGAAGATAGAAGATTGGCGCGTCCCCACTCCTAGTCGTCTTGAGATGCCCATGGCTCAACCTCAGCCATCCGTTCATCAACTTTATCAGCGTCTGGAAACCATAGGAAAGGGAGCTTACGGCTCTGTTCATAAAGGAAAACACATACCTACGGGAAATATTGTTGCCCTCAAAATCATCAACCTCGACACTCCAGATGATGATGTTGGCGATATTCAACGGGAAGTCGCACTTTTGACCCAGCTGCGGGATGCTCCAAATATCACCAAGTATTTCGGCTGCTACATGGATGGACCTCGCGTTTGGATTGTTATGGAATTTGCCCAGGGTGGTAGCGTGTTGTCTTTAATGAAAGCCTCAAGGAACGGTTGCCTCGAGGAAAGATACGTCTCTGTAATCGTGAGGGAGGTCTTGATCGGTTTGAGCTATCTTCACAGAGTCCCAGTGATTCATCGGGACATGAAGGCTGCCAATATACTTGTCACAGCGACGGGCAAAGTTATGATATGCGACTTTGGCGTTTCTGCGCTTCTCGCCACAACATCCAGTAAACGAAACACCTTAACAGGAACTCCTTATTGGATGGCCCCAGAAGTTGTGCAAAGTGTCCCTGCATACGACACAAAGGCCGATATCTGGAGCCTCGGCATTATGATCTACGAAATAATCAAAGGGACTCCACCCCATTCCAATCTGGATAAGTTTCAAGTCATGGATTTAATTCCAAGGATCAAGCCTCCCCGACTTTCCGACAGCGAAGGTGGAAAAGATATGCGGGATTTCATGTCTTTCTGCTTAAAGGAATCACCAGCAGAGGTAAGTCGGTAAACGGCTACCGCACCTCAGCGGTTCGATTGGTGACAAAAGTCAGCGTCTTCCTGCAGATGAACTCGTCAAAACGAGATGGATAAGAGCCATTACCAAAGTTGGAGTTGCCATCCTGAAGGATCTTATTTTGCGCTTGCAACAAGCTGGTCCTCGCAACAGCTTGGCGGGGCCTTTGGACTGGGAAACCAACGATCTGAACAGGTGATTTCGATGATTTCGTATTTACTAAATCTGATTACTATACAAAGGAACAGTTCCCCCTCAGATAATTGGGAATTTGATACTGTTCGTGGTAGTACTTTGGCACCAGCTCAGGTCGACGAGAATTTTAAAGACTTGGATATCCAAGAAGGATCGAGTACAATCCGTGCCCATGTTCCGACAAATTTGCCGTCGTCATTGCGGCTACTTTTCGCGGACAGCCTACCTAATCAACAAGATGATCACCGCCCACTACCCTCACAAGCTTTAACAATTCTCTCTGACACTCAAATTATATCTCAAATTCCTGTAAGAGAAGTTGACGATATTCCCCATTCTCCATTCCCGTCTGAGTCCATCGTCCGCACACGTTCTCGAATGCTCAACAATGCTGGCGAAGTCGCATCGCTTTCTTCTGGCGGCTCTGGCATATTTCAAGCGGAAGGGAGCCTTGGAGCAACAGCACAACCGCCGAAGATCATCGGTCGATCCCTTGTGGACAATGGATCAAAGGATGATGATCTCGATTTAGCCTCTCCAGCTGCTTTCCAGTTTCCTGTCCATTCTAAACAGGCAATGCCGCGTCAATCTACCTCTCGTGTAACCCAAACCCAGGTTTTACCAACGCCTCGCACTACTGTAAACCATCCAAACACCCATCAAAATGCCTTGTCCCTTGATACATCTTCCAGGCATGATCTCTCCCCTTTCGTTTCGCGAACACGCTCAGCAACGACGCCGCCGCCTATGTTGAGTACGGCGGCGCCCGATTTTTTGACATTGGCACCCAAAGCACCCAACCTTACCGATCGGACTTTGAGGTTAAACGAGGTAAATTCCTCAGCAAAACCTCTCAGTCTAGGAACCCCAGGGCTAAAGGATGTCCTCAAGGTATGACCCCTCCTTTAAGCAACTGTGCGATCATTAAACGCATCGAACCTTAGATTCCCTCACTCTCATCCGAACATCATCTTGGCTTAGCTGATTTACTACCCCCTTCACCCTCTGTAGCCGTCAATGGCCAACGTCATATGGCTGGAGCTCCCCACTTTCAAAAACCATCAAATTTAACGCTTGAGGAGTTATCACCTCCTGAAAACGATGAATCCCCCTCACAATTTGTCGCCGCACCAAATCGTTATCGTATGGAATATCAAAAGGCCATGTCTAATTCCGTGACATCTACCGCTGGATACGTTTCATCGTCCATGACAATCCATCCGCTCGACTATCCCGCACTCGTAACTCAGGAAAACAATCATGAAAAGGGATTGTACCGTACGCTCAAGGGACTTATTCAATGGCTTACAATTGTTGAGGCAGGTTTCAATTCAATTCTCGACAATGCTATCGAAGAAGAGCAAGAACTACCTATAAACGATTCGAATAATGTACGACTGTATCCACACATTAAACACGAAACTGACTTGTAACGAGTCGAAGTAAAGAAGTTTTGAGCTCAAACCCTACAGGCCCTAATTTAAAGATATCCGTGCGTTGTAAGAAATTCCGTGATTATCCGAACAGCTTCGGTCACCTCAACCTTGTGAGTTTTAATATGGATTTCAGGCAAGTGGGGTGTCTCATAGGGCGCAGAAATACCCGTAAAGTCTGGGAAAATATCATGAGCTTTTGTATTTCTGGTGACACGGTATACCGACCTTTGATTTCACCGGCCCTCGCCTTCTTATACAAGCCTTTGGGATCTCTGGCTTCAACAACTTCAAGCGGTGCATCGATGAAGACCTCGATGAATGGTAATGACGCTATGTCGTGAAGTTCTCTCGCAAGGTCTCTATCAGCTCGGTATGGAGATATAAAAGCTGTGATCGCAATGCACGAAGCATCCGCGAGCAATTTTGATACCTTGACAAAGTCCTGAATCGAAGATCGTGGGGGTCATAGAAGGATAGCATACCTCGCCAATTCTTCTAATATTTTCGTTCCTAGACTTTTCATCAAAACCAAGATCTTTGTTCAGTCCAAATCTGACGTTGTCACCATCAAGTCGGTAAGCAAATTTGTGTAGATGTAGAAGGTGCTGCTCCAGAGCACACGCGATAGTCGACTAGCCAGGTGTCGATGATCAAGCAAATCTGGTATATCATGCGTCCCTACCTTTCCACTGGCACTGAGGCCGGTCAACCAGATCGTCGCGCCTTTTTGACTCAATAGCTGAGCACGTTCAGAACTGGTCACAGATCCTTAACTCAGGTTTGTCAACATACTCCGCAGACATTGCGATACTGTACGGACCTGGATGAAAGGATATGTTGGTCGCCATACGTCAAGGTATAAGAATTTAAGTAGTTGTTGACGGAAGGATGCCCTTGTTCATTATTGTACATGTGAATGAATGGTGAAGAGATGACGCGACCATTGAATTTAGTCACGTGTATGTAAGCACTATGAAAGTGTTTTGCTACTGATGCCCCCTGTCCTAATGTATTCCAGAGTCTCTTCATCCAGACCCATGGGCAATCCAGCCCCTTCCGGCTCCTTGGTGAGCGGCCTACTCGTCTTGAGATTAGTAGGATTCGGCATGCTGTACCCACATTCCCGCATCTCCTTCAATGCTATGTCCATGCGACTATCATCCATTGAATGACATTTCAGAACCAAAGCCTCGTAGACAGTTTGGGGTGGTACAAATTCTGCTGCCTTCATCTCTTCCAGATAGAAAAATGCATCTTCATAGACCTCTTGAGTAAGGCATAATCGTATCATCTTTTCGTAGGTTTCTTTATTCGGTTGGACCTTCATCTCCTTCATGTCAACCAGGAGCAAGTCCCCAAGCTGTCGATGTTGCGCGGTAATACAACCGTCCAAGAGTGAATTGAAAATGGTCACATCCGGTTCCAGGCCGTAGTCGGAAAAGGACTTGTAGACCCCCACGGCCCGTTGTAGATCCCCCAGCAATACGGAGGCTTGGATGATAACCTTTAATGCATCAATGTCAACACCACTTTTCGCTTCGTGTATCTCGTCGATGATGGCCCAAGCGGAGTCAAGCGATTCAACATGGACCTTCATGCAATCAAGTATAGGGATCGTCGTGCCAGGTAGCGGCAGGATTTCGTTCGTCCGCATAATGTGGAGTGTGATTAGTGCCTCCTTTAGTTGATTATTACGACAAAATGCTTCGATCAGAGCTGCGAAATGATACTCCTCCCACACAATTCCTGAAAGTTTGAGCACGCGGAGAACGTCAGTAGCGAGGTCCGGGACGCCATGACGGGCAGCAGCATTAAGGACAGACAAGCAAACACCCTCATTTGGAACGATATCCAAGTCATTGACAGCAATTGTCCAGCATGTGGAAACGCCATCCATCTACGTGATCATAAGCATTGTGAGAAGAGGTTAGCAATGCACAAGCTCACATAAAAGTTTTGAGCAGCAGAGTAAAGGCAGGCAACCCAAGCAGCATCTCCCAGTCGCCTATGGGAAATGTCTTCAAAATAAATGGCAAGGTCAAGGGCGAGTCGGGGATATCCGCTTTCTGCAGCGAAGATGATGACGGCCTGTACAGCAGACAATTCTGGAACAATATTTTGAGATTGCATGGCAAATAAATATTGGATCGCCATTTCAAGATTTCCATCCCGAACGAAGGCATTGATGATGAATGTATATATGGGGGCATTGGGTTTGATTGAAAGTTGCTTCATTTTGTCCCATGCATACCACAAATACCGAGAGGGACGTCGACGTTGTGCCTATGAATGCCCGTCAAGGAGAAAATTGGAAGTGAAAGGAAGTCATAATTACATCCATAAGATGAGTAAAGGTTGTAGTTGTTGGTTGAATACCAACGAGCAACATGTCATCTAAAACGGCCCAGGAAAATAGTGCATTGGCATCTTGAGCAACAGCGCTCATGAGGGCATTGTACGTCGATATATCTGGCGTTATGTCAGCTGCCTTCATTTTGGCGGCAATTTGAAAACAAGTAGGAGAATTTCCTGAATTTGCAGCGGCCATGATTTGCATTGTAAGGTTGGTATGGGTTGGAGGTTGTATCAAAGTTTTAGACTGAGGATCATGTAAAGCGGGGAAGATATTCGAGGAATCATGTTGGACAGTCGATAGCCAGCGCCGGTTGATAGCGCGAAAAATTGGTCGGAGGAACATATGACCAAAAACTGATTCTGCGGGAAATATAAATCATCAGATTATGTAATACGCGTCCAGTCGCGTTCATTGTTCAACCACCATCATGGTAACAACCCTTTTACTTTCTCGAAACATATAGCTTGATATCTCATATACATATCCAAGTTCTACTCAGAAACAATTCTTTCCCGCCGTGGTCCTTTGGGAAAAGTATGGCTGGCCGCCCACATGGAACGCAAGCTCTCCAAAACTCAGACACTTCAGACTGATATTGAACAATCTGTCGGTCAGCCTACCACCTTCATATCCTTTAATACTTCTATTATATTCTCTGCCAGATGCCATCATGGGTCAGGAGATTGAGCTCATGGCTCTCCGTCTCAGCGGTCAATTACTCTTAGGCGTCGTCCGTATCTATAGCCGCAAAGCTAAATACCTATTGGACGACTGTAATGAAGCGTTGCTAAAAATCAAAATGGTAAATTTCAAAAGGCATGCCACTCACTTTACTTCTAACTTTTTACCCTAGGCCTTTCGCCCAGGTGTCGTCGACTTAACAGAGGATCAGTTGACCGTACAGACAACGTCTATCACGCTCCAGCCAAATGGAGTGGGTATCGATTTGCTGTTGCCAGACGTAGCCTGGTGGGCTCTATCAACTTGCTCATCGTCCTCACAGTTGCTCACTTAGCGAAGGGACATGGACTTCGAGGATAGACCACTTCAACGCCATGGGCATCATCAAGCTCATGTTGACGACATCACCCTCCGTACCGCCGATGACTTTCATCCTTTCGATGTCAATAATCCTTTCGACGTTGGCCCATCTGATGGCATAGAGTCTGGAGACTTCAATGAACTGGATATCGGTATAGACTGGGGCGGCGGCGAAGAGCCAAACGGAATCGACGCAAGCGATAAATTAGACATGATAAGCTTGGACGAAAGTATTGGTGTTGGACGTGATGCCGGTCAACATCGGGACTCGCTTGGTGAAGAATTGCTAGCCAGGCATGACATGCTGATAGATCCCGACTTATTATCCCATCCGAGCAAAAGCAGAGAAAATTCCGAGCACCCTTTTGACACGACCATGGATATGGATGTTGATTTGAACCTGGGTATTGGTTTTGATGATATCCCGCAGGACGTCATGGAAAATACACCAGGACAGACTCGGTCATCGTCGCGTGCTTGTGAGTCTCTCCATTGTGTGATTCTGGACCCTCTTAAGGCAATTCCAGCTTCGCCTTTGACGGAACTTCCTGCTACGCCTCCGCCTCAGGCTATTGACACCACAATGCCTCAGGACGCACGTATGAACAGGTCGAAGAAGAAACATAAAGATAGGAAGCAAATCATTGATTCGGTCACCGAAATTCAAAATGCGCTTCCATCCAACATGAATCGTCGCGGGGCTGCAGCAGCTAACCCTCTTAACAACACGGATATCAGTAACATTACTACCGAACAGCACTTTTTACCTCGATCGTCCATTGTGATGCGCCTGCTCGAAATACGTGACGACCCTCTTTCGCATTTTTTGCCCGTGCAAGTGACTCCAAAAGGCACCTTTTTCTCTGCCGCCCCTCCAGGTCTAGCGCCAGAGTTATCTGAACTCTTTATGCATCATGTTCAAGGCACTACGGCACAAAAACGGAAGGCATCATCTCCAAACTCTAGTCCCACCAAACGTCTTCGTCAAGACATTGAGCAAGCACGTCGAGCGGGTACCTTGCCACCTAGCCCTATGCTGGAGGATATCCACTTGGATAAGAAGTCACCAGGTATCGATGCAGGATTTGAGTTTCCCGACCCATTAGCTGTAATAGACGAGTTTGAATTGGAGGTTCCAATGGGGCTCGACATGGATGGTGAGAGGGCCAGGTCGGTAGCCACCGACAGAAGTCGCTTGTCATCGTTAGCTCCAGATGCCGTCAGTTATGGCGACTCGACATGTCCCATCTCAGTTTTCGACGTTCGGCAGCCCACACAACCAAGCCAGCTAGCAGATATAGATCAGGAGCAGCCTGATATCGCCGAGCACGATAAGCATGGTTATAGCAAAAACACTATGAAGGCCTTGGGGTTGATACGAAAGGAATTGCAGCCTGGTTTAGAAGGGGAAGTTGACGTGAAAATGGTCAGCTTCACAAAGATGTCTCACAAGGTAGGTTTTTCCGAGGGTCGTTATTGAGGATTCAATCTCAAAACCTTGTCTTAGGCTTCCCGACGTGCAGCCGCGTCTTTCTTCTTCGAGTTGCTCGTCCTCGGCACGCGAGACAGCCTTCAGCTTTCTCAATCAGGACCATTTGCAAATATCGAAGTTACTGCTAAGCCTCGTCTCTGGCAGCACCAACAAGGAAACAATGAAGACGATGGGCGTTTCACGCCACTTCGAAATTCGTCTGTAGCAAGATCCTTATCCGTGTTTACTGCTTAGATCAAGTTTGAAGGTTCGAGGATTATGTACCAAATCTATCTCTATTCTTTTCTATATACTGTATCTGGAATCTTGGATTATATGTATTTTTGTCGTATGATCTTGGAGATCTATCGTATATCCTATGTCTTAGGGGTCTCTCAGTAGGTTTATTATAAAATTTCATCTTTCATGAGCATTCAGACTCTAGGTGTAACGTCATATTATTCATGCCATGATCGTGAGTACAACGCAGAACGGCGGGCGGGGGTATGGATGCAATGTAGATATAAGAGAGGGAGGAAGGTATCAAGAGCAGGACGGCGATGTTCAATTCGACGTCACTGGAATTTGGTGTGGCATCCACAATGTCAATAGTAACGAAAAATGCTTAAGGGGATCGAAACTGATTGCATTAGTTAGAATTGATGTAAAAAAAAGGGGGGGGGGGAGACAAGACGTCCAATGGAAAATCGTACACATAAACCTGCCATATACGTAGAAGACGCGGAATATGGGATTTGGTTGCAGGGGTATTTGTAATGTTGACTCTTGTGCGTAGGAAAGAGAATGGAGCATGCCCTGATGGGAGGGAAAGGGGGGCTGGATGACGGACGGATGTGGTGGTATCTGGGAAAGAGAAGTAATAACCTGACAATAGGATGACTGAAGAAGAGGGCAGCGGTTTCAAATCGCCAATTTTATCGAGCGCCGTCCAATATACCCCGGACGTCCTGGACGGTACCCAAGTCCGCCAAGAAAGGCACTAAATCGGTCAACTCGGTATCATGGGGGTCGTTAAACCACGAGGAAACAGGGACGGCATTATTTGGATGGAATATATAAGATGCAGGGGAGTTGTCTAATATAATTGTATCTGCGATTGGTCGGCCGAGCTGTGACAGATCCTACGGATGAAATAAGACAACGGTAATAGACTTGGGGAGAAAGATTGTGACCTACCTTGACGTAGTTCCCTTTGTGATTGTAACAGCTCTCTCGGAAAAGGCGATGTGAAACCACCTGATGTATATCGAGCTTGTCAAGAACTGGATCAGCGTACTATGTCAAGAATGATGAGTACTTATAATGAAAGGGGCGTAGTACAAAAATTATTAACCTTGCTCAAGCTGGCAGTAAAGACAACAACTTCGTAAATTTCTCCCATTTTCTTGAGAAAATTATCTACCCCAGGCCGTTTAATGACGTAAACATTATGCCAGTGGTACTCGATTTCCACTGGGACAACATAATCTGCTTGAGATATAGACTAAAAAGGTGAGAGGTGAGAATGCAAGCTAGTGACTAAGATGAAAGAGTAGGGACAGACCTTGAAACTGCTGTGGACCAAAGTTTCATCGAGATCAAGTACAAGGCATTTTCGACCTGCGTGATGCGGTGATATGGGCGGAAGAAGGGGTTTGGGGGTACCGTCCTTTGAATAGGGTAAATAGATGACGACACAAGTTGGTGAGGACGGGAAAACAACTCACTGGACCTGTTGGAATGCCAGCACCACCATTGAGGATAAGTCTGTCCTCATCATCCTCCTGTTCTTCAAGGTCTTCTTCCGTATAGCTGGTTCTCTCAGATTCATCTCCGTCGCCATTGGTGAGAGCGGGGGATGGCTGTGATTTTTCTATTGTTGGAGAGTCGCCTTTTGAGCCAGGAGGTTGAACAGCTCCCGAAGTCATGCCAGCAGTTTCATCTTGGGGCAATAGGGTAGTAGGAGTTGGAACGACGTCGTCTACATTTTCTGAAAGTGGAGGAGTAGGAGGACGAGAGGATGAGGACGTCACGAGGGTGAGGTTAGTGGACAGTGGAAGAGGATCCTCCGTCGGTTTTGAATCCAATTTTTCATGGAGAGGAGGAGACTTTGAGATTGGTGTTGAATCTAGTTCTACTATGTGGGATGTAGATTGTTGGGAAATACAAGGGACAAGGAAGTGAAATATTCTTGAAAAGAAGGAAGGAGTAGACATGGCTTGACAGGGACCAACACGACCACCCAAAAACCCAGTAAACCCACCTCACGTGACAGTTCCATGTCTCGTCCCTTGACACTGACAGTGCCAGAACAATATGCAGCTCTTCAAAAGAAAGTTGAACGTCTTGAGAAACTCCATCTTCAAGAAAAGAAATCGGTCAGTTCATTTTTTCCACTCGATCGCGTATTAAATTCCTCTTCTAGCACAATGCACAACTAGAACGCCTCAAGAAAGATTCTCAATCTCAAGTTGCAGAACACTCAGAACGTGCCGAGAAACAAAGAAAGCACAGTACCGCTCTCGAATCTATTATTCAGGACCTCAAGAAAGCCTCCACCTCGGATCAAGCTGACTTGAAAGATTCACGGCACAAGTTAAGGCTCTTGGAAGCCGAACGTGATAAATTCCTCTCCAAGCAACCCGAACTCGTTCAACTTAAAAAGTCCCTCTCCACACTAGAGTCTAAGCAGAAAGACGAGCTAAGAGAACGCGACCATCGCATAGCTGACTTGGAAAAACAGCTACTGTCAGTCACAAAGTCCAAAGACCTCCTCGACGCCAAATTTCTTGATTTGAAACGAATATCAGAACAACAACCATCGTCAACCCGCACAGAGATGGAGACACTTCTCCAGCAAGCCCGCTCCGAATCCCGTCTCGCAAAAGAGGAAACCCAGAACCTAATAACAACGACCGCAAATCGCGAAGAGCACGTCGTTAAGCAGCTCGAAGACCATCGTCGTCTCCTAGATCGTGTTGTGCATGAATATGCATATCTAGCATCACGATCTGTCTCTTCAACAGACTTTCACCATCTGAAGCATAATCATTCTGCGCTGCAACTTCGTCAACTGCGCCTTGAACGCAAACTAGTTAATGCGGAGGGCCAAGTCGTTGAGCTGACCCATCTCATTAGGCAAGCCAAGGAAGAAAATCTTCAGCTAAGTCAAGCACTATCTGACGCACTTGACGAAACTTCAATCCTCCGAACCGCGCATGACAACAACCTCGTCATTCCTCTTGATGATACGAACGCAATCCTTGATGGGATCCACAGCAACATCATTACGGAACTTGTTGAACTTGCCAAAACCGATACATCCACGCACGAACTGTCGGCTAGTTATTATCGGTCTCAATGTGTTGACCTCTGCCTGGCGTTTTCAGTTATCGACAAAGAACTTGAGGAAATTCAAGTAACCGCTGGACAACAAGCAACCGACCTTGCAAGTGCCTTGACTTCCAACGAATCTATTGCTTCTCGGCTAGAGTCCTTACAGAAAGAGCATTCTACCCGAGAAGAAGAGGCGAGGCTGGCTTTGGAAACTATAAATGACTTCAAGGCATCCACAACGTCCCTAGAAGCCAAGGTTGCAGAACTGCAGCAAGAGCTTGACAATGCCGACTCGAGCCATGCAAATAATTTGAAGAAAGAGAAGGATACAATACAACGACTGAACATGACGATACAGAAGAACCGGATTGCAGAGGAGGCACTTAGAGAAGAAATTGATGAGTGAGTGAGTTCCCTTTTACTCTGCAGATATCTGAATCTTGCCCCGAAGGCTGACAGCAGCGCTGACGAATGCTGAGTGCTATCAAGAAGCGTATCATTCCCTATCTGATGAAATAGGGGCGCTCTTGACGCGCAATCAAATCGCGGAGGAAGAGGTTAATCGTATTAGCCAATTCAACGCGGAAATATTGGGACACAACAATCCTGCCCAGAGGATTATGTATGTGGATCGAATACGCAGAGAATTAGCTGAAGCGAAGCAGGTGGGTTCCTTTGAACTCTGACAAGTGTGGCAAGGAACTGACTTTTGTGCTCTTGTCTAGACAATTGCGATGCTGACACACGAACAGGAGACAATCGCCGCTCATAATAACGATCTTGAGCATGAGCTAGAGATGTATAAGTCTGTTAGAGTGCCTATCGATGATAAACGGCGAACGAACATAACACGAGTTGGTCGTTTAAAAATTTCAAGTTGATTTAATTTGTAATGATATTTCGCTATACCCACTGACTGTCGACACGCAGAATATATTGTGTTCCTTTTTTCCAATTTTTTTTTTTCACAGACATCAATTTCCATTCAGCAAAAATATCCTTCTAAATACTATTGTAGAGGCTGCGCAGCGTAAAATGATGATTATTTCAAAGGACTCAAAAAGACGCATGAAATTTCGGTAAAAGGGAACTTTGGTCACGTACGAAATCACGTGCCATAATTTACCTGTAGCGTGTAACCAAGTAATTTACCGACCTATAATATACAACACTAAGTACTAGGAGCTTGGCACACTTTACCAACCATCATGCCACGGAAGCATTGTAAGCCTTGAGGACGTTTCGTCGCAATAACGTATTCTAATATATTTTCAGTGAACGTTACCCAGCTATATCTTGTTACTTTCAACGTTATTTCTGCCCTGGGTTGGGGATACGTCCTCATTCTCACTCTCGTTCACTTGTTCAATCTAGACGGCAGGGTCGACCTTGCGCCTAGTCCCAACACCGCATCCTCGCTCTTATCCCATTTTTTTTCAACCCTATCTTTTTCAAAAGTCCTCAAGCCCGTAACTGAATCTCGCCTTCCGTCCTATTTACAGCCTCTCTACCAGAGGGCAACCACTCTCTTCTATCGTGTTGGTGCACAAACTGCCTTAGTGCAAACGTTTGCTGTACTAGAAGTGCTCCATGTCTTGTTTGGCTGGGTGAGAAGTCCGCTCCAAACTACTGTGATGCAGGTGTCAAGTAGACTCTTCTTGGTCTGGGGGATAACTGAACAGTTCCTAGAGGTCACCAAATTCCCAATGTATCCCATCTCCTCAGCTAATGTTTCAAACGCAGGTTTGCAGTAACCCGTTGTATGCCAGTATGGTTCTTTCTTGGGCAATGACGGAAGTCATTCGATACTCGTTCTATGCCTGCAGTTTGGTTGGAACGACCCCATTCGCCCTCTTGTACTTGCGATACACGACCTTTTACATTCTCTATCCTACTGGCGCCTCTTCTGAAGCATTCCTTATCTACGCAACACTTCCCGCCTCCTCTCCCTTGCCAGGAGGGTGGCAGTCTTGGTTGCTGCAAGATATGTGGAAACCGACCGATTATATTCGTGCAGGTCTCTTCATCATCTGGTGGCCAGGTAGTTGTAATATTGACTTGGTTGTAACGCTTTCTGATCACTTCAACATAGGTCTGTATGCCATGTACGCATACATGATTACTCAAAGACGGAAAGTACTTGGATTTGGGACCAAAAAAGTTCAATGAGTATGGATTAGTTGTTAGAGTTCTAGGATGTTCTAGGATGTTTAATTGATGAGAGTTGATGAGCACGTGATGAGAGCCATTTACCTTCTGCTTGACTTCAACCACCATGACCTCTTGTCAACCTTGGGCTTCATCGTCACATGTTCGACATCCTTGGTTCGATACCAGCATTTCCAAGCGGAAACGTTGTGAAACGCCCCTTGAGGACCTTGATGAAACAACAGTCCCCAAGCGACGTCGTCGGTGCACATTAGAGCATGGTTTCGCATATCTCTCTATTGGGAATCCTATGGACGTACCATGGACATCGTTGGCGAATGGTTCATGCTCTTTTGTCCCTGTTAATTCTTCTGCCATGGATTCCGACATGCTCTCTCCTCAACCCGTCTACACCGTTGAGGAACCTACGGTCCCCGAGGTTAACATGAAAGCCTCTTCTTGGTATGAACCCGAGCCCGACAGTAAGACTTTCACAGTTCATCTTTTCAAGTACCGATACTGAAACACTGTGACCTTTGGTTAGGAATAGTGATCACGGATTTGGATTTATTTACAGAATCGGATGATGAACGCGACAAACGCGAGGAAACCGTCAACATCAATCCAGTTTTACTGGATCACATTCGAGGCAGGGAGATTGGCAAGATTTCACCGCATCCAAAAGCGACCAGCACAGCACTCGTATTATTCAGACCACTTCCCGGACTAGAACGACAGCAGAGAGAAGAAGGAATAACACAAGCAAAGAAAAAGGACCCAGTGGACGAGAATGCCATGGATCTGGAACCATAGCGCCTTGCTGTAATTAGCCTTGTTATACAATAATATATTGATTTTGAGCCAGACAGAAAAAAAAGTAAATACAAGAAAGCTGAGAAAACTTAGGTGGTCAGGAAGAGGGGCCTGGGGTGTACATGATCATCTCTTCTGTATGTCTCTGGAGGTCTGAATCTGCTGCTGGATACATGGGAGGATAAGATGCAAAGCTAGACTGTTGTTGCCTCGTATGGGCATGAGGGTGGGGAACGTGGCGCATTTTGTCGCGAGAATAAGGAGCGGTCAAGTTGACAGATTCTGATGGAGAGGTCATGGAGAGCTGGGGAGAGGGATGGTGGCGGTGAGTTTGTTGAAGAGCTTGGGGGTTATACAGAGGTTGCTTGGGATGAAGAGGCTGAGTGATAGGAAGATTGTGTCGATGATACTCCATGTTGACGAGTGGCTGATGGATAAAAGAAGGGGCGGAAGGAGAGAGATCGGGGCTTGGTGCTGAGTCTGGATCTGGTTCTGGTTCTGGAGAGAACTGGAGGCGGTCATCGTCCATGTCATGATCTACTGGAGAGGGGTGATCTGGAGCTGCGAGCTTCTGAGCTGCGATCTCTTCTGCAGTGAGGAAACGACCACCTGGGCCGCGAGGACGCCTCATTGCATGATTATGACGCGACTCATGTAGATATGGCTAATAAGAAATAAGGGAAAAATGAGGGCAGGTGAAAGGCGGCAAATCTGACCTTTCGCTGTCTTGAAAGACGATGAAGCTCTTCTAGACGAGTTCTTGCCACTCTCCTTTTAAGTATACGAAAGTATTGTTTTGCATTTACGTATAAAGGCTCCTCGTCGATGTTGTGAGTGAACAAGTCCTGCTGGTAAAAGGGAAAGTGCGCATCTGACTCGTTCTCCATGGCAGGAACATCCATGATTGGATCCCTCAATTATGCCAATGTCACACTTTAGTCACGCATCCCTCATGGACTCCAACAAACTCAAAGCACTCAAGGTTGTCGACCTCAGAGCTATTCTTGCAAAGGCAAACGTCCAGGTCCCTGCAAAGGCCACAAAGAGTGACCTTATATCCAGAATTCAAGCTAGCAAACCAGCACAGGATGCCTATCTCGCTCTGTATCCACAAGATGACTTGTTAGCGCCCCCAGAAGAGTATTCAAGTTCTCTCTTATTTTATTCTCCCTCTCTGACGCCTCTATTTTTTAGCGTCGATTGGAATGTAGATCAACCAGTCATTGTACCTCCACCCCCGACCAAAGAGTCTAAACAACCCGCAACCAAATCAACAACCCCGCCTCCAACAGTCACACCTACCGACCCAGAGCTAGAAAAGCGTAGAAAACGCGCAGAACGATTTGGCATTCCTTTCCTTGACCCGAAGAAACCAACCACCTCTGATGTTCGTCTCTTCCTCCTATAATACACTTCTCTCATGGTTATTTGCAGGCTGCCGAGAAATTAAATGCACGCGCCGCTCGCTTTGGTATCAAGGGACAACCTGACATGCCCGCGCCCGCGCCCGCACCTTCCAATGAGAAGAAGAACCTCAAAAGGCCTGCTCCTCAAGCGGACCCGGTCGACGCTGAAGAGCTGGAGAGACGTAGAAAGAGGGCAGAACGTTTTGGCACCGCAGTACGCACTTGATACCATCTTTCATTTATTCCTCTCTCATATCTCCCTTCAGAAAAAGACCTAAATCTATTTCATACCTTGTGTACCAACCCCTTATTTAAATAATCAATGATTGCTATCTCACGCTCATTCCTCTACCTGCTCATGTGACTCAAGGTTCTTCACGAACCGCTATGTCTTATATAAGAAAAACCACAGATATGGGCTGGGCCGATATTGATGCTCTATGGATGTACACTGTTCTACCCGATCCTCGTCTTTCTTCGGAACTTTCTCGATTGTCCTTTGCAAATACCATTGGGGACACTGATGTCGTCACTTTCCAGCCGTGTCCAAACCCTGAGCTTTCGAACCAGGATCGCTTCGTCATTAAGGACTGGTTGTTACCTAATGGAACTTGGTCGTTTCGTGCTGTTTTCGACGGTAAGTGTGCCTTACATAGAGTGCTGTAATTCATAATCTTCAACCCGTTATCCTACTTCCATAGGTCATGCTGGGCATGAGACTGCCGATTACGTAGCCGCTCTTCTACCCAATATCATCCAAAATGCACTTGCAGAGGTTATTGTTCATAACCATACACCAGATGCCTCCACTATATCCAATATTTTGACAACAACTATCACTTCCTTTGACAAAGATATCGGCCGAGCTTTGTTGACATTATTCCCTGATCCCAAAGCTTTGGCCAAGCTAAGCGATGAGGACATTCGGGAAATAATTAACGATGGAGGTTCTAATTCTACCACGATACTGCGATGCATAAGGGGGACTACTGTTTTGATCTCCTTGGTTAATCCCTCAAGGACAAATCTTTGGATCGCAAGTCTAGGCGATTGTGCTGCAGGTATGACGAAATGTTCCAGCGACTGAGAATGATACATTTACGCAAGTTCAACAGTTCTCGGGACAAAAGAACCATCGGGAGAGTGGAGTGCCAAAGTCCTCAGTTCCTCTCATAACGGTGATAACCCAGCAGAAGCCAACAAGGTGCGAGAGCAACACCCAGGGGAGCCACAATGCATATATGACAATCGTGTCCTGGGAGCGATTGCAGTCACACGAGGTCAGTGTGATGCCTTTCCAGATAGAGCTACATTGACCTTTTGTATCTACAGCAATTGGGGATTTCTCGTTCAAATTTCCTGCCGTGTACACGGAGCGAGTTTTTCTGAATGCAAACCCCGGCTTTGAGGTTCCAGACAAAGTTCGAAGCTTCATCGGTCGAAATATTACACCACCTTACATGTCGGGAGTGCCAGAGGTGCGGCACGTGGAATTGGTACAAGACACCAGTTCTTTTCTGCTAATGTGTAGTGACGGTTTAATGGATCTGTACGAAGATCAGAGGCTTGAGTTAGATGAAATTTTATCTAAGGAATGGGTTGGGAAAGTTGGGAGAGAGTACTCGAAGATGAATAATCTTGCGTTGAGTGTCCTACGGGAAGCTCTTGGGGGGGAAGACGAAGAAAAGGTTTCCCGCATGATCACTGTTGAAATGTTTTTCAAGTGGATGGATGATACAACTATTCTAGTACAGCGCTTGTTGATGACTAATACTTAGATTTTCTTGTCCATTTACCACCATGGCTGATTCTCATTTATTCACCTGCTTATCATGCTCTATCGCCTTCATATCCCCTGGGGACCAGAGTTTGTCTTGATGCTATCCAATTTGTATTACATTAATTCAAGCACTGCAGGAGACCATTACCGCTCCGATCACCATAGATACAATATGAAACGTCGTGTGGCCTCATTACCACCCATCGGCGTCGCTGTATTCAACCAAAAGGTCCTTGAAAGGAAAACAGAGACTGCGGTAATATCTTCAACGCAAGATTCTTTCTGTCAGGTCTGCAAGTTAGTCCCCGTCCCTCTCCTGATTGTTCATACTTCTCATATCATTCAGCAAAATGTACACCACAGAAAACGCTTACCGCTCCCACGTACAATCTAAGAAACATAAAGAAAACGAGCTTAAATGTTCTCTGAAGCAGACTGCTCAGCCATCGACCTCAACGGACGACTCTGTTCCAGAGCAAGAGAGGACGCCTGCTGTATCCAAAGTTACAAAAGCTGTTGCATCTCTTACAATTGACGAAGATGAACCGAACGAACAAGTCATAAAATCCATCGAAGAAAAGATCGCAGCCGCTCGTTCTCGCCTGTCAGCTACAAGCTGCCTCTTCTGTCCTCAAGTATCCGTATCTCTAGACGACAACCTCACACACCTGTCCCTCGCCCATTCCTTCTTCATCCCCGATGCGCAATACCTCATAGACATATCAGGACTGATATTGTATCTTGGAGAAAAAATTGCAGTTGGGAACGTTTGCATCTACTGTAATCAGAAAGGCCGTGAATTTAGAAGTATAGAAGCTGTCCGAAAGCATATGGTCGACAGGAGTCATTGCAAAATTGCATACGATTCAGAGGATGATCGCCTGGAACTCTCTGATTACTACGACTTCACGAGCTCTTATCAGGATGCACAACCAACGAGAAAAAGGAAATCCTCGAACCACTCTGATGAAGATGCTGAATCTTGGGAAGATATGGATGACGAGGATGATAAAGTCGATGAAGTCGTTGAAGTCGTTGACGAAACTGCTCAAGAAGCCAGCAGTGACGAAGATCTCCTGGAAAACGAGTTATCATATGGCGATTCCATTTATGAACTTGTATTGCCGTCGGGTTCACGTATAGGTCATCGAACGATGCGTAGATATTATGCGCAATCGTTCCCCGGTACACCACGAGGCAACAAAGCAGAAGATCCCACCTCGGGAGCTGCGCTTGTCCGCCGACTGCTCGCCAACAAGAACTCAGCACTCGTTCCTCGGAAAGGTGGGTTTGGCGCTTTTGGTAGCGGGACAGACGTCGTTAAAGCAAGAAATCGCGGCGAGGCTCGCGAAGCTGGCAGACATGTGAAAGAGTTCCGAGATCAAAAGCGACGAGAAGATTTCAAGACCAAGATTGGCTTTATTCACAATTCTCAGAAACATTTCAGAGACCCTTGTATGTCGTTGCGCCCTCTCATTGCTTCGCTCACTGATGATTATCAAATTCTTTGTAGTGTTACAGTAAAACTTACCGACTTGACTGAAATGCAAAGACAATTCTAGAAATCTATTGTTTTAAATTATATTCATTTAGGATGGTCTGACTGAAATCAACGAACTTTGAGGGTATAAAACATGGGAGAACGGACAGCAGGAATAATAATAAATAAAAAGTTCTAATATAGATATGCCGCAGGCACCACACCCTCTTGACCTGTTCGGACGTCGCGGGCGTACCACCACCTGTACGTTGAAAAAGGATTAGAGAGAGAGAATAAAAAGAGTAAAGAATGTGCGATTTGAACGCACGCAGGATCTCGATCGTCCAAAACTTCTACTTCGGCGCCCGCGGATATAGGTAGTTCACCTTCTCCTGTGCCATCAAACGAATATCTCGCATGTGCTGGTCGACTTGTTTCCTCTGCTAGCATCCCTCCAACAGCGTCTGATGGTGTTTCCGCTCGCATATAATTACTCGCATCAGGCCCGAAGGGATCTTGTTCAGGAGCATCTTTCGTCGCCTTTTCCTCAGTGTTCTGCTTGCCATATGCGTTTGCTCCTAGAATAGTAGTCCTGGTCGCGGCATTGATATGTTCCAAGAGAGACGATGGTCGGTGATTTGTAGAATCGTCATCATCTTCATCTGCACTGTCCAATTTGTTGAGTTTGTTGTCCTTGCGAGAGAATAAAGTCCAGAGAATTCCGATAAGTGCGAGCAAGAAAACAACCCCTGCTCCAATAGCAATCGAAATCAAGATGACGACTCCAGTCGCCAAGAAATCTGTGATAAAATTACTTCATGTACCACCGTATGAACTCAAGGATCACTCACGTCGTTGATTGAAACTGAAAGATGAGAAGGAATGGAACAACGAGGACACCGAGCCAGAGGCACCGGTTGATGATGTGGAGATGATGTAGGGGATGATATTCTGCCCATCAAACAAAGCCGAAGAAGCATTGCCAGCAGAAGTTGTCAGAGACCCAGAGATCATGAGCATTCGGTCAGATTCAATAATCGAGTTGATGGCGTGAGTGTCCTGGAGAGGAACCATTGTCAATTGAGCGACAGTCGTGCCTTGCTCGAAGTTTGAGCCTACAATAGAGACACTGAGTGACTGGAAAATTGTAAATCAAGGAAAGATAGGATAGACACCTAGCGTTGTCCATTTGATTCCATTCCAGAAAGAGAGGAAAGAAGACAATCCATCGCTCAATCTGCAAGAATTTTAACTACGTGTATTTCTCAAAACTTAACTAACCACTCACTTTCCGGCAGCGAACACGCTGCTCGCATTTCCACTGTTGACCTCAATAGCGGAAATTGGTCCTGGTATATCTGAACCAGCACCAACGGAAGTCCATGTGGAATTATTGATGGTATATTGAACAACGTTTGCGGCAGTATTATCACTCAGTGAAATTGAGCCCGCAGCGATGAGGGTATTGTGATTGGTCTGAAAGTTCGTCAGCTAGCTATGCTTCAAACAGTACGGGCAAACGTACACCTGCATATACCACAGAAGCCACCTCTCCTTTGATTCCATTTCCAAGAGCGTTCCATTGTTTAGTGACAGTGTCGAAGCTGCAAATAGCCTGGCAGCGCAGAGAACCTGCTTGAGAAAATGAACCAGCTACGATCAGGGTCGTAGGCATCGAGGTCAACTTGGAAATCGATCGGACAACAACTGTTGACCCTGTAGTAGGCTGAAGCGATTGCAAACCATTGAGGTCCCATTCGTTCTTTGAAAGATCATACAGGGCAAGTCCGTTCACTGTTGCTCCAGGTATGGTGAACTCGCCGCCAACATAAAGTGAATTACCATCCACTAGCAGGGCCCTAACAGTGCCATTAACTTGAGAACCTACAAGACCTTGAACAGAGGATGAACTTGGATCGTAGATCGCAACAGCCGAGGAAATTGTCGATGTTCCTGGAGCGACGAATGAGAAATTTCCACCTAGAATTGCAAGTTCATTTGAAGAGTTGGACCAGAATGCTCCGGCCAGAACCGCAGGAGCAGAAGCTGAAAGTGGAGGAGGGAGAGAGGTTTGTTGATTGGCTGCTTGCCTCGAAAATAAGCGTGACAATGTCATGTGTGAAATCCAAGCAGCCCGAGGAATATGGGCCCGACGACGCAGGTTGCTGGATGTAGAGACTTGCGACCCATCGAGACCAACGGAAAGGGGTGTAATTGCTGGACCATTGCTATCGCCGTTTTTGAGCATGACCAAACCTGTAGCTCCAAACTTCTGCGAAGCAACGATATTGCCAGCAAGAAGTTGCGTGGAAGAGGTTTCATTCCCGACGAAAGTCATCTTGCCATTCACGAACCCTCCACTGTTGACCCAGGCACCCGTCTTGATATCCCAAACAGCAAGGCCAGGAGCGTTAATGCCTGATCCGTTACTCGTAAATACTGAACTCAATTCAGTGAAGTTGCCAGCAATTTGAATTTGGTTGTTGCTAAGACCAATGCTGGAAACGGCACCGTTAACACCAGCGACGAGAGGGGACCAGGAATTCTTCTGAACGTCATACAAGGCAATCCCTCCCAATTTATTTTGGGTAGAGCCAGAGCTAGTGTCTTGGAAGGAACCACCAACATAAAGCTGATCTCCGACGAGGACAAGAGAAGTGACCTGCCCGTTCAATCCACCATTCGCAAGGCCTACTAAACCACCATTCTTGAAACAGACAATATTCGAAGTTCCTGTCGCGGGGCCAGACGTAAGGTTGAACGCCCCACCTGCAAAAATGGTGCCGGAGGCATAATGAGCGATGGCGTTGATGCTGAAGGAATTTGGAGCAATCCCGTCGATGCCAGCCAGTCCATTCAGTATATCAAGTCCTAGGAAGTCATACGTGGTTAGAGTTGAATTAGGGAGAATTCCCGCAGGGGCATTAGTGGAGGGGAAAGAACGAGGCCATTCCAAAAATCCAACGCCGCGAGCAAGACCCAGTGCTGCGCTGGTTCCAATGGATGGAGAGCCAGATGACGTAACATTGGCTGATTTTAATACTAGCTGAACTCTGTCTGCTACTAATTCATATCTGCCATTCTGACCACTGCCGGCAGGACTGTCTGCAAGAGTCATCGAGATCGTGGTGACGAAATCAGGTGATGAAGGAAGGATAGGCCCGCTGTATAAGAGAGTCGTGGCATCGTCTTGATTCTGCTGAGATATAGTGGTGATAAAAGGTGGTGCATTGGCACCCGGGAACAGGGTGACTTTGACACTGGTTCGGAGGGCACAGTCCTCGAGATTAGTGCAACCTGGTACTAGAAGGTTGACGTCGTAGTCGCCAGATGCGGAAACATACGGGGTCCAAGTGAAGGAAGGTCCGGCCGAAGCTGGAGTGCCAACGCTGACGGTAGACACTAGCACAGTCTGAACAGTACCCGCAATATTCGTATTTGCGACTTTCGCAGTCCATTGCCCTGTTTGAGTCGAATTTGATGGATTGGGTGCGAAACATGACTGAGCATTATTGGCATCAATTGATGATGCAAAGGCACCAGACGAAAGGAGTTGTAAAATATGTAACCCAGCTGATGATCCAGTGAATTGTGATATTTGTATTTGAACTCCAGTAATGGCGATAGGTCCATCAAATAAGAAATCTTGATATAAGATTGTTGGATCAGCTGAAAGCGGGCAAGGATTCGTGCATGTCTGATTTTGGCCAGTAGCGGGGTTAACATACTTCAACGTTCGGATGTTGTTATCCGGTATTGTGGTGACTCTGCAAGAAATTTGATTAAAATGTCAGGGAATTAATAAAACTGAGTGGAATGCATACGTGAATGCCGTCGTTCCATGATTGGCTTGGAAGGTGTTTCCGAGGCGGATACCACTAACGGAAATGAAGGAAAATGTTCGTAGAGTAATCAGGGGCGTTGAGCTGTCTGACGCAAACCAGCTATTTCCACTGCCATCCGGACCAGCAGGACAGAGGACATTTTTTATATCGCTGAAGCCAGGAGCAGTGGACGAAGGTGACCCATCCACCTGAGCATTTTCCAGAGATATAGGAACGAGAGAAGAAGAAAATGGCGATGCCCCAGCCGAGAAAGGTACATTCGGGTTGTTGGTGCCATTCAAAGTAGCATTGCCGTTGCCGAAAGATGTAAGAAAAGAGCCTGCAAAAAAGAGACTGACGTCTGAAGAGTTCGTGGTGATAGAAGTGACTTTCGCTTGAAGACCTGAAATTCCACCAAAGGGAGGGCTGGACCAGGACTCGGTGGTGGGATCGTAGATAGCGATTGAACCCCCTGGAGATGAGAAACTTCCACCAACCCAAATTTTTTGCTGTTTTGAATCGCAGAATACAGCGTTAATTTGGCCGTTGGGAGAGTTGGAACCAAGAGATGCAAACGAGGCTGATGATGAGGTATAAGACGCGACATTGGTAGCGGGGACACCGTTGATTGAGTTAAAAGAGCCTGCAAGGTAAAAGGTATCACCAAGGGTACATCCTGCTAAAATGTTTCCCCCTGAATTGGTGGACGCAACGCGTGTAAGGAAACCGTCTGATGAGCGAGAAAGGAGGGTGGACGTTGTGTGATCGAATGATACTGAAGAGTTTTGAAAGAGATCTAGACCGGCAAACGTGCCTGCGAGACCGACGTTTCCCATTCGCTCAAAGTCGACCTGAGGAAATGCGGCGGTAACAACATAGACGGAGAGGATGAGGGTGAGGAGTCGAGAAAAAGATTGGAGAACCATTCAAAGACTGTTCGGTGAAAGGAGGGTAAGAATGGGCTGGGCGACTTGTTATACACCGTCACGGCTGCGAGGACAGCCCAAAGAGTCGTGGTCGTTGTTGTCAACACACTTATTTACTTTTCATAACAACAACCACAAATCTTATTAAATCCATCATTTATCAATGTATTTTAATCAAATTCTTTCTCTCCCCTCAATACAACTCCTTCCATGTCAACGTCGCTTCCAACAGCGTTCAGGAAAGGTGAACTTTGTACCAAAGATCTGCAATTATTTTTCAGTATCTTCAAAGAAAACCCATGCATTCTCACATCACGTACTGTGGATATCTAAACCTGTGGACAGCAGGCCTCTGAGCATCACTCAACAACATGCCAGCATGGGACACCTCCATTTGCTGCGCAGTATGCTTTGCATTCAGCGTCAGCCAATGGTCGCGAGAATTCGTGTACATCTTGATCCATCGCGTTAGGTAGAGGTCATCATCTGCCTTTGGCGCATATTTGTAGGTTGCAGCCCCAGCTAATGACAGGAGGAGAACGTTTCTCCAAAAGGCGTTTCCAAAGCCTGTTTATCAATTATTAGATGAAGGGGGAGAAGGATAGGATCACCAACCCTCTGGCGGATACACTGTAGAATCATGGTGCTCTTCATGCTGGTGCCCGTGGTCATGGGAAGAAGAGGCGGCTCTCCATTGTGTCGATAGAATGGTGGTTGAACGGATGGTATTTAGGGCAGCTCTTCTAATAAGTGTCATGGGTGGTCGGACTCAAAAACGCTGAGTTAATGGGAGGACGAGTGGTCGTGTGTATTCTGGAGCTTAACGATGCCTGTTGATAATAAGCATCAACAACTAAGCATATACATAAATACATCAGATAATATTGTACGAGTGCCCCCAGGACCACTGACACGTTTCATACAAAAGATATGTACATTATAATATTGATATGTAAACTAGCACAGTGGCTATCAGTCAGTTAAGAAGAGTACACTTGAGAACAGGAACATACCTTGATGGTATGAGGGGGGGTTACTTCCGGTTTGTATGCTGGCTCTGGTGGCATTCGCTCATTGCTGCCTCTGCCTTCTCTCTCGAAATTTTTCTCGCATCTCTTGTGCAGCGCGTCTAGTCCCAGCACCACCAGCCCACCCTTTCCGACTTAGCCATGCCACTAGACGTGGTGTAAACGCGGCGGTCAAACCCACTCGAACGGGTACAAAGAGAGTTTTGTGGATGGTATAAGCCAAGACGAGCATAGCGTAGAGGCCTTCATGTCCTCCTGTAGCTTGAGGATTTTTCGTGCTTTCTATTTCATCCAACCCCGGCTCAGCTGGCCTCGAATAAATGAGGCCTGTGACCGTGGATTTGACGGAGGCAGTTACATGAGATACGTATTCGGCGCCGAGAAGATTTACGCCAACAAAAGCGACGCCAAAGTCAAGAACCGATAAGACGAAATATACTCCGAGGGCATACCAGCCATATGACTTGATGAGACTTTTTAATCGCTGGGATAGAGAGGGATTTGGGGGGAGAACGGGTGGTGAAGAAGGCGAGGGTGATATGGGAGCTAAACGTGAGGGGAAATAAGTAAACAAACGGAGGTTGGAGAGTGGTGCAGTTGGCTTTAATCGAAAACTATAAGTCGGTAAAAGCGGAGAATAAATTCTAGGAACGATAGACCTGAATATTGGCCGAAACGCTTGCATGATAGTGGTAAAACCTCCCATACTGTATGCGCTGCCTTGCCAGTTACCTTCCCGGCAACACCCGAGGCCTTTCCTTTTAAGGTAGACGACTTGATACAGTTGTGGACAGAGCAACCAATTGATTATCTCAGGAACTAGTTTTTTTGGCGAAAATCTGACAACAGATCTGAAACCAGATGCAAAAGGAGCTAAAAAATGGTGTTTTCATGTTATTTTCATGTTATTCCCACGCTTTTTGGCTGTGCCAAATTTTTGAGCAAAATTATCACATCTACAGATGGTTGAATTGTAGGAATTTACTGGACTCAGGTAGGATAGAACCAATGATAGTATTCCTCGTTTGGCCAGCGCAGTTCTAGCGCCTTGCAAACGAGTGAAGAAAAAGTACTACAACTATGGTGCGAATTCTTATTATGATTACATAATCCTTCCCAATTCGGTTGAGCTTGCGTTTACATAACTTACAGAAAGTATTACCTCTAGAAAGGAAGACCAGTATTAAGTATATGCTAAACTAACTTATAATTATGAACGTAAGGCCACAAGGCAATAAATAAAAATAAGAATGAAATTGGAAGAATAAAATAAGAAAGTAGGTTCCGATGCTCAAAACTGACAATATTCAACATGAATCTCAGGACTTAGGCTTTGGCAACCCCAGCAACCAGGGCTGCGGGGTTCATCAAGATGTCAATGGCCATCATGACTGTCTGATTGATTGCCCAGTGCTGCTTTTGCTTGCACACAGTCCATGCAGCAGTGGCACCTGTCAAACCCTTATGGTAAGCACTCATAAACTGCCATGATTGGTTTGTGAAACACTGTATGACCCTTTGGACATTCTTCAAGGAAGCACTGCACTGCTTCCTTGGCATCCCTAAAGGTTTTCTTCTCCACCTCCTGATAGTGGTATTTGCACCAACCCCAGTACTAACACTTTTGACCAGTACTTGTATCACATGTTTAGAGTGAATAATACATACCATCTCAATAGGATTTAGCTCACAATGAAACTTTGGAAGAAACATACACTCATGCCCTGGAGAATGAATGAAAGTTTCAAGCATTGAGGGCTGATTTTTGAAATCATCTTGTTGGCTGAGTGTCATGAACACATCCATTTCATTCTACAAGCCACGAACCTGTGCCTATGGCACGGCTCCGCTCCGCTTTGCCTGCCTACAGCATGTTTTTGGGGCTTGCTGGAGGCTCCGCCCCCAGACCCCTGGCTGCATCACAACAGTGGAAACAGTCTCCAATCCCAATAATTAACACAGTCTCTAATCCCAATAGTCCACACAGTCTTCAATCCCAACTCAACACACAGTCTTCAATCTAAATAACACACACAGGCTCATCTCACATACAATTAAATCATAATTTACTTATAAGTTACAAATTCAACCCAGTAAGTATTTCTTTGTATACTATATTCGGTGTTCTACCTCCATCAACTTCTTTCAATAATACTTTTAATCGGCTTCCTGATGTACACCGAGATACTCCTACATATAATTGTCCATGTGAGAACACTGGAGTCTGCAAATCTAATCCTACATTTTTCAATGACTGCCCTTGACTTTTGTTTACAGTCATAGCAAACCCAAGCCAAACAGGAAATTGCCTTCATCGCAGTGGAATAGCCAAGTCCTCTGCAGATGGTGTTAATGTAATCCTTGGAATAAACACTATTTTCCCTGCAAACTTCCTATCCCCACTGATGATCCTACATTTCAACACTCGAACTCCAATCCTC
>Ga0193742_1000460_pt1 | contig 27372 bp, 36 predicted proteins | sample L2c1metaG_FD_165511 | JGI IMG/M metagenome (GOLD analysis project Ga0193742, IMG submission 165511) | Soil microbial communities from a riparian zone of the East river system, Colorado, United States - L2c1 | ecosystem: Environmental > Terrestrial > Soil > Riparian zone | place: USA: East River... | reverse complement strand
ACTACCATATGCTCTTCACGATAACTCCTTATATGTTTATGTTTTGCTTCAGTATAAATACTCCAGTTTGTTGTATGTATTTCGCTAGTTTGAATATCAACTTAGCAACCTACTTCTCCTTAACTCACTCTCGTCTTCCTTAAGCTTCTTCTCAGCTCGATTCCAGACACTCCTACTCCATCCGGACCTCCGAAATTCGAGGCATCCAGCAAGAGAGCGGCGCAACCTACAAGTTGAAGCCAACGCCTCTCACGACTTCGGACCCAACATCTCCATCCAAACTCCGAGCTTAACATTGCCTACCTATCACTCATCACGTGCCTTGTTACTCTGCATCGTGAGTCAGGCCATATGCTCTTACCATGCCTTTCTGACAAGGGCTCAGAATTTAGCTTGAATTCATCTCGTCGCCTCGAGATCTCACTTTCAAGCTTAATTTTGGAGTGTGTTTATTCTTTCATTCTCATAGCCATTCTCGTCTCAAGCTTAAGTTTGATAGAAGAGTTTGACCTCTTTCCATCTGTTTTTTCTTGTTCCCCACCCTCCTCTCCTTAAATTTCTTGTATTACTAGTCTATCACCCTTCCTCCTTATCCTATTTACTTCATGTACTTCTACATAGCCATTTTTTCGGCTTCAGCAAAATGTATGTTGTTGGGGGGCTGTGTTTCAGCCCGCACTTGCCTAATCAATCTCCGTTTTCTCACTTAAAAGCTGCAGAGGCACACACACTCAGGCACAGTGTCACGAAACAACGATGTGTCACTGATGTCCCATCAAATTGCATGCCAGAGCTTGCCACCGAGGGAATTTTGACACTCCGAAGTATCTGCCGGTTAATGCCTCTAGGGTTTGGGTTCCACTAGGTTAGGGCCGAGGTTAGCGTTAGGTTAGCGTTAGGGGTTTGGGTTAAGGTTAGGGGGTTATTTTTTTTTTCGCGGTAGCGTGCTCTTGAGTTAAAACTCCGGCTGCCGGGAGGCAGCCGACGCACGGTGTGTCGCATCTCCCTTTGTGGCATCTTGTACATCCACTAGTATGATGATGGCAAAAGACAAACAGACATATATGAGACTAAGAAAGACAATAAGATAACTTACAGTTTGATTATATTCAACAAGCGCGAGATACCCGCGGGTTAGCCGTGCCATTCCCTAATCTCAAGACCTTCCTTTGACAAAGTGGGAAGTTTCAAACGGCGCAGAGATGTAATATCCTGAGAGAGATATGTTGCGCGTTAAAGTCGCCTCCTCAAGCGAGAATACAAATTCTAGTTGTAACGCAAAAGAAGTTGGCTACTGACAGTATGGACCGGGTTCAACCAATTTCAGAGAAGTTTCTATGTGAGCAGACGCGAACGGTCACACGGCCACGGAACGACAATTTCGACAACTGAGCTGCCGCCATGAGTCTCGATCACCTGGGCCCTAGCCTTTCTGACTTGATAAAAAAGCTGCAACTTCCAGCAGATTATGCACGAATTGAACATATTACCGAGGCATCTACACTACAGGAGTTAGACCATTGGAAGCAAGGTGTTCACCTAGTGCTCGACCAAATTCTACGGCTTGTGCAAGCAAAATGCACTGAAGAGCTCTCATTAGAGGACCAAGGCCATATTATCTTTGCTTCATCACCCTTCGCTATCGAGTTTCCAGTACAACCTGACCGGCTCTCAGCGGAACATGAGAAGAACATACTGGACGACTGGACCACGCATGAGGCTCGACAGACTGCGCAAGGTACACTCATATTTGCTTTCTAAGCACGATCAGGGAAATAAATTACCTGCTCATCCGATATTTAGATCTACTTGCTTTGCCAGTGTTTTCATCGCCGTCTCGTCAACTTCTGAAGCAGGTCCTCGCCTACAACTTGAAGCCCATCTTCAAATCAACCCCGCACCCTCATCTGCATTCCGATACAGGTCGTAAATTGGCACGAGCAGCAGGCGGGCCGATGGCCGTGCAGGATTACTATGACGAGCAACGATGGAAGGAGTATCCGGGAATCGGGAAAGTGTGCTTCTGGTGTGTGTGTCATGTTCAGGTGCGGCCAAGGCGTCCATTCTTTAAGAACTCATTCCGAACTACCCATTGTTATTCTAGAGCGACACGTATGAACACATTTGGCATCTCCTCATCCCCCCTGTGATGACTCTTTTGGATGACTTTGAAGTAAGATACAAGTTGCAGGGTGTCCTCGTAATTCAACAAATGCTACGACATGTGCCCAAAGGGCTGATGAAACGAACTGGAATTAATGGATTGATACATTCTGTACGTCCCGCCTATCCTCTTCGTCCCGATTTCGAAATCTCACAGCGTTTCTAGTCGCTCCGAAATTCACTATCTCATCTTCAAAATCCAGAATCACCACAGCTTTTACGAAGCGCGATATCCACATCAGTATCTTTGACTCTCTTGTCCACTATCGTTGGCAGCACTGAGACCAAGCCATCTTCAGAACGTTTCGACCAGTTATGTGCGCTTCTGGGTGAAGGCATCATATCAGGAATATGGCTCTACGCTGAAGATAAACCAGAAGTTGTATTAGCGACGTTCGATTCTCTCCCACAGCTCCTAAGAGCTCTGGGTATTGGGACCGTGCGCTTTCTGAAGGTTGGTTGATCCGTCGTCCGCCTTGCCAGTACAGTTATTAATCCAACATCTACTAGGCCCTAATTCCGCAACTGACCCACCCACTCATTCCCAGATCCTTGATCGATCCAGACAGAAAAATGCAGCTTTCCGCACTGAGTACGATTGAGGTTATCCTGGATGTCTGTGCTAGCAGGATAATTTTTTGGAAAGAGACCATATTGGATGCGGTTGGCAGGTGTTGGGTACAACTGATTGACGAAGAACAGAACAACTCGATACCACTCAATGGTAACTGCCATTTCTTCTTTTGTGTTAGGTTTAGTAATCTTGTTTGACATTATCTTCGCTCTTCACAGAGTTTGAACAGCGTTTGCGGTCAACTCTCAAAGCTCAGTTGCAACATCTTTGTGCCAGATTGGCTGAGGTGTGCCCCTCAGTAATCCAGGTTAAACATCCTTTTCTTCCCGATTATTTATATTTATTGAGAATTTTTAGGAGGAATACAAACGATTTATGGAGGTTGATCAAATACTATTCAAAAACCTTTTTGCACTTGTCTCTGGAACTGGAATAGCTTGATCAGCTTTTCTCTAAATTGAGACTGCAAGTTATGGAGATGTTCACTTCATATGGTCTTGCCATCTCATGGTGAGTACTCGGTCCTGAAAATTAAAATCCAAATCAAAAGAAAAAGTTATCCGGTTTCCAGATTCCATGAAGTATCCACTGACACAGACAACATCAGCGACACTCTTCAACTCTTGGGATTCTTTTCTTAACTTCCAAGTTTTTGGAGGCACGATGGTCAGCAGTATTCAGTAGATCAACTCAGGCAAGGCGTTCTGGTCCTGAAGTAGTGAATTTGGACGTTGGATTTGATTAGCTAATAGTAGTTGTAAGCGGCCAAAATACAGTGACCAGCCCTAAAGTGGGTGTTGAAAAGGTCGCCTGCAAACGTTGCTGTTTGCACCATCCCCTCATGGTTTTTCTTTCGTCAATACGTTTTCACAATGACTGACGAACCGATCAAGAGGCCCTCGCAGGAGATGAAGCAACGGTGCAAGGCATAGACTAATACCTCCGTATCCCCCATCTTCAGCGTTCTACTGCAGCTTGGGTTCGTTAGTGTGGTGTACAAGTTTCTCTATTCGATGCGGGTGAATGTTCTTTTTGCCCTGCTGTGTCACATAGCTAAAATTACGGTTATTGCAATAAATACATACATATACGTACAAGTTGCAACAGATAGTTTGAATGTTACTTTTTTCGTCACTGTCATCGGAGGATAATTTGGTACATCGTTGCAAGATAGTATATATATAAGAAATACGGAAGAACTACTTGAGCGACTTGGATATCATGTGCTGGTCCAGACTCGGAGGGCCTCGATTTCGCACAAACAATCCGACTCGGGGTTGACTGCAGCTCCCTTAAGCTTTCACCAATACTGCCATCGTCGACAATGCCCTACAAATTATCCGCAACGCTCAAAGCCCATACATCTGACGTTTGTAGGTTTGTATTTACAGATATCTCTCGCTGATAAGCCCTTCCCAGGTTCGCTCTCTTTCTTCACCTACTGACAAACTCATCCTATCCGCTTCTCGTGACACAACTGCCATTTCTTGGCAGCGATCGCCTTCAGATTCCCAGTTCAAACCCGAAATCGTCCTCCGAGCTAGTTCGCGTTATGTCAATTCTGTCGCTTTCATCCCTCCTGGTCCAGATTCACCGAAAGGTATGTGATATCGGTGTAAAATCTTTCATCTCGCCGATCATTGGGGTTTCAAAGGCTACGCCGTAACTGGAGGTCAAGATGCTGTGATCAATATTTTTAATCTTGACGCTCCGAAAGATAACCCAGATTTCTGCCTTCTCGGTCATACTGAAAATATCTGTGCATTGGACATTACACCGGGTGGTGTCATAATATCTGGATCTTGGGACAGGTGAAATCTAGTTTCCCAATTTATTTCTGTGACTGAAAGTTCATTCGCAAAGGACAGCAAAAGTTTGGAAGAATTTCACTTTGGCCTACGATTTGAAAGGTCATCAGCAATCGGTGTGGGCCGTTTTAGGAGTTGACGAAGACAAGGTTTTAACTGGTAATCGTCACACACGACCTGTTGAAATTTCAGCTGGACGCGATTTTTCCATAGGATCGGCCGATAAAACTATCAAGTTATGGCAAAACCACAAGGCTCTTCATACATTTACAGGCCACCAGGATGCCGTACGCGGCCTGGCGCTTATTCAAGACATTGGTTTTGCATCTTGCTCAAACGACAGGTAAACCCAGCCACTGCGCCTATCACTATTGACCCTTATTTGTCCTAATCAGCGAAATTCGCGTCTGGACGCTTGGCGGGGATACGGTCTACACGCTATCTGGACATACGTCCTTTGTCTATAGTCTATCCATTCTGCCAAATGGGGACGTCGTCTCAGCGGGCGAGGATCGCACTGTGCGTGTTTGGCAGGGTGCGTCCATTATAACCCTCTTTTAATTAGCGACAACGACCAGCGAGATGAAGCTTAGATGGAGATTGTTCACAGACAATCGTGCATCCCGCCATATCAGTTTGGGCTGTCTCCACAATGCCCAACGGTGACATCGTAAGCGGGTGTAGTGATGGTATCGTCCGAGTCTTTAGCGCGTCAGAGGAACGATGGGCCTCCGCCGAGATGCTGAAAGAATATGACGATCACGTCGCCAGTCAGGCATTGCCTACCCAGCAAGTTGGCGATGTAAAAAAGAGTGATCTGCCTGGACCCGAAGCGCTAAATACACCTGGTATGTAGCTTTTCCTTCTTCTATCTACTATTGTAACGCACAGCCGTTCTTTCGAATCACAGGCAAAAAATCAGGTGAAGTCAAGATGATCAAAAATGGCGACCTTATAGAGGCGCATCAGGCGAGCAATATCGTGCTGAGCGACTGAATGATGACACTTATAAATAATCTGTAGTGGGACAGTGCCAATCATACATGGCAAAAAATTGGTGACGTCGTCGATGCTGTCGGGTCGGGTCGTAAACAGCTATACGAAGGGAAGGAATACGATTATGTATTCGATGTCGATATCCAAGATGGCGTTCCACCACTCAAACTGCCGTACAATGTCTCTGGTAGCTTCCGTTCCGGTTCCTTATTGTTGAAGACCCTGAACTCATAAGTTGGATGTAGAGAACCCATACAGCGCTGCTCAACGATTCTTGCAAAGCAATGATCTTCCATTGACATACATTGATGAAGTCGTCAAATTTATCGAGAAGAATACGGCAGGCGTCAATATCGGGACGGGTGGGGAAGAATATGTAGACCCCTACACTGGTAAGCATGTTCAAACATTCCAGCCTATAAATTGTCCCTTATAAAGTACAAATTTATAGGCACCTCAAGGTATCGCGGCTCAACTGGTTCAGCCCCTGCTGGTGCTCCCTCGCAATATGCCGATCCATTCACGGGAGCGTCTAGATACGTCGCCACCCAGGCTCCTACACCTCCTGCCCCGTCAACGACGTCGTACGGAGATCCTTTTACAGGTTCTTCGCGATACTCTGGTCCAACAAGTGCGCCGGCGGCGTCTGCGAAAGTTCTTCCCGTTGTACGTCAATCTCCACGATTTTTATCCTCATAATTTGATGAATATCCAGCCAAAACATGTCAACTTTAAACAAGCAAATGTTGCGGCTATGCGAGGAAAACTCTTTCAGTTTGACGAAGCGTTGCGAAATGAGATAGTACGTCAACTGGCCCTGATCTTCTTTAACGTTCTTGATTGACCCAAGTCCTTGAAGTCAACATCCTCATTCGCGATGTATCCCAATGAGATCGCTGTAGTGGACGAAATCTTTGGGTATCTATCACAAATTACCGCATCACCTGCCCGACAACCCTCAAAATTGCTTACACATGTTCACGTGGAAGCTATTATTCAGATTCTGGATAGATGGCCTTCTTCTCAGCGATTCCCAAGTACGTACCCATGTTTTCCTAACTTGTGTGTATCCCTGACCGTTTCATGATTCCTAGTCATTGACCTCAGCCGACTCCTCATCGGCTTCTGCCCTGGTGCATTTAGCGCCCCCGGTCTCCGAGCGAAATTCACTGATGCCCTGTTCAATGCCTCGGAATGGAGTGCGGCGTGGACGTCACCTTTGTCCAAGGCTAGGGAGACGAATATGTTGCTTATGCTGCGGACAATAGCGAATGCATTCCAGGAGGAGGGAGGGACTGATGCGGAGTGGCTTGGCAGAGTGAGTCGATATTTGATTATGGATTATCATGTCCCTAACGGCTCTCGTTGGGTGAAAGATTGTGGAGACTATAGGACAAGCACCATATACTGCTTTGAACAAGGCACAAAGAGTGGCCTTGGCTACTGTTCTCTTCAAGTAAACTCAACCTTCACCGTTGCATCGTTGTCGCTGAATATGTTATTTTGCTCCAATTGCAGTGTCTCTTGTGAAGATCTCCAGTCCCCCCTCCAAATTCCAGTACGCGACCATCTCATTTCCCTAATAGGAAAGGTGAGTTTTGTACGGTTCCTGTCACTCAGTTACTGATTTGATGCAAAGGTTCTCGAATTGGAAACCGCTGATTCGGAAGCAGTGTACCGAGCGTTGGTTGGACTTGGCAACACGGTATGTTATAATCCGATTCGGCTGCTGTCTTTCTGATTAACTCCTGATGCCTCGCCAGATCCATGCATGCAAGGCAGACACGTTACAAGAATCCCAGAAAGGTTATATTATTTCCCGGTGTCTTCAGTCACTTCCGAAACGATTCCCGGAAACGCGCGTTCGGAATGTGGCCGCGGAGGTGGCTGCTTTGCTGTAAGCATACATAATTCAAATTTCCGGTTCATGTAGGCTTGGTTGGGCTGATTTCAATATCAAAGTTGACTTGTATAGCAAACATGTGCTGTAAGGAGTTTTCTCCTCATGCACAACTTGTATTATCTCTGGGTATAGTCTCTGGGTCTTTTCTTCCATCTTTCTCCCTTCTCTTTATGTATATGGAGGTACAAAATTAGACATGGTAACCAGGATGGATATGACGACTTGCTGGTTGGCAACCGTACCTGTTTATGTAATATGATGAGCAATACATATAGGAATGAAAAAATGTATGGATTGTAGAGTGTTGATCTCCTCGTTCTTTCATGACGATACCAGTTGCACGGATTTACTTAGTTCGACACGGCGAAACACAAGCTAATCGTGATGAAATTATCCAAGGACATCTGGACGCGGCGTTGAATGATAAGGGTTTCGAGCAGGCTCGGCTTCTAGGAGAAGCATTGAAAAGAATAAAATTTCACCATGTTGCATTTAGCAGTGATCTTAGTCGAGCAGTCAGCGTGAGTGATACCTTTCGTGCAAGTGTGGATGTTGCTGCTCATGCAAAATGCTTTGCAGACTGCTGATGAGATCTTGACCCATCACCCGGAAGTGAAGATGGTGAAACAAGAAGAGCTACGCGAGCGGGTGGGTAAAAAAGTTGTTTAACTGTTTATTGATGACTATTCTTAATAATTCTTGTAATTAGTACATGGGAGAACTAGAAGGAAAGCGAGCACGGAAAGGGACAGCACTTGTTGCCAGTGTTGATCAAAAGATTGAGACTGCGGTTGCGTTTAGTCAACGGGCAATGACATGGTGGAATGACAATATCCTTGGGTCCACGATAAATGGAGAAAATCTGACAGAGCCAAGAAATATTCTTGTCACGACACATGGGGGGTTCATTGTGACGCTTGTGAGAGGATTGATAGGGAGCAAAAAGGCGCGGTGTGGGGAAGGAGTTGTGATCTGGAAATGTTTGAATACATCTGTGAGCGTGATGGAGGTGATGGAGGACGAGACCGTCGTCGTCATGCAGTATGGTGATGTCGCCCATTTACGGGATGCTCCGGTCGTTCTCAAGTCCAATCCCGATGAACGGATCACATGACCTCGATTGTTTAGTCTCAGGAGCACCGCCTTCAAAGTCTCCATAACAATGTCTAGGCTGCACAAATTCTCATTACACTACCGTCCTTCCGTTCCGCCCCTACAGCTTACCATGTCGCCTACCGAGACGACAGCCCTCCTTCCCACCGTTGAAAATAATCACAATATTGATCCTACATCTAGTCCCCAGAATTTTTTTGCCTTGCTCAAAGGGGAGGGCGAACCATCGTGGTTTCAATCTTACAAATGGTTCTTCTTCAGTTCATATATCAATATTCTCCTTGTCTTCGTGCCTTTAAGCGCTTTTGCCCATCACCTTCAGTGGGATGTCTCTTTACGTTTTGGCTTTAGTTTTTTAGCCATCGTACCCCTCGCGAAGGTTTTCTCTCAACAGCAATCAATTTAACTGCGCTAATGATATTTGTACTCCTGTCTTTAGCTTCTGGGTGATTCTACTGAGCAAATGTCGACAAAGCTTGGGCAGACCCTTGCTGGTTTACTCAATGCATCTTTTGGAAATGCGGTTGAGATCATCGTCGGCATTGCTGCCTTGCTGCGAGGTAATGTCGCGTCAAATTTTCACATGGGACTCGTATTCACTTGCTATTGCAGATGAACTACGTATTGTTCAAACCTCCGTAAGCACGAACCCCTTACTCACCTTTTTAAAATACCGACGTGGCAATCCGATAGATGCTCGGTTCCATCCTATCCAACATCCTCCTTGTCCTGGGTTGCTCTTTTATAGCCGGTTGGCATCATTTCCTTTCCAGCGACGCCCTGCTGACATTCCACCAGCTGGAATTAAACGGCAAGAAAGCTTTTTCAGAGTGACCGCCGCGCAAGCGTGAGTACTACCTCTATGTTGCCATCATGCAACTCTTTCTTATCTTGAAAAACAGCTCGAGTTCTGTGAGCAAAGTTGTTGGCTTCGTGTTCATGTTTTAATTAAAGGCTCGCAGTTGATGACGCTGGCGTGCATTAGTGAGTGCTTTTTTTTTGATGATGTGCCTTTTTTTTATCTGCTTGTGCCGTAATTGCAGCTCTTGTCATTCCTGCCGCGTACAATACTACACAATCTAGCGTTAACGACAAAGGTGCGTTTACAATAAAATGAGCCGAGCACCCCTTGAATGATAATCTTCGGGTCCTACAAATGGATTAGGCCTATTGGTTATTTCGCGAGGCACAGCTCTTGTTCTCCTTCTAGTTTACTGCTCGTATATCTTCTTTCAAGTCAGTTTGTTCCCGGAATGCATCCAATGCCTCCATTGACTGCTTGCCATTAACGCTGATCTACGTAGCTGAAAACCCACGTCGACCTTTATATCCCAGAGAACGAGCAGGAGGAGGAAGAGGAGCAGCAGATGAGTGTTGTTGCCGCTTCATCCTCGTGAGTCATCTTGAACTTGAAGTCATTATTTTGTCGCTTACCGCAGAGCTTTGTAGTCTATTGGGTGTTACTGTCGTCACTTCGTTCTGTGCTAATTATTGCAAGTATCCTTTTTTTTGTTGGATAGGAAGGATGATTTTAATATGATCATGTCTGTTGCTTTCAGTGGTCGCCTCAATTGAAGAGTTCGCTGAAAAATATTCTGTTCCAAAACCTTTTATCGGTTTGATTTTACTCCCTATCGTTGTAAGTGCATGTCAAATTTTGTTTTCCCGTCAAGTCAAATTATCCTTGGAACCTAGGCAAATGCAGCTGAGCATGTCACTTCTGTATGGATGGCCATGAAGAATCGAATGGAGCTTACGATCACCATCTGCGTTGGAAGCTCAATTGTGAGTATTTCCCAAGCAGGCGCATCCCAACCTCACTAATAATTCATTGTGTAAATAGCAAATCGCGACTTTTGTTGTTCCTCTGCTAGTGATCTTTGGATGGATGTAAGTTGCGGATTCTTCCAATAAGATTGGGTACTCATGATTCACTTTACATTACAGTTCGGGACATGAACTTACTTTATACTTTGCGAACTTTGAGGTTAGCTGCTGCCCTCTTTCGCTTTTGTCATATACTCATCGTCCATCGTTCTTCAGACCATTGTCTTATTTGTTTCGGTGATACTTGTCAACACACTTATCCAGTCAGTCTTTCATGCTCTATATTACTTACATTATTTCTGAATTCTGATCTCACAGAGATGGCAAGTCCAATTACATGGAGGGCTTGATGTGAGTCCACACTGCGTTCCCTGTGAGCGTGGTTGCTTAACGTGTATTTTATAGGCTTCTGTCTCTATACTTTGTTATTGCGCTGGCATGTAAGCTCTTGAAGATGTCTATCTTCAATCAAGAATACTGACATATCCTACTTTAGTCTGGGTCGCATGATGATCCATATATTCGATGGTTTTTCCTTTTCTTTTTCATATGGCAGTGCAACTTGTGCAGTTTTCGACTTCTAACCTTTCGATCATGTAGTAAATTTGCTTTTCGAGCCCCTTCAAATGCTGGGCGTTCTCACTGTGTATCAAGTACACATTTTTCCATATGTTTGTAGCTTTCACGATTCCATTTGATTCTTAGTTAGGAGTTGGCCATGGTCAGTGAGGGATTGGATGGTCACGTTTGCGATCAGCACGTAGTTATGATCGTTGCTGATAGTTCTGCTCATGGCAGGAGGTTTAAACCTTTCACCATTACCAGCCATTACATAGTAAAGGTAACCGCAGAGTCATCGGATCGTTATGGTTGATCACATGACTGTGACAGTCGCGCCAAGTCACGTTTTCTGTAACTTCTTGTTACTTAGCGTTACCTGGAGGCCGTAATCCAATTTTGCTCAGCCTCCTTCCAATTGGCATGTCTGATCAAGGATACGAATATCCAGAATACGACAATGTGGATGAATTACAGTCAGCAGGGGCGGAGTCAGAAGATGCTGATGAAGTTAATCGCAACTTGTTCAGAGACAAGCACGGTATTCGTACTGCATTTTTTCTTCACGAAAGTATAAAGGGAAGATTTTCGCGCCAGAACCTAACTCGGGACATCGAGGTGCGACATGAGCTCAGCCCAGCCGAGCCCATTATATGGTCCCATATTTTTATGATTCATGTATCCTTCGTTTGCAGAAGCATGGTGGAATTGTAGTGGACACTGACCTTGGCTGCGATACAGTCCTTGTTGATGTCATGTACAGAAAGGAGACACTACAGACTTCGTATAACACCGACAACAATTCTCGTCTCAGAAAGGTCTACGTTGAACGGAGTTCTTTCGTCCAGCATTGCATTCGGAATAATCAGTTGGTACACCGAATACCTGCACAGAAGGGAATGGGGGGCACTGTAGGAAGGGTGTATGTTCCATTATTCCTTAACAAGCAAAATAGATAAAATCTGATTGCTTTTCTTAGCCGGGTGCCGTTTACAGCACAAGACGATGAACACCTGTGTTATTTCCTTGCGCGGATCATTCCAGATAAAGCAGCAGGAGGTCGCTTGGGCCTTGAGGTCTACAAAGAGCTTTTGAGAACGGTGGGCACCTACCCTTCAACAATACGTCCATCTCCGCTTAAACATATTTTTGTTTTCTTCTTGAAATCTCGTTCCTTTGGTAAGGCTGCAGCACGAGATACGCATGCGTGGGGTGCCAGACATACGGCCGAATCATGGAAAGAGCGGTACAAGAAAAATGCTGCAGAGTTTGACAAGTGGATTGAAGATATAGTAAAGCAGGAAGGCCGATCAAGGAAACAACTCTGGCCTGAGGATCGTCGCGTTACTCACAAACCTCTCCGGGGCAGGCGTAAGCATGAGCCTGAAAGAGACTCGAGCGATGGGAACTACAAGGAAGAGGAAGAGAAAAGCCCACAACCTCCACGAAAACGACGACGATCTGATCATTCGCCGCCGCCGCCTCCCAACAGGCGGCAACTTGTTCACTCAAGTGACCAACAAGTTGGAACTCGTTCGAGCAGCGGCAGGAAAGGAAAAGCCCGAGCACTTGAAGAAGACGAACTAGATCAATCACAGGACTAGTACGTTGTCTCATAGCCATTTACCTACCTTTGGTCTTATATTGTTCTTCAGCATGGATCAAGATGAGATACCCGAGCCTGGACCTTCTAGAAGTCGACGCTCTCCGGAGGCAACGGCAGTTGGCGTCTTAACTCACCGCTCACAACCTAATACAGCAAGTTTTTTTACGCAAGAAACAATTGTCGCAACGGCTTCGAGTGGAAAGAGTGCACCGTCAAAAGAAGCCTCACCTTTGCCAGATGATGCCGCGGAGCCAAGCCCTCCCGTTCAACGATCAATACAAGTGATCAGGGAAGCGAAACAAGCTTCTCTATGGGACGACGAACCAATAGCAGTCATTGATCTAACGCCATCTGGATCTACTGGTCGCAATTCCCCAATCGTTCAGCTGTCTTCGTCACGGACGCTTGTTAATCTACCACAAACACAGGAAGCCCCGCGGCCATCCACTTATAAACGACCACTGAAGGCTGCACGTCGGCCGCGGGCGATGATCGAGGCAGTCGTAGTCGACGCACCGTATAGGAATACTCGATCCAGGTCACAATCAGTTGAACCATCTATTCCCAATTCTCCAGTCCGCAGATCAAAGAAGAGAAGAAACAAGGAAACACTGGAGACAAGGCCGTCGCTTCCGACTGTCGACGAAATACAGGACGATGATAGACAGGAAAATGAAACCATAGAAATGGCAGATGGGCCCATGCCTCCTGCATCAGGAGAAATCTCCGATGATGAGATTGATGTTGAGAAGATGCTCATATCCGACGACTTTAACCAAGATGAAGAGCTACGTGACGTTGATAATGTCCGTGGAGTGTCTCTGGACACGGACGATGCTCAGACCGAGCAGAATCTTCGACCAACACAACCACCTCGGCAGCCTTTTAGCTCACTTCGAATGCGTCCCTCTGATATCTTGAGGGAGTTTCAAGAGTCTTCAGTAACCTGGGCGAGTCGATACTCTGCTCCGTTGACCACACGTCCACATCTTTCCAATAGGCCTGCGGTCCCTGTACGCAATGCACAGGAGAAACTGGGCAGCATTCCTCCCCCTTCTCTGAGTCGCAACCTCCCTGATACATACAAGGCTGCTGAGCCGCCCAGAACACCTCTCCAACGACCTCGGAAAAACTCTGCATCGAGTACGGATTCTTTCCCGGTTTCTGGAACGAGAGCAAGTGCTTTGAAGAAAAAACTACAGCAACAGGAGAAACGTAGCCCATACCAGCCTCCTAGCGGGACTCGAGCCGCGAAATTTGCTAGGTCAAGGAGATGAACGGACGGGGACCTGGTATCTTTCCTCGTCAGTATATGCGGTTCTTGAATCTATATTTCAAAATTTACAGCGACCATCCGGCCCTTAAGCATCTTTCTTTCTCTTTTTTCTTCGGAAATATCTTTATTTTACAACTAATATTATGTTGGTCAATAATAATATGTCGCAGATGCCAAAGGTGGCCAGTATAAGAATACGCAATGATAAAAACAAGTATTTGTCCATAAACCCTAGAAAGCAATTGTGTATGAGTGGAACGTGTGTGTCTAATGCAAGGAAAAGAAACAATCAGGGATTCAAATCAAGACACGAGGCTGTCACTTTGGAGTTCTTCGAACTTGCGACGCGCGAGTCGGATATTCAGCTTCAAGGCAGCAGTTTCTGTAAACGTGCGAGTATCAGCTACGGATGCGCCAACGTACACAATTGCAAAATAAAAAATATACCTATTGTAGGGTCATGAACGATGATCATCACATATGTATTCCGTGTCATTTCGTCCAAAACAGCAGTGAAGTCGTATAATTCCATTTCGAGAGAACGAAACTCCTCACGGACGCGAGAACATGAATGTTTGAAGGCTTTGATAAGTTCAGATGTGCGTTCATAACGCTTGGGTTCCAGTTGGGTCGTATCTTCTTCACCTTCAGGAAAGGCATCTGATGTGGATGGAGACGAAGTGGCGATAACGAGGAAGGTCGTACGTTCGAAAAGGATCACCTCTGTAGCACCACAGGCTGCCGCAAAAGTAGACAAATGCTTAGACAGAATGGCTGCGTTCGGGATCAGAGTGTGCACTATATTTGACCATGCCTTCGGTTGTATTATCAGTAAATAGTAAGAAACTAGGAGTGGAGTCGTGTGGGCGAACCTTGTAGAGGCTTTCGTCATATATACTTGTTCCAAAGACGCATATGTTAGTATCCCCACTGGCCCCTTGTAATTCCTGTTTCTTCCTGTCAAATATCGGCTGGCGAGGCTGCCTCACCAAGTCCATCTTGTGCACCAGCAAGAAGACAGCAGCACCTGGACTGAATTGCTTCAATCCCATCATGCAGTCGCGGTAATATTCGAGATCCTTGCCCATCTCTCGTGTTTCAACGTCAAAGACGTAGATCATGACACCGACTTGTTGGAAGATGGTTGACCGTTGTGTGGTAAGATAGGAGTCCATGAATGAGTCCTGCCCTCCACAATCCCACAAGTTGAGAACGAGGTCGCCAAGAAAGCGAACATGATTTTGTTCGACGTCTATTGTCGCGCCTAGGCGAGCGGTTAAGGATGCAGGGTTATTTGAACTAATGATACTTTTTTTCAGATGCGAAAAAACATTTCCAGCGCTGTGCTGCTCACAAAATGAGTGACCGCATCGACGTCTTTCCACTGCCTGAGGAACCCATAAGCAAGACCTAGAGGTAGAGTCATTTCGGTTATGAGAAATGACTTATATTGCGTTCGCAATCACCTTTTTCTTCATCGTTGATATTTGAGATGGCCGTTGTGGTCCAACCGGTCACATCTCCCAACCCGAAGCCGGAATGGAACAATTCCTGCATGTTACATTTACTTTAGCCTTCATGGCAATATTTTGTCCGTATGATACATTTTCTTTCTATTCTCTAACCATTTCTCATGCAAACTTTCCTTCACTCCAGCGAAAAACATGCGATCCCATCTCCACAGCCGCCAAACCCCAATCCTCGCCATGATTATGCCCTTTATTTCTTCCTGGACCCAAGCCCGCTCGTTCAAGAGCTTGGTTCTCCGTCAGAGCTGTCAGAACTCCGAAGATGACTGGAACACCTGTGTCTAGTTGCACCTTCATCAACGCATGCGACACACTGTCGCAAATGTATTCAAAGTGCATCGTTTCGCCTTTAATGAGAACTCCGATGGCGATGACGGCGTCAAAAGGTTGATTTGGCATCGTCACGACGCCTGCTGGGACTGGAGTTCCCGAACGCGAAGTAGGTTTTGGCGACAAGTTTCCGCTAAAGCTCAAACCTCCCAGAAGATCGGTGACGTTGGAGCCAGTTTGGACATGAGCCCCAGCTATCATCCTGTGCATGTGGTCAGATATCTAACAAGTAAAAAAGGGAGTTGGGATACCTTGAACATGCTAATGGCAGCTCGAAGCTACCGGGAACCGATTCTATAATGATGTTACTGTCCTTGACACCGCGTTCCTTCAATTTTGTTACAGCCCCGTTCACGAGACCTTCAATCACTTTCTCGTTCCATCTAGCATGAACGATCGCAACACGGAGGGCAGAACCGTCGAATTGAACTTTAGCTGGACTGATTCCCTTGATTGAGGTCATTTGTTGGGGTCAATTAATACTAGATAGCGTGGGAATTTTGCCCTTGATGAAAAATAATTTTTTAAAAAAAAAGTTACTTCAAGTTTATAGATCTGCGCAGTCCTCATACTATGGATGGCAACCTTGCATGTAAGAAGTATTGCTCATTGTGTCGCTAATAAAAACTCACATTTATGCCCTTGCAGCAACTTATACCCTAATCCATGCGTTTCTAACAAAACATTCACATACGAAAGCCGCACAGGCGGTTAAAAAGGCCGCCAAAGAGGCTGTCATCCTCAAAGATGATATGGACATAGAAGGACCTCAATTAGACGAAATTATTGCTCAATGGAAATCCCTTGTCGCAAAAAAGGCTCCATCGTGTGTCTCCTCCACGTTCGTCTTTGCCGAAAGCTGACCCTTATATTTAGAGAGTCTACCTCCGAGTCGGATTCAGATTGTATGTCTATGGTGACGAAAGGATGAATTAGACCAATTTATTGATATTACACAGCATCTAGTTCAGAGTCCAGCTCCAGCTCCGGCTCCAGTTCTGGCCCATCATCCGTTCATCAAACAAAGAAAGTGAAAACCAAAGATCTAAAAAAGAAGGCTCCTTCGTCCTCATCCTCGTCGTCTACATCCTCTTCCCCTTCCGCCTCTAAATCTGACTCTGATGACTCCGACTCCGACTCCGACTCCGACTCCGACTCTGACCCCGATGACCCTCCTATCAAGACCTCTGCTGTACAAAGTAAAGCCAAAGTTTCAACCCCTCTTGTCAGAAGCCCCTCATCCGGTGAGAGTAAACGCTCCAAATATATATCACAAATCTGACGCATTATCCGATCAGAATCTTCTTCAAGTTCTGACTCCGGTTCAGAATCAGGTGTATATCAAGACGGCTGATATATATTAGAAGATCAGCACTCACTCTAGTTGATTTTAGATGATAAATCCGAATCCAGCGATCCAGAGTCATCTCAAGAAAAGCAAATTCTCAACAAAAAAATTAAGCCTGATAAAAATCAAAAGCCCAAGGTGGAGCGTGACTCTAGCCGGACTTTGTCTTCCGGAAACGCTTCAAGCTCTGATTCAGAGCCAGAATCAGACGATGAAAAGGAAGATACGGAGCCACTCGTCTCTTCGAAGCAGGAAAGCCCCGCGTCAGACTCTACCAGTGAAGCTGGCACCCCAAAAGCCCAGGTTGAGGTCGAAGTCCAGGTTACAAAAAAGCGTCGAACGGATATGGGCGGTACCGCTGTTGTAACAGCTACGACATTAACCGTTCGACGGGAGGAGACCCATGGTGTATCGACTGGTCGTATCAAGGGCAGCAATGCAAGACCCGGCCGTCAAGTTAATGAACGTTTTAAGAGGGTTGACCCCACCAAAATGGAGCCAAGAACGGATAACCGATATGTTGCCAAGGTATAAACGCTTACTACTTCAAACGATGTCGGTTTACCAAAGCCAAAGTTGACTTTGTAAAGGTTGCTCCCACAAATGACTACGGTCAGCGAGCTCACGAAGACCTCATCGTAACTCGTGGCCAAGGTTTCCGCAAAGAGAAGAACAAGAAGAAGAAAGGTAGCTACCGTGGAGGCGAAATTACGGTCTGTGACTTTATCTTTGGATTAACCCATGCCTCAAACCGGTTTTATTATAGATGGAGAGCCATAGCTTCAAGTTCACTTGAATATTACAAGAAAAGTGGAGCCGTAGGATTTTCTGATCAACCAGCCATGGTCTCTATAAAGTGTTTGCCCATATGTGGACCACGTTTATCAATTCAAATTTTGGTCGCTTAATTACGGCAAATGAGCAGGATCTTTCAACTCAATCGCCTTTGTAGACAACATTCAAGAGACTCGTGGATGTCAGAGATTACTATATTTACGCGGCCGACCTGTCGCTCATCTGGGGTATGAGAACGGGATCCACACCTGAGCAGTTGATGTATGTTCTCAGTTTCCTTTTCTTATCGTATTTTTTTTCCTGTTTGCACCTTAACCACGATGACATCGGGTGCCGCTAAGCTTTAAACCTTTTCAGATGCAGGATTTGTATATCACTCAAATTCCAGATGATGTTCAATAACTTGATTTCTAATATTATTCCTGTTATTTTCAAATGATGGTGCAGCGCGGTTTCACAGTGTCGGTGGTCGAGTCCTGTCATTGAATAGTCCCCTTAATATATGGCTGACCTGTCAATTAGCGTTATCTCTGGAACTGGCACACTCACTGCTACATTCTGCATAAGACAATGATTGAATGTTTCGAGGGACTTTGAATACGTCCTCTGCAACAAGAGTTTCCTTCATCCAGCGCAAGCTTCTCCACCCCTCTGTAACGTCATTGGCATAAACGAACAAAAGGAAATAGCACATGCAGCTGCACCCTTTTCCGCTTCTAACCTTCGCAATAGTTAGTTTGTTTTGCATGTGTCCCGCTAGTTGCGTCCATACAGGAGCCAGCTGTTTGCAGTGACCACACCAAGGAACGAAGAAGTCAACCGAAAGTAGGTCCTTTTGAAAGTGTAGCTGTGAAGAGATCACGATCAAGTGAGTGGAAGTCTGGATTGTAGATGCCGATGCTGACGTCGATGAAGCCAATGAAGCCTGCTTCTGTGATATATTATAACCTTGGAACAACGATACAGCATTACGGCCCTGTATGGTACAGTGAAATCAACTTTTATCCACACTTGAAGCTTGACTTGCCATAACGGGGGTTTGCTTGCGGTATTTATGTAGATACACAAGATGTTACTAGGTTTTGGGCCATCCTCTTTCTAGCGGATGAACCCCATTCCAGGGCGACGATAGTAGCGCAGACAGGCTCTCCAACTAGTGTTGTGGGACACAGCCACTAGGACAACTGCCAGGCTCCCTGCAGATGTGGAATGTAACGCAGACACTTCACAATGAGGAGATCGGCCTAATGTATTCAATAGTGATCCAGTCGGATATTGTATCCTTGTAGATCTTGGTTCCCCATTCTCGTTCCCAAGTGAATTGATCACGTTTGATCTGGGTGTGAAGCACAGTAAATACTTTGCTCTGCTTGAAGTCGATTTGCGGGAGGAACCAGGGGCTTCTTGGTTTGATGACGACGCCGCCATTCTTTTCGAGTGCGTCGAAAAGTTCTTGAGGCATCTTATCTAGTCGAAAGCGTATAAGAAATCGGCGGTCATAGAGTAATTCCAACGTGTTTGGTCCTTCTTTTGCATCCCATGCCGCTCTGCCTGCTCGCAGCTTGTCTGTCATCACAAAACGTAATGTATCAGTAACAGGAGCAGTAGGGGACTTGATGCTGGGGTGTCTGGCAGCATACCACACGAGGTCCTTGATGGCAAATGTATTTACTACCGTGCGCAAAAGGTGGGTTTTAGTCACAAAAGCCGGTTTCCACCAAACGCCAGATCCAACTGTGAAGGAGATGTTTTTCCTGTTACGCAATGATTGTTTATCCCATAGGTTCTTTATGAGCCTGTTCACACTGTCTTGTCGTCTCCCAACCTCAGAGCGTGGAGATCCCCATGGTTCATAAGAGACATAGCGGAGCATGCGAAGCACCAGTGCTTGACGAACGATCGGCGAAGTTATGTTCAAGAGTGCTGGAATTGATACCATGAGACTTCCAGGAGCAGACGGCCTCCTGTACTTTAGGAGGAATTCATCCACTGAAACCAGGCAAATCAAAATTTTACACCAGGTCAAGAGACCACAGAAGACAAACCTGTAGCGTCAACCTCAACCAGTTCTTCAGCCGAGTCTTTTACTACTTGCCGAAGATGTTCCCGACCCGCACTGAGGCTGATGTTTAATTCCGGACAATTAGCTGCAACCTTGTTGATATCTGCCAGCAGAGTGGCGATTTCAGCTGGGTATTGCGTGAACGTAGAGTCAAGTTTCTCGTTTCCTTCTCCATTATTTATGCGGTGTCGTATGGCATTTCGAATCGTAAGTTGTGGTTGAAAATTGGTAGGATCATCCACGTATTCCAGTTTGTTTGCCTCGCATGTGGCAAGGATCCGTTCCTTGAGCAAAAAAAAGAAGTCAACGGTGAACTTATTCCAATCAGAATAAGCTCAAGACACCTTTCCTACATCCAGAAGGGGCCGAATCTTGTACATCTGCAGTCCCTCATGTCCTCTCCAATTCAAAAGCCCATCGGTAAGTGACCCCATTCCCCACCTACTGCAAGGTTGCATACCAACCATACCCAGTTTAGTCGTTCCTTTCCCAAGACGCATGAGCATGGTCTCTACTTGGTCGTCAGCATGATGACCTATCGCCAGAGCATTAGCCTGAGCATCCCGCATAGCAGCGAACAAAGCAGCATATCGAGCATCACGAGCCAAAAGTTCTAATTTCTTTTGCGAAGTTGGTTTCGGGGGGTATATTCCTTCACCCCATAATATTTTAGTGGTTACGTGCTCAACCCCTAGAGCTTCTGCAAGCTTGGCGGCGTGTTCTGCCATTTGAGCAGATGTGGGTTGAAGGTCATGATCAATGGTAAGAGAAAGCAGCTGGCGTGATTTAGCTGCTGGATGTTTTTTTTTAATGTACTCGTTGAGTAGGAACAATAAACACGTCGAATCTGAGCCTCCAGAGTTGGCGACAGCTATTTTGAGATTTTTAGCATTTTTCAAAGCGATTGATGGACCTCCTCCACCTACCCAAAGTTTTCGACCAACGCGACGAAGGGCCAACCGGCCTCATCATGCGTGCGAACTCCTCTACAGAGATCGGTGCAATTGTACGAACACTCATCGTCGAACGTCGTAGTAGTGATAACCGACGATCCGGGCCGGTATGTCATAGATAGAAAAACAATATATGTTATGCCGCGTAAATACAAGATAGCGAATGTCCATTCACCGTCCAGTGTTGAAAGTACTGAAAACAAGAGATTGTATGAAAGCGTAAAAATTGCAGATTTGGCGCGAAAAGGGGGGTAAAAAATGTGTACAAGTTACAAGCAAAAAAATAAATAATCGTGACCCGCTTGCATTAATGAAAGAGATAAGCGAAACAAGAACCAGAAGAAAGCAGCATACAAGAAAAAAAAAAAAGAAAAACAGAGAAGATAGTTAAATTTCGTGTCTTACATAAGTGAATGACCATATCGCAGCATTTCGTCAATATCTTCCAGCCCATTTGTTATTTGTTTTTCTTTCATCAGAATCCTCCATAAATTCCTTGCTGTCCTTGTCCCTGTCCTTGTTGGTGCTGCTGCTGAGGTCCAGGGCTTGGATGCCTCATCACACTTTGATGCATAGCCTGCGTTTGGGGATGCAACCCTTGCTGACCTCCGGCGCCGTATTGAGCGGCGCCACCCAAGCCAGCGTTCATGCCTATACCCATTTGCATTTGCATCATTGGTGACAATTGTGGCATATTGTATGCCAAAGTGTTAGGGTTGAACCCCGTCGAAGTAGAAACGGAAGCGGGCGGGATTTGTGGCGAGTGAAGGGCAGAACCCACTTGAGGTGGGGAGGACGCACCACTTGAGCCTTGCATTTTTTGCATGGCTTGTAGCTAATATATAGAAAATGATCAGTCCACCAACCGAAACGAGAAGTGAAAAAAAAATACAAACAAACCTCATAGTACGCGAAATCTTGCAGCAAAGACGTCCTCGCAGGATGCGTGAGGAATATTCTCAACATCTCATGGCCTGCATCAGGTAACAATTCTTGTGTGTCTCGCGAATTTGTCACAGGTTTGCGTTCTTGAGTGTTGCTATTTGGAATACGACAATGCAAATCAATAAAAAATTTGTATCCAAGTTTGGAATGAATATTAACGGGTGCGTACCTGAGCTTGATGTGCCGCAGGTTAAGGTTTGGGATATCGCGTACGAAGATCCATCGAACTTTGAAGACACCTTTCCATTTGTCGGATGCCCATACTGTGCTACTCCTAGTATAGTCGACCTAAACGATTAAAGCATCAACACAATGTGCGTCGGCAGAGTCTAAAGCTTACCGGCGTCAGCATCTCTGCCATACCACAGAAATGTCCGCTGGCGTTGACACTAAAAAAGAGATAAATCGGTCCTCTTCCCGCTGTGTCTTTGAACGCTTTGTCGAGGCGTTTGTTTCCCGGGTCCGTCGAGCTCCAAATCTCGTACTTGAGAGACTTGTGTACGTCGTCTTCTGTATATGATTTGATGACGAAGAATCTAGCAAATTGCGGGCGGGTTTCGAAGGTAGATGGATTGTACCCTTTTGTCGCAATGAGGGAAGGCACGTCGATAGGTGTGGATACAAAACCTTGAACAGGAGTCTGGCCAGGCGGAGATTGATTGGTAGCATTGTTAAAAGAAGTGGCAACTCCTAACCCAGGCCTTCCTCCAGCACCTTGACCTTGCTGTTGCAGATACTGCTGTGGGATAGGAGGGACGTTTGGGACAGACCCCATCGCTCCAACGCCACCATTGCCACTTCCGTTTCCGCTGCCACTCTTGATATGACTGGTTCCTTGCTGATACCCATATTGTAAATTTGGATTTGACGCCCTTCCTGTTAATTCTTGGTCTCTCTGTTGATCCCAACCACTTCCGCCTAGAGCCGGTCCACGATCATCACGTTGCTGCTGCATATAACCGCTCCCTCCGCGTTGTTGCTGCTGAGATAGAGGGGTCTTACGACCATCAAAGTCTGTACCAACTGGCATCTTGTTACCATTCCCATTCCCGATATTATTATAGTTGTTGTTACCACCATTGCCATTGTTTCCGCGAGATCCTGTGGCTTGATGGTGCGGGGGAGGCTGGTGAGCTGTGTTAAATCGCGGAGGATGTGTGCTTTGGCCAGTCGGTTGCTGGTAATTTCCGTAACTAGCGCCTTGAGGGTTGCTGGCAAGCTCTAAAACTGACAATGCGCGTTGAACGTCGTCGATGGCGACATTGCCATTACCAGCCCCTGAGAACCCTGACCGCCATTCACTGTTCGATGACCACGGAGATGACCGGCCGATAGAGGTGTTAGTGAACTGTTGTTGCTGTCTGAGATAATATTCCTCTTCATAGAGGGAAGGATCCTCTGCGTCGTATGCATATTCTTCTTCCTCTTCAGCATGTCCAGTTGTATCCGGTGGGCTTGAGTTTTGAGAGTGGGTGGGACCTCCACCCTGGACGGTCCCAGAACGCTTAAGACCTGCTGTAGCTACTTTTCGAGGGGCACCGACAGCTGCTCCATATGTGAGGGAGACATGACGACGTACGCCGGAGGCAGCAGGAGGGGGTGAGGGGACATGGGGAGGGTTACCAAAGTGAGGAGATAGAGGGGCGTTATTAGCTTGTACCTGCGCGTCTATGACTTGCTGATGCTGAGGATTGGGGTGATCAGTTGTAGGAGAGTGCTAGAAAAAGAGATGATTAGTATGAAAGACTAAATGGCACAAGAGTTGATAAAAATAATAACAACTTCGTCGTCGTCTGCATTATATGAAGCAAATTTCCAAGGCTCTTCGTCACCTTCGTTGCCTACGATAGCAGCGAGACTGTTTACAGTTTTTGGGGTCGAATTTCCGGACTTTGAGGGCTGGCTTTGAAAGCCTAGATGAGAAGATGTGGATGATCAGCGGGAAAGGTTGATGATCGGATGAGTCTACTTGCCACGATGATATCGAGTTGGAAGGGAACTCTGTCTGTGAAGAGAAGTTTTTTCACCGACAGCACCTACACCACCGACCCAATCTTGATCTACAACCTCGTCGTCGTTCCAACCAACTTGTTCCTGTGTTTCTTCTGAAATGACATCCTTTGCATTTGCCCTAGCTGTGCGAGATGAAGCGGATATTGTATGGTGCCGCCTGACTGTACCAGTCGTTGGAGATGAAGGAACTGGAGGAGGAGGAGGAGGATTTGCAGATGTAGACATGAGATGGATGAGATTGAAAGAGTAATAAATAACACAAACAAAATTAGAAATCACACATCATGCTTCGCTTCACAGTTCTCGCTCGTCGCTACTCAACTCAACAACGAGTAAAGACTGCTGCACGTTACACTGGCTATCTTGGTCTCTCAGCCATCGTTGGCGTCGTCTCACTTACAGGTGTCATCCTTGTTCACGACGCCTTTACTTACAATACCAGGCATGTCCACCGCGTTCCAGTAGACCCGCTTGCTTTAAATCCAGAACGCGGAGGTCCTAAAAACCTCCCTATTGCACGGGTTCTTGTTGGCGATGAAGAAGACGATGACGCCAAGCTTCTGGTGACAAAGCCCAAACTTGTCATCGTCGGCGGGGGGTGGGGAGTAAGTATTCGATACACTTCCATGTTTCTCAAGTTGACTCTCGACAGGCTATGGGTGTCCTTCAATCTGTCTCCCCCGGGGATTACCATGTTACGGTCATTTCGACAGACACATACACTTTATTCACGCCTCTCCTTCCTTGTCAGAAATCTCTTGTTCCCTATCACACAATTAACTGATAACTACCTTATTAGCTGCTGCTGTCGGTACAGTATCAGTCCGCTCCCTTGTCGAACCAATCCGTAAATTCCTTGCCCGTCTTCGTGGCCATTTCGTTCAAGCCAAAGCTGTCGACATCGTCATGTCAGAACGCCTCTTAGAAGTAGAATCCAACACTTCAAATGGCGATAAAGCCAACTTTTATATCCCGTCCGTATCTACATAAATCTCACTTGGGGCTTACTGACATCATTCAGGTATGATAAACTTGTCATCGCTGTAGGCTCCTCTTCAAGCACCCACGGGGTACCAGGCTTGGAGAATTGCCTACAATTAAAGACAATCAGTGACGCCCAATCTATCCGGCGGCGTATTATGGGTATAACCTTGTGCCATTCCTCTTGCCTCAGCTTACCTCTGTGCCTAGACAATTTTGAACTGGCGAGCCTGCCTACCACATCTCCAGAAGATAGGAAACGTCTTCTGAGTTTCGTCATATGCGGAGGAGGGCCTACAGGTGTGGAAACTGCCGCTGTAAGCCTGCATGCCTTTATGGACATCTGGAAACGTTAATATCCATCGTTCTACAGGAAATTTACGATCTCTGTCAAGAGGACATCATGAACTACGTTAGTAGAGTTTTTCTTGCCTTGATTCCAACAAGAGTTCATATTGCTCTTTAGTTTCCGAAAATCTGCAGAGAAGAAGTATCTATACATGTAATCCAATCTAGAGAACACATCTTGAATACCGTACGTCTCGTTATTTTACTCTCCTCCTTCAACACTCAAAATTATCACAGTATTCGGAAGCCATATCTAAATATGTTGAGGTAACCTTGACTCAGTCCAGCCATTTTGCTACAAACTCATACAAATTGAAGAATAAATTCAACCGAGATAATGTCAACCTTCTCACTTCAGCGCGGTGAGTTTAATTATACCTTGAAACCCCATCTTAACTCTTAAATTTCATCAGTGTGGCCGCTGTTACCCCAACCCATGTTATCTATACCATCCGGAACGCCCAAGGTCAAACCGAACAGCATTCTATACCGACCAACTTTGTTCTATGGTCGACAGGCATTGCCATGAACCCCTTCACCCTGCGTGTATCGAATTTGCTTCCAAACCAAGTACATAAGAAGGCTATTGAAGTTGACGCTCACCTCAGAGTAAAAGGGGCCCCGCTTGGAGAGGTGTACGCTGTCGGAGATTGTGCTACGGTACGTACTCTTTCCAGATTTCAAAGTCGTATGCTGAGTACAACTTGAAAAGATTGAGACTTCTCTTTTGGGCCACTTTTTAGAGCTAGTAGAAGAGTCCGATGAAGACAAAAACGGAAAAATTGATTTTGGTGAATGGGAAGTGATGGGCAAGTTTACTTTCCTGTCCTGTTTCAGGCAATTCACCGAAAAAAGTTTTTAGTTAAAAAGATCAAGGAACGCATCCCTATGGCTGGCGATCATCTTGTACAAGTCAAAGAACTCTTTCACTTATATGACTCGGATGCAGATAACAGTTTATCCCTCAACGAACTCCTTAAACTTCTCGAAGAAGTTGGGAACCGCATTACTTCTCTTCCAGCCACAGCTCAAGTCGCAGCTCAACAGGGCAAATACTTGGGCAAGAAACTCCATAAAATGTCTAGGGCAGCTGCTTCTTCAAGTCCACCACCCATTCAGCCGTTGGCAGACGAATCTGTTTCAAAGCCGTTCAAGTACTTGCATCTAGGCAGCCTAGCTTATATTGGCAATGCCGCCGTCTTTGATTTTGGGCAGTATTCGTTTATGGGTGGGTTAATGGCAATGTATGCTTGGAGGAGCATTTATTGGAATGAAAATGTCAGTGCGAGGACGAGAGCGTTATTGATGATTGATTGGATTGTTAGGTAAGGCTTTTTTTCATCACATGTTTTCTGAATCTGTACTAAGCCAGTTTATTTTCGTTATGTAGAGGTATCTGGGGCAGAGATTTATCGCGTCTATGAATCTGGATCGACATAGTAATTTCCTTCACTCAATGCCTGTTGTTTTCCGATCTATCGATAATTTAACTACAATTGCATTTCTCACGTGACTTTGCCTTCGAAGTGTCGTCACTTGCTCGATTCTTCATGTAAAATGCTTTGAAAATTTGTACATGGTATTAGATATGTGTTATCTTGGTGCTCCAACCATCAGGTTCCAATTACTTATAATGTTTTTCTGACTAATATGCCCTGATCACATCCCCCACCATAATCAAATGCCTCCTGTACAAGTGTGAACATGTTTTATAGCCTGAAAAAAAATCATGTATACTCTATAGTATGTATGATGTACTTAATACAATTCAGGATGTCAATATGTAATTTAGTTGAACAAAATTGGAACAGGAGTCTCACAGATGATACCTGGAAAAGTTGTCAACACCTTGGATCAAAATGTAGTTTTACATCCAACCATAGCTTCAATTGACCGGACTATGTACAAATTTTCAAAATGTTACATAAAAAATCGAGCAGCAACCACCTCAAAGATGGAGGCAAGTGTTTGGCAAAGTCATGTGGGAAATACAATAAGTTATTTGTAGAAGTCTACCTCTTTCTGCTTTTTTTGCCATTACTTTTTGCACTCCATCAGCATCAATGGCCGGACCATTTCCAGACCATTACACCTCCCTTTCTTTTTCCTTCACCTTCCCACTCTCTACCTGCCTTCCAAACCTCCCTATAACCTTTCTCATCCAACAGTTGACGCACACCATTTTCTTGTAGTAGATTACCAAAGAACACTAGATATCGAGGCCATTCATGTTTCCAGGGATAT